>OLOC01001110.1_pt1 | contig 16921 bp, 12 predicted proteins | sample 1643111 | NCBI WGS metagenome assembly OLOC01 (sample SAMEA3136633, study PRJEB25190) | human gut metagenome
TCGTCGTGGCGCGTGCGCGGAAAATCTCCAAAATCAGCATCGTGCGGTCCAGCACTTCCACCTGCAAAGCTGCGCTCAGGTTGCGGATCTGGCTGCCGGTCAGCTCGCCGTCAAAGATGGCGGCCTCGGCATCGGTATTCAGGCATACCAGGCGCGCTTCCTCCACTTTGCCCTCCCCCAGAAGGGTGGCGGCTTCGGGGGTGCTGCGCTTCTGGCACACGGTAGCAACGGCCTGCATGCCGTTGGCTTCCGCCAGGGCGGCAAGCTCATCCAGGCTGCGCTGGGCATCAAACTTGCCCTGGTCCAGCGCCAGCAGCACAACGCGCACCGGCGGGCGCTCGCTGTCCAGAGCCTTCTGCCCAACAGGGGCGTCCTCTGCCGGGGCCTGGGTAGCGGTAAAGTCCAGGGTGATGGGGTCCTTCATTTCGTCCATAGGGGTCCTTTCTGGCCATATTCGGCCAGGTCAGCAAAAGTATGGGGCAGGGAAGTGAATGTCAGACGGTTGTCTCGACATTCTCCGCAGGTTCCGTTGGTTCTGCCTGTACAGCGGGGGCAGCGGCTGCCGGTTCATCGGATTTCTGGCTGCCGGGGTTCAGCAGGTACCAGGCCAGGCAGGGCACCTCGGTGCCGTCAAAGCGGTGCAGAACGGTATCGTGGTCATAATGGAAGCCGGTCTTGGCCAACACGCGGCTGCTTGCCACATTCTGGCTGGCGTGGAACCCGGCCAGCCAGGGCGCACCTACCATGCCAAACCAGTAATCGCGCACGGCAGCGGCGGCTTCGGTGGCATAGCCCTGGTTCCACCACTTTTTGCCCAAGGTGTAACCGATCTCATACATGCCGCCCAGCAGCTCGGTTTTCACGTTTTTCCAGGCATAGGGCTTTTCACGCTCACAGGATTCGGCGGGGGCAATGCTGATGCTGCCCATCAGCACACCGGTCACTTTATCGCAGATGCCCCAATCATAAAAATCCGGGCGGTCATATTGTTTGACGATCTCGTTCAGATATGCCATCGTTACCACCCAGTCACGGTGGGGCTCCCAGCGCAGGTAGCGGGTCACTTCCGGGTCATTGGCCCAGTTGCCAAACATCATTTCGCAGTCGTCGGTTGTCATACGACGCAGGACCAGCCGCTCGGTGGTCAACTCTTGTGTGCCGCAATGCTTCATCTTGATATACAACCTTTCCTTTGCAGTAGTTATGCTTGGCTGTGCAGCAGATACCGCCGCACAAAGCCCATAAAGATCTGCCACAGCTTGTACAGCTGGGCACGGTAAATGTTACAGTAAATAAACAGGATTGCTGCAGTTAAAACAAACTTGATGATAAAATTGTGGGCGAACACCACGCCGATCACGGCCACACCCACCGCCAGCAAAAAGCCGCAGATCGTCCGGCTGAAGCTGGGGATGGTGCGGTAGTAATACTGCCCGGTCACAGTGCGGTACAAAAACATCGTTGCATTGGCCGCTACCAGGCCGACCGCGGCACCCATTACGCCAAAACGCGGCACCAGCACGGCGCACACGGCAATGTTGGCCGCAACGCCCACGGCGGTTCCAATCGTATCCTGGAACGGCTTGCGGGCAATGGTGTTGCCGTACACCGTGCCTTCGCACAGGATGGAGAACACCACGGCCAGCATCATCAGCGGAAAGTAGGGCAGGCAGGCCGATTTGGCCGGGAAGATGATGAAGATGATATCCTCAAACATGACCAGCAGACAGAAAAAGCCGAAGATCAGCAGGTTCAGCAGATCATGGATGCGGCCAATGCGCTCCTGCTCGGTGCGGTAATGCGCGTAGACATAGGGGCCCCAGTAGGTGGAAAAACCAGCCTGAATGGTGGTGACAAGCTGGGCCAGGGTGTAGGCGAAATCAAACGAACCCTGCTCCGCCGCGGGGGCGTAATTGCCTAAAAAAGAAAGGCAGATGGCGCGGTACAGCGGGATCAGGATGGCCGCAGGTGCCAACACAATGCCGTAAGGCAGTGCCGCCCGGTAAATGTGGGCATAGGGGCGCAGGCCGCGCACAGGGGCCTCTTTCGTTTGACCTTTAGAAGCCCGCCGCCAATAGAACACTGCGACCCCCGCAAAGCTGCACACCGCACCCAGCACAAAAGCGCGGGCGTCCTGGGTAACAAAGCCGGGCAGCAGGTAGATCAGGTTCAGGCAGGCCTGCATCCACAGCGTTTCGGTGGTGTAGGCGCGCACATTGTTTTCCAGCCGGAGCAGCACGTTGAGGTAACGCACCAGCATGTACAGAGCAGCGTTCAGGAACAAAAACGGCACCAGCCCGGCACCGTTGGCCCCAAGGCCAAAGGCCGCCGCCAGCGGCTTGGCGAAAAAGATGCTGCCGATGCCGCCCACCAGCAGCATGACCAGCACCGAAAGCCGGGTACACGCGGCAAACATGCTGCGCCCGGTGGAACCGGCAGGCGGTTCGTGGTAAAAGCGCAGCAGGCTTTGGTCCAGCCCAAGCATGCCCACGTTCATCAGCGACATGGTGTATGCCATGAAGGAAGCAGGAACGGCGTAGCTTTCGGCGGGCAGGACGCCCTTGATGATAAGCGCTGCGCCGGAAATGCCAAAGCCAAGGTAGGTGGCAATGGAGTATTTCATCACATTTCCGGCAAAGCTTTCAGTTTTTTTCGGTTCAGACATGGCAGGCTCCCATTTGCAGCGGGCGCACCGCAGCGCGCCGGAAAAACAACTTTATTTTACATATGGCCGGATGCGCGCTTCCATGCGCTGGATCTCCTCCGGTGGGATATAGGCTTTGTCCACATAACCGTAAATGCGCTGGGCAAAGTTGGCCAGCGGCGGGCAGAAGGCAAACACCCGTTTGGGTTCCCACTTGTGGCGGTACAGCATGTGTACCCCCGCCAGTGCGCAGAACTTGAGCAGGTTGAAGTGCGGCGTAAAGCCGGGCCCCATCGGTTCATCCCGCGGGGGATTTTTGTACACTTCCTCCAGCAGGTCGGCCATCCGCTTGTAGGCCGGGGCAGGGGAGGGGTCAAAATAGCCCTCAATCACATCCCGTGCAATGGGGAACGGCGGGTTCGGCTGCGCCATGGCAGCGGCAAACTCCGGGTAGCTAGTCACATAGTGAGCATCCTTGTAGATGACGGGGTCATACTCGTGCTCGATGGGCACCGGGCGCAGGATATGGCAGCTTTTGCCCGCCATGTATACTTCGGCCACAGCGGTGCTCATCCAGATGGAGATGGAATCCGCCGCCACAATCCACTGCTTGACGGAATCCGCAAAAATCACATGGAAGTTGGGGCGTTTGGCGGCCAGCTCGTCCAGGGCTTTGCATTTCCATTCGCTGGGGTGGCGGCGGTATACCAGTTCCACCTCCGGGTGGTCACCCAGGTAGCGGTCAAACCAGGCCAGCGTTTTTTCCATCGAAACACGGTTGGTGCGGGCAAAGCCGGAAAAATCCGTTCCCGCCATTTTGGAAAGCTCGGCCACTTCCTGGTCGGTCATGCTGGCATAGCCAAAGCTGGAAATGTACAGGTGCAGCTGTTTGGCGGGGTCAAGGCCGAATTCCTTGCACAGGGTTTCCTTATCCTTAAAGTAGCCCTTGAACTCCGGCCGCAGAAAGTCCATCATCACAGCGCCGGTCACGGGGGTGTTCTTGGCATCCATGCCATGGGCCTGTAACCGCTGGGCAGTGCGCTGGCCCCAGCAAGTCTGCACGCAGCGCTTGGCGTTGCCGTTCATGTTGAACCAATCGCCCTCCTCCTGCGTGTCGGAGAGCATCTGCTCCCAGTGCAGGTTGACGATCTTGTTGCATTTGCCAATGTTGTTGTACACATGGCTGTTGATGGCTTCGTTGTCATACATGCAGCTGGCAACCAGAACTTCCGGCTTGTCTTTGCCAAACAGGCGCAGATCTTTGGCATCCAGCAGCTGGCGGATGCGCACGGTGTAGCCGCGGCGCTCCAGCTCCAATTTGAGCAAAAGATCGCTCTCATATTCCCGAACGGTGTGTTCGTACAAAATCAAAAAGTCCAGTGCCACAGGGGACCTCCTTTTTGGGGTGGGGCAGCATCAGCGCTGCATATCATCAAACAGTTCGGCTGTCCAGTCCGGCAGGCCGTATTTTTCGTCCAGGTGGAACCCGTCAAAAAACTGGGTGTCATCATCGGTAATGCAGCTGGTGCCCCATTCGTAATTCAGCACGGTAAAATTCTGCTTTTCCAACAGCGGCAGAACTTCGTCCTGCATCACGGCGGTAATGCCAAAGGCATCGCATACCTCGGTGCGCACATTGGCGGCCATGGGGGGCAGCACAATGGTCAGCTCCACGCCGCGGTCTGCGCAGCGCTGGGCCATAGCCAAAAACTCCGCCAGCTCGGTTTCGTTCAGTGTCCAGTTCTGGCAGCGGGTGGTGATCAGCGCCGGGTACTCATACAGCTTTTTGTGCAGCGGAATCGTGTTCCCGGCATCATCCAGGTAATCCGCCGCGGTCCAGTCGCCGGATTCAATGGTGTCCGGCGTGCCCTTTACGGTGTCCATAAATACGGTCAGGGCGTTCACGTTGTATTCCAGGTTCAGACAGTAGGCCAGCGGGTTGCGCAGGGTAGCTTCCAGCGCCGAAAAACGGTCGGTGTTATAGCTGCTGTTTAAGGTGTAGAACGAAAGCTCAAACAGAATGCGGTCCACCTGGTTGCCGGAATCCAGCACATAGTTGGCAAGGTCCACACATTCCTTCAGGGAAGCACCGCCAAAGGCCAGGTTCTGCCAGCTTTGCCCGGTCAGGGAATCCACAAGGTCCATATCAAAGTGGGCCAGGCGGCTGTCTCCGATGATCAGGTTGGTGCCGGGGCCCTGCTCATAGGCGCGCACACGGGCCACCGGCTGGCTGGAAGAGGCTGTTTTTTTGATGCCAAAATAATTGTTTGGCTCAAACGCCACAAAAAAGGCAAACCACAGATAGACCGGCACGAACAGCAGCGCCAATTTTTTGATGATATGCTTCACGCCGGAAATCTCCTTTTTTCCATAAGATTAAAATCCTGCATAGGGGCCGAACGCGTTGGCGTTAAAGCCGCCGCTCTGCATGATGTACCCCACCAGGATAAAAACGATCAAAACAACATACAGCGCATTGCGGTGCTTGGCGCTTGCCAGGGCAACCTCAGCCGGTTTGTTTTTGCAGGCAAAATTGCGCCGGTGATCCAGCCAGATGCCAAGCGCCAGCGCCAGCACAGCGAACGCCCAATAAGCCGCTACCATAATGGTATTGGCGTAAAAGCCGGTATACGCTGTGCTGTACAGCTCCCCGGCAAAGCGGGCGGGGGACCAGCTGTTCATCAGGCAGCGGCCCAGGTAGACGAAAGCATCGCCAACGCCCAGGTTTTCGGCCATGCCGGAAAGGTTGCCGGACCCCACGCGGAAGAACACCATGCTGATGGTCCACAAAACAAACACCACAACCCGCTTGCCCCACAGCACACGGGCCGGGGTGCCGCGCTTTTTGGGTTTGCCAAAGCGGCGGTGCAGCAGCTCTTCGCCCACGCGGTAAACCGCCTGCAGCAGACCCCAGATGATGAATGGCGCGGTGCTGCCGTGCCAGAAGCCGGAAGCAAAGAACACGCAGAACACGCACAGCTCGGTGGGCAGGCGGCCAAAGCGGCCAAGATCTGCCCAGGCCAGCGGCATAAAGAGATAATCCTGCAGCCAGGAAGAAAACGAGATGTGCCAGCGGCTCCAGAAGCCGGAAAAGTTGGTGGCGTAAAACGGGGTCTTAAAGTTTTCCGGCAGGTCCAGCCCCAGCACAAGGCCAGTGGCACGGGAAATCTCGGAATAGCCGGAAAAGCTGAAATACAGATAAAAAGTGTACATCACCGCGGTCAAAATCAGCATGGGGGCGCTGTAATCCGCATAGTTGGGGAAAACCGTATCCACCACCATGTTCAGCACATCCGCCACGGCAATGTATTTGAACAGCCCCAGCGCATACAGCCGCAAAGCGCGCACCGTGCGGGCGGCATCAAAGCGGTGCTCGGCGCTCAACTGCGGCAGCAGCGCACCGGCGCGGCAGATGGGCCCCTGGGTGACGGTGGCAAAAAAGTTGAGGAACAGCGCCAGCCGGATAAAGCTGGTTTCCACCTCGCAGTCGCCGCGGGCGGCATCGATCAGGTAGGCGATTGCGGCAAAACTGGTAAAGCTGATGCCCAGCGGCATTGCCACCGCGGGCCAGCCGTGCAGCACCCCGCCCAACAGGCCGTTATACTTAAAAAAGGCCAGAATGCCCAGCATACCGATCACGCCAAGGCGCAAAAAAGCGGTTTTGTGTGCGCCGCCCCGCCAGGCAAGGCCGCGGCCGCACAGGTAGGTGAACACCGCCAGTGCAATGGTGACCGGCAGCATGGCCGGCATGGCCAGCGCATAAAACACCCACGAAGCTCCCAGCAGAAACACCGGCTGCATGCGCACCGGCAAATGCAGGTAAACGGCAGCCACAACCACCAAAAATGCACAGTATTGCAGGCTTTGCAGCCCCATGAGCGCAACCTCCAGACCTAATAGGAGCGGTACCGCACAACGCGCGGCGTGCCGCAAAAAATCCACAGGCAGCAAGGATAAAATAAGACCGCCTGCACCCGCAATATGGCAAAATGGCGCAATATCACAGATTAACTAAACTATTATACCTGTTTTGCCTACTAATGTAAAGTGGGCCGCCCCGCGGGGGCAAAATACGCACGAAAAAAACGTAAAGAATACTGTTTACACAGCGGCAACAAAAGCGACGTTAAAATGTGATAACAAAGAGCAAAACGCGGAATAAAAAGCAAGCCTACTAGGTGTGATAAGTTTCCTGGAACGGTTGCACTGAATACGTGAAAATGATATACTATCATAGTAATAAAAAATAGGCTGGGTGTGTACCAAACTGTCCGGCGGTTGAAATGCTGGTGGGACGGACAGTTTTTGCGGGACTGCAAGCAGGGTTCCGCTGCAGGCTTACGGGAGTGAAAAATATGAAAGTTGTAATTCTTGCCGGCGGCTATGGCACGCGCATTTCGGAAGAAAGTAAGTTCAAGCCGAAACCGATGATCGAAATCGGCGGTATGCCCATTTTGTGGCATATCATGAAAGAGTATTCTTACTATGGCTTCAATGATTTTGTGATCTGCGCCGGGTATAAGCAGCATATGATCAAGGAGTGGTTTGCGGATTATTTCCTGCATACCAGTGATGTGACCTTTGACTTCACCCAGGGCAACGAGATGATCGTGCATGACCAGCACGCCGAGCCGTGGCGCGTGACGGTGGTGGATACCGGCCTGAACACGATGACGGGCGGCCGCATCAAGCGGGTGCAGAAATATATCGGCAACGAAACCTTTATGATGACCTATGGTGATGGCGTCTGCGATGTGAACATTGCCGAACTGGTCAAGTTCCATAAGCAGCATGGCAAGCTGGCAACCCTGACCGCCGTGGTGCAGGAACAGCAGAAAGGCGTGCTGGATATCGGCCAGGACAATTCGGTTCAGGCGTTCCGTGAAAAAAGCGTCAACGATGGGGCTATCATCAATGCGGGCTATATGGTGCTGGAACCGGAAGTGTTTGATACCATCAGTGGCGATGATACCATTTTTGAGCAGGCCCCGCTGCGCGAGCTGGCAGCCAAAGGCCAGCTGATGAGCTATGTGCACCGCGGATTCTGGCAGTGCATGGATACCGAGCGCGAAAAAAGTATGCTGGAAAAAATGTGGGCGTCCGGCTGTGCGCCCTGGGAAGTGTGGAACCAACAATGAACTTGGAATTTTACCGCGGCAAACGCGTGTTTGTAACCGGGCATACCGGTTTTAAAGGCAGCTGGATCTGCCGCATGCTGGTGGGTGCCGGTGCAGTGGTAACGGGCTACAGTTTGCAGCCGCCCACAACCCCCAACCTCTTCTCTCTGGCAGGGCTGGAAGGCAAAATGACCAGCGTGATCGGTGATATCCGCAATTTTGCCGCCCTGAAAGCAGCCTTTGATGCCGCCCAGCCGGAAATTGTGCTGCACCTGGCGGCCCAGCCCATTGTGCGGGACAGCTACAAGGACCCGCGCTATACCTATGAAACCAATGTGATGGGCACTGTGAACCTGTTGGAATGCGTGCGCACCGCCCAAACTCCGCCGCGCTCTGTGCTGAACGTAACAACGGATAAGGTGTACCAGAATAATGAATGGTGCTGGGGCTACCGTGAAAACGAACCGTTGGACGGCTTCGACCCCTACTCCAACAGCAAAAGCTGCTCGGAGCTGGTGACCCACAGCTATAAAAACAGCTTTTTTGCGGATGGCAGCGTGGCCATCTCCACTGCCCGCGCAGGTAATGTGATTGGCGGCGGCGATTTTGCCAATGACCGCATCATCCCGGACTGCGTGCCATGGCAAAAGGGGAGAGCATCGGTGTGCGCAACCCGTATTCCACCCGCCCATACCAGCATGTGCTGGAACCGCTGGCGGCGTACCTGCTGATCGCCCAGCGCCAGTATGAGGATAACCGGTACGTCGGCTATTATAATGTCGGCCCGGATGACTGCGACTGTGTGACGACCGGCACCCTGGTAGACCTGTTCTGCCAGGCGTGGGGCGATGGCGCCGCATGGGAAAACCGCGCTGAGGCAAACGCCCCGCATGAAGCAAACTTTTTGAAGCTGGATTGCAGCAAATTGAAATCTACCTTTGGCTGGAAACCGCGCTGGCATATGGCGGAATGTATGCAAAAGACCGTTGCGTTCAGCAAGGTATGGCTTTCCGGCGGGAATATCCCGGCGGAGATGGACAAAGAAATCAAAGAATTTTTGAGTGAGTAAGGGAGCAGACGATGGCAAATTGGAGCAATGAGGCCGAAGCCCGCGAGCAGATCAAGGCGCTGGTGGCAGAATATTACCATGACTTTAAGGAGAAAAAGGCGGATTTCAAGCCCGGCGACCGCGTTACTTATGCATCCCGCGTGTTTGATGAAAAAGAAATGTGCGCCCTGACCGATGCAACGCTGGATTTCTGGCTGACCACCGGCCGCTTTGCGGATGAATTTGAAAAAGAGTTTGCCAAGTGGATCGGCGTAAAGTTCGCCAACCTGGTCAACTCCGGCTCCTCCGCCAACCTGATTGCCTTTATGGCGCTCACCGCCCCGGAACTGGGCGACCGCCAGATCAAAAAGGGCGATGAGGTCATCACTGTGGCATGCGGGTTCCCCACCACTGTCACCCCGGCGCTGCAGTATGGCGCTGTGCCGGTGTTTGTGGATGTGACCGTGCCGCAGTACAACATTGATGTGACCAAGCTGGAAGCCGCTCTTTCCCCCAAGACCAAGGCAGTCATGATCGCCCATACCCTGGGCAACCCGTTTGACCTGTCCGCCGTCAAAGCCTTCTGCGATGCCCATAACCTCTGGCTGGTGGAGGATAACTGCGATGCCCTGGGCACCCAGTACACCATCAACGGCGAAACCCGCTTTACCGGAACCTGGGGCGATATCGGCACCTCCAGCTTCTACCCGCCGCACCACATGACGATGGGCGAGGGCGGCTGCGTGTATACAAACAGCCCGCTGCTGAACCGCCTGATCAAGAGCTACCGCGACTGGGGCCGCGACTGCATCTGCCCGTCCGGCCATGATAACTTCTGCGGCCACCGCTTTGACGGTCAGTATGGCGAACTGCCCGCAGGCTATGACCATAAGTACGTTTACAGCCACTTTGGCTATAACCTGAAAGTGACCGATATGCAGGCCGCCATCGGCTGCGAACAGCTGAAAAAGTTCCCCAGCTTTATCGAACGCCGCCGCCATAACTGGGACCGCCTGCGCGCAGCCCTGGAACCGGCCGCCGATAAGCTGATCCTGCCGGAACCGGCCGCCAACAGCCGCCCGTCCTGGTTCGGCTTCCTGATTTCGGTCAAGCCGGAATCCGGCCTGGACCGCAACGCCGTGACCCGCTATATTGAGGACCACAATGTCCAGACCCGCCTGTTGTTCAGCGGCAACCTGATCAAGCACCCCTGCTTTGACCAGATCCGCGGCACCGACGCCTACCGCGTGGCAGGGGAGCTGACCAACACGGACTTTATCATGAACAACACCTTCTGGGTCGGCGTGTACCCCGGCATGACCGATGAGATGATCGACTATATGGCAAAGATCATTATTGAAGCGGTGAACCAGTAAAAAGCGCTGATAAGATGAATCAATAAGAAAAAGCAAAGCCGTGCTGATAAGAAAAAATGGCTGCTGCACTGCGGTAAATTATCAATACAGGCTTTGCTTTTTGATTGCTTATAAAGAATAATAAAGGAACGGGATCCATGCAAAAAATGTTGGCACTGTTGGGAGCAAAAAGCAAAGAGGAATTTGTTGCGCTGCTTGCACAGTTTATCAAGTTTGGCCTTGTTGGCGTAAGCAACACGGCGGTATCAATGGCGGTGTATTATATCTTTTTGTGGATCAGCCCAGACCTGTATATGGTAGGCAGCGTTCTGGGAACAATTCTGAGCATTGCCAATGCCTTTTTTTGGAACGATAAGTTTGTGTTTACCGGGAATGCAAACGATTGGCGTAGTAAACTGAAACGCCTTGGAAAAACATATGTCAGCTACGGCGGCACGTCGATCCTTTCTAATGTTTTGCTTTGGATAGAGGTTACGTTCTTCAGCGTCAGCAAAACGATTGCGCCGATTGTAAATTTGCTGGTCACGATTCCGCTGAATTTTATCATCAACAAGTTGTGGACATTTAAGGAAAGATAAACGACAAAATGTTTCCTGTCAACGATGTGGAGCTTATCCGGCACGGAAAAGTGCGGTATCGGGATCCCTAACCATCATCCGACTCAACGAGGTTGGTTGGCGGTGCTTTATTGTTGAAAATAAGACTGCAAAATATATCGGTAAAAAATATGGGAAACCAGGGAATATCTGATACATAACCGGGAACAGAAATAGGGCAAGGCTGTGTATGGACAACATGACAACAAATAACGAAAATAAATCTGGTATCAGCATTGGATTAGATCAGCTGTTGCCGGAAGAGAACAAATCGGTGCAGCTGGGACTGAATTATGGCCAGAATGAATGCAACAGCCAGCGCGTGCTGAAAGAGAATAACGCGAAACGGGGAAAAGGCCTTTTTGGTAAAAAAGGAAGAGGGAGCAATCCGTTCTGGGAAAAAACGGCCAAGCTGTACTGTGTACTCAGCGCAGTGTGTGCCATTGTGGTTATGGTAACGCTGTATGTTACCCATGGTGATTTTCTTTCGTACTTTTTATACCATGATACACTGGATGCCGGCATGGATTTTTTCCATAGCATTGAATATGTTCGTGGACGCCAGCCGTATGCGGTGTTTGACACACTGTATCCGCCCTTGGCAAATTTGTTCTTTTATGCCCTGTTTTTACTGGTGCCTGCTTCGGTATCTGATAACTGGACCTATGACTTTGAGGCGTCAGTTGCCATGCGCGGCACAGAAACTGATTTACGCACAACACAGTCGTGCTTTTTGCTATACGTCTTTTTTGTGGTGCTGGCGGTTCTTTTGCTGGCGGTTTTGCTCCGTGACGTGATGCAAAATGCCCAGTGGGCCAGGGCCAGTACGTTTTTTGCCTTGTTCAGCTTTGGTGTGCTTAATGCGGTAGACCGCGGCAATATTATTTTGCTGGCGGCGGGGCTTTCGCTTTTTTTCGTCATGTATCACCGTTCAAAGCGCGCATGGGTGCGGGAACTGGCATTGGTTGCACTGGCAGTAGCAGCCGGACTTAAAATTTATCCCGCATTCTTAGGTGTTATGCTTTTAAGAAACCGGGATTTCAAAGCAGCAATCCGCACGGTGTTTTATGGCATTGCAGCGTTGGTGCTCCCGGCGTTTGCCTTCCAGGAGGGCGTGTACGGCTTGCAGCTTTGGCTGAAGATTTTGTTCTCTTTTGGAAGTAAAAGTAAAACACCTTGGGCAGGTAATGGCATCAACAGCATGTTCGCACATGGGGCGCATCTTGTGGACCTGATTGCCGGAACCAGCAATGCAACGGTATCTTTTTTTGCAGCAGCCTTTGCTGTGGCGGCGGTACTGGTTGTGTGTGCTCTGCTCTGCCGCCAGGAATGGCAGGCGTTGCTGCTGATTACCGTGGCTATGATGTACCAAAGCCAGGGCAACTATATTTACTGCATGGCGCTGATTCCGCTGGCGTATTTTCTTGCCCAGGAAAAGGTGATGACACGTCAAAATATATTGCCTTTTGCGGTTTTGATGGTATTTAATCTGCCGCTTCCAATCTTTGAAGAGCGTAACTCTTATATTCGCAACACCATTGTACAGTTGGCAATACTGACAGCTATCATCTGGGGCGTTGTACAGGCAGTAAATTGTGTGTTGGCAGCGCTGAAAACCAAAAAGCCTGAACAATCAAAACTAGATAAAAAAGCTGCACGCAGCACGCTGGTTACTTTCGGCGCTTCACTGGGGGCATTGGCAGTTTCCCTTGCCGTTTTCTATGGCGTGTGGGTGCTGTATAATGCGCCGTCGATTACCATGCAGCTGGGGGATGGCATTTATAACACAGAATATTATACTCCTGAAAACTCCAACAAAGAGCTGCCGTTTTACTGGTGCAAGAAAAGTGCGGAGATCAAACTGGTAAACCCGCAGCTGAATACGGAAAGGTACACCTTTACCTTTACAGTGGGGGATTATTTCTTTGATATTTCTGACCGCCCCAGCATTACCATTACCTTCGGTGACAGTAGCCAGACCTTTGTGGTCAGCCAGGAAAACATGAAAATCCGCTATACTGCGGATATTCCTTTTGGTGAAAGTACAATCGATATTAGCTACAGCGGCAAGCGGGTCGATGCCCCGCAGGATTCCAGAACTTTGTATTTTGTAATGGTTCAGCCGCAGCTTGAACGGATTAAATAAAAGGAGGACACCCCCAATGAAACAGCGTCTGGCCGATTATGTGGCCGATTTTCTTGCGGCGCACGGCGTTACGGATGTGTTCAGCGTGGTGGGCGGCGGCGCCATGCATCTGAATGATGCACTGGGCCACCACCCGGCGCTGCATGTTACCTATAACCATCACGAGCAGGCAAGCGCCATTGCGGCGGAAGCATATGCCCGTATTGATAACAAAATTGCCGCCCTGTGCGTTACCACCGGCCCCGGCGGCACCAACGCCCTGACCGGTGTGGTGGGCGGCTGGCTGGATTCCATCCCTATGTTTGTAATCTCCGGCCAGGTTCGGTACGATACCACGGCCCGCTATGCCGCGCAGTTTACCGATGGCCTGCCCCTGCGCGCGGTGGGCGACCAGGAATACGATATCACCAAATCTGTTGCCCCCATGACCAAATACGCCACCATGCTGGAAGACCCGAACCAGATCCGCTATGTGCTGGAAAAAGCCTGGCACTTGGCAACCACCGGCCGCCCCGGCCCGGTGTGGATCGATATCCCGGTCAACTATCAGGGCGGCTACATTGAAACCGACAGCCTGCCCGGCTATGACCCGGCGCAGGACGATGCCCGGCTGCCGCCCCCGGTGGACGATGCCACCGTGCAGATGGTGCTGGAAAAAATCCGCCACGCCAAGCGCCCGGTGTTTCACGCCGGGTACGGTATCCGACTTTCCGGCGGGTACGCAGCGTTCCGCGCCGTGGCGGAAAAGCTGAACATCCCCATTGTAACCTACTGGAACGCCGTGGACCTGATCGAGGACGAAAACCCGCTTTACTGCGGCCGTGCCGGCAATATGGGCGACCGCCCTGGCAACTGGGCCATCCAGAACGCAGACCTGATTCTGGCTGTGGGCACCCGCATTTCCATCCGCCAGGTGGGCTATAACTGGAAAACCTGGGCCCGCGCGGCGGAAGTCATCATGGTGGATATTGACCGCGCCGAGATGAAAAAGCACACCCTGCATGTGGAGCACCCCGTGTGGGCGGATGCCAAGGACTTTCTGCAAAAGCTGGATGCCGCCGCAGCGCCGCTGACCCCTGTCAGCCAGGCAGCGGACTGGCTGGCAACCTGCCAGCGATGGAAAAAAGATTACCCCGCCGTGCTGCCGCGCCAGTGGGAAGAAAACGGCACCACCGCCAATGTGTACGCCTTTGTGCGCTACCTCAGTTCCCGCCTGCCGGAAAACAGCCTGACCGCAGTTTCCAACGGCGCCTGCTGCGTGGTGGGCAATCAGGCGTATGTCATCCAAAAAGGCAGCCGCATGGCCAACAACAGCGCCATTGCCAGCATGGGTTACGGCCTGCCCGCCGCCATTGGCACTTGCATTGCAGGCGGCCGCCGTACCACCATCTGCCTGGAAGGCGATGGCTCTATCATGATGAACCTGCAGGAATTGCAGACCATCCTGACAAATAAGCTGCCGATCAAGATTTTCCTCATCAACAATAACGGCTACCACTCCATCCGCCTGACCCAGAACAACCTGTTCAAAGACCATTGCAAGATCGGCATTGGGCCGGAGAGCGGGGATCTGTCCTTCCCGGAGTTCCGCAAAATTGCCGAAGCGTTCGGCTACCCGTATTCCTGCGCACATTCCAACGCTGAGATGAAACAGGTGGTGGATGCTGCCCTTGCCGCAGAAGGCCCGACTTTCTGCGAGATCTTTACCGATACCCAGCAGGTCTGGGAGCCGAAGAGCGCCACCAAGCGCCTGCCGGACGGCACACTGGTCAGCCCGCCGCTTGAGGACCTGGCACCGTTCCTGCCGCGGGAAGAGCTGGAAAAGCAGATGTTTATCCCCTTGGTGCCGGAAGGGTAAGAAAATAAAAAATGAAAAAAGCGCGGAATGGCAATATTGAATTGCTGCGGTTTGTATTTTGCGTGGGGGTGGTATTGTTCCATGCGTGGTACGTGCGCAGGGGATATATCGGCGTTGAATTCTTTTTTATCGTAACAGGGTATTTTCTTGCCGAAAAGATATGCCGGTTAAACGCAAGAGAAACAACCTGCCCTTCGCTAGAAAATGCCATGAAAGAAGCGACATGGGATGTGCTCAAGCGTTATCGTTTGATATTTCCATACTTTCTTGTGGCAACCGTTTTGGGGTTTATAGTGCGTGCCTATGCACAACAGTGGGACAGCGCTACAATTCTGTTGAATTTACAGCTGATTCCGGCAGATTTCCTGTATTTACAGAACTTTGGGTTTTCTGTAGCCTCCACAACAGGGGTGCTATGGTATCTTTCCGCAATGACTTTTGCGGTCTGGGTGCTGTATCCGCTGCTACGCAGGCATTATGGCTTGACTGTGCAGGCGACCCCGGCAGCAATCCTGCTGATACTGGGCGTGATCCTGCAGAACTGTGGTTCACTGGATGCCCCATGTACACTTCTGTTTGGCTGGGTTAATACCGGAATGCTGCGTGCCTTTGCAGGAATTCTGGGAGGGGTAGTAGCAAACAGGGCTGCATCAACTCTGAAAAAAATTGATGTAGGGAAAAAGATGGCCGCGATGATGACAGCCGTGGAATTGGCTGGGTATGCGTGGGTACTTTACCATATATGGTCAATGAATGAGACACGTGCTATGCTGGATGGCATTGTGGTTTTGGCGTTGGGTGCGGCATTTACCATTACGGCAAGCGGAAAATCGCTTTTCTACGGAAAATTTGACAACGGCTTTGTCAGATTTCTGGGGAAAGCAACCATGCCAGTTTTCTTGAGTCATTTGTATTGCGTACAATTTTTGCCGAATATACTGGCAATGTACAGCGTAGAAGTGACCGAACTGCAAAGGCTGGTTCTTTCTTTTGCCTGCTGTGCAATAGCGGCAGGAATTGTCTATTATGTAGGGAAAATTATAGACAGGCAAATGAAAAAAAGCTGGCATGCTTTTTGCACAGAGATCATTGCGAAAAACAAATAAGGTGTTGAAAATGGAAAAAATCGAAAGGCAGATACAAACCGCAATCGTGACCGGCCCCACCGGGGCCGTGGGCACAGCATTGTGCAGCCGGCTGCTGCAGGCCGGGTGTACCGTGGTGGCGGTCTGCCGCCCCGGCAGCCCGCGGGCCGTAGCGCTGCCCAAGGATGCAAACCTGTATGTAGTTGCCTGCGATGCCGCCAACCTGGCGGATTTGCCGCAGTGCATGGCCGCAGCCGGGCTGCCCGTGCAGGCGGATACCTTTTTCCACCTGGCGTGGGCGCACACCATTGGCGCGGGCCGCAATGATATGCCGGCTCAGATTGAGAATATCCGCTATACCATTGATGCCGTGCGCACCGCGGCGGCAATGGGCTGCCGTGTGTTTGTTGGTACCGGCAGCCAGGCAGAGTATGGCCGTGTGGACGGTGTTCTGCGGGCCGATACCCCCACAAACCCCGAAAACGGGTACGGCATGGCCAAGCTGTGTGCAGGCCAGATGAGCCGTACCGAGGCCGCCGCCCTGGGCATGGACCATGTGTGGGCGCGTATCCTTTCGGTTTACGGCCCGCATGACGGCCCCAACACGATGATCTCCGCCACCATCCAAAAACTGCTGGCCGGGCAGTGCCCGGACCTGACGGCAGGGGAGCAGAAGTGGGATTATCTTTACTCCGCCGATGCTGCGGATGCACTGTACCGCATGGCCTGCCATGGCCGCAGTGGTGCCGTGTACCCGGTGGGCAGCGGCACCGCCCGCCCCCTGCGGGAATATATTGAGACCCTGCGTGATGCCATCGACCTGGCCCTGCCGCTTGGCCTGGGCAAAATCCCTTACGGGCCGCAGCAGGTCATGTTTTTGCAGGCGGATATCACCCAGCTTGCGGCGGATACCGGCTTTGCGCCGCGCACCGCCTTTGCCGATGGCATCCGCGCCACCATTGCGTGGGCAAAAACGCAAAAGCAAACCAATTAAGCCAATAAGGGCAATACCGCATAATTCTAAGTGCCGATACGGCGAGCGAGGTGCGGC
>OLOC01001113.1_pt1 | contig 16905 bp, 17 predicted proteins | sample 1643111 | NCBI WGS metagenome assembly OLOC01 (sample SAMEA3136633, study PRJEB25190) | human gut metagenome
ATGCCGTGCCGCAGCCGCCGGAGCGGTGCTTAAGCCGTCAGGCGGGAATTGTGCGATGTTGCCTTAAAACAGAAAGCCTCCGGCTGCTCGCACAATGCAGCCGGAGGTTTTTTGTTAAATTCCCAATCCATCCAAAATTGATGGCAAAGTAACGAGGCTTGTGTTAGAATAAAATCAGCTTATGCTTTTTCGCTCTGCATGGCGGCAGTCAGCTTTCTGGCGGCGAACACCAGCACAACAGCGGCGGCAGCCAGGATGGCGGAGCCAAGATAGCCCACCACATAGGAACCGGTGCTGTCATAGAAGCTGGCGCTGATTTTGGGGCCGACGAACGCGCCGATGCCATAGCCGATGAAAATCAGGCCGTAGTTCCGGTTATAGAACCTGGAGCCGAACACGTTTTTGACAATGGGGGCAAACACCACCAGCAGACCGCCAAAGGAAAAGCCCACCAGGCAGATGCAGAGGATAAAGTACGGCAGGCTTTTGGCCACCGTCAGCACCTGAAAATAAAGAAAATGACGGATATTTCGCAAACACAAGCAGGATTCAAGGCAAAAATCCCGCTGTGTTTGTAGAAATAGACTACATTTTCGACTTTTCAGATACACCCTAGACTATTGCCAGATGAGGAGGGGAAATTATCATGGAAAAAAATCTTACAACCGGCAGCGTGTTCAAAGCCATTCTGACCTTTGCCCTGCCGTATCTGCTCTCTTACTTTCTGCAAACGCTGTACGGCATGGCTGACCTGTACATCACCGGCCGGTTCTGCGGGGTGGACAGCATCACCGCCGTTGCCAACGGCAGCCAGGTCATGCACATGCTGACCGTTATCATTGTTGGGCTTGCCATGGGTTCCACCGTCATCATCGGCCACGCCGTGGGGGCGGGCAATATGCGCGATGCCGAAGCCGCCATCGGCAACACCGTCACCCTGTTCATGGCGGTCTCCCTCGGTTTTACCACCGTGCTGGTGGCCGCAGTGCGCCCGCTGGTCGGCCTGATCGGTGTTCCGGCAGAGGCCGTTCCCGGCACGGTGCAGTATCTGACCATCTGCTTCATCGGCATCCCGTTCATCACGGCATACAACATCATCAGCTCCGTCTTCCGCGGTTTGGGGGATTCCAAAAGCCCGATGTACTTTATCGCCGTTGCCTGCGCCGCCAATATTGCGCTGGATATTTTTTTCATCGGTCCCATGGCCCTTGGCCCGGTGGGTGCTGCGCTGGGCACTACCCTTTCGCAGACCTTGAGTGTTATTGTTGCCTTGTTCGGCATCCGGCGGCACAAAACCGGCCTGCGGTTGAGCCGCCAGAACTTCCGCCCGCGCAAAGGCGTGCTGGGCCGTATTCTTAAAATCGGCCTGCCGGTCGCTGTGCAGGACGGCTGCATTCAGGTCGCGTTCATCATTATCACCATCATTGCCAACCACCGCGGCCTGATTGATTCTGCCGCCGTGGGCATTGTGGAAAAAATCATCAGCGCCATGTTCATTGTGCCGTCCTCCATGCTGGCGACGGTATCGGCGTTGTCTTCCCAGAACCTTGGCGCAGGCAAGCCGGAGCGCGCTGCCCAGACCCTGAAATACGCCGCCATGATCGCCACCGGTTACGGCATTGCCGTAGTATTGGTCATTGAGCTTGTGGCCGAGCCGCTGCTGGGGTGCTTCACCACCGATGCCGCCGTGGTGCTGATGGGCTGCCAGTACATCCGCGGTTATATTGTGGATACCATTTTTGCCGGGATCCACTTCAGCTTTACCGGGTATTTTGCCGCCTGCGGCAAGTCTTACATCGGCTTTCTCCACAACATCATCGCTATTGTGCTGGTGCGCGTTCCGGGGTCCTACCTGGCTTCCCGGCTGTTTGCCGGAACCCTGCTGCCTATGGGGCTGGCCGCACCGGCGGGTTCGCTGTTATCCGTCATGATCTGCGTGGCGGCCTACCGCTGGATGAAGCGCCGCGGCACCCTGTATACTGCCGCCTGACTTTTCCCCAAAGGAGCATCCGCCCATGTACGTTTTTTCTCTTCTTCAGCATTCCCACTTAACGGTGTAGCTCAAAACAACGAAAATAACGCATATTCCGCAAACACAAAATTGCTTCTGCCTTTGCAGAAACCGGTTGGATTTTCGGTGTTTCCGGTACACCTTCGTTCTCTCGCTTACCCGCGGCGCTGGCGCAAAACTTGCCAATGCTGCGCTGCAATCCACCGGCTTTGCAAAATGGCCGTTCATCCCGCTCTCTGCAGAAAGCCGCTCATCTTCCACAAAAGCATCGGCGGAAAGTGCAAACATCAGCACGGTCTTGGCGTCCGGGCGTTTTATGGCTTCTTTTTTCGCGTAAATCTGCTACAATAGAACCCGCATCAAAAAATGTATCATTTTTGCCCACTGCTGGAAAGGAGTTTGCTATGGCCCATACTTTTTCTTGTTCTGCCGATGCCCCGCTGGTGCGCACCACCGGCGGCTCGGTGCGCGGCTACCGTTTTGACGGGCTGGATATCTTTAAGGGCATCCCTTACGCCAAGGCCAGGCGCTTCCACGCGCCGGAGCCAGCTGTGTGGGACAGCGTGCTGGACGCCACCAGTTACGGCTATGTCTGCCCTTTGCTGGAAATGCCCAAGCCCAACGGCGAAATGCTGGTGCCCCACCGCTATTGGCTGATGGACGAAGCCTGCCAGAACCTGAACATCTGGACTCCCGCGCTGGATGACGCCCACCGCCCCGTGCTGGTGTGGCTGCACGGCGGCGGATACTTTGCCGGTTCCTCCATTGAGCAGATCGCTTACGAGGGCGAAAACATGGCCCGCCTGGGGGACTGCGTGGTGGTTTCCATCAACCACCGGCTGAACATCCTGGGCTATTTCGACCTTTCGGATTTTGGGGCGGAATACGCCAATTCCGGCAACGCGGGCGGGGACGATATCATCGCCGCGCTGCGCTGGGTGCGGGATAATATTGCCGCGTTCGGCGGTGACCCCGGCAATGTGACAGTGTTCGGCCAGTCCGGCGGCGGCGCCAAGGTGACCACCCTGCTGCAGACCCCCGCCGCGGACGGGCTGTTCCACAAAGGTATTGTGATGAGCGGCGTTCTGGGCCGCCTGGCCGACTGCACCGGCAGCGGGCGGGACTGCGCCGAGGCTCTGATGGCGGAGCTTGGCGCGGCGGATATCGCCGCACTGGAAACGGTACCCTATGCCGCGCTTGCCGCCGCTTATAATAAAGTAGCCCCCGCCTTGAAAGCAGCCGGAAAAAACACCGGCTGCGCCCCACACCCCAACGCCTTTTATCTGGGTGACCCGCTGGAAAATGCGTTCCGCCCCGAAACCGCCCGCATTCCCCTTCTGGTGGGCACCGTGTTTGGCGAGTTTGCCGCCTTCAATGGCTTCGGCCTGAACAAAGCGCAGATGAGCGCCGCCGAGGCCGAAGGCTTTGCCGAAAAAATGCTGGGCAAGCAGACGGCGGATGCCCTGCTGCCGCTGTTCCACGCCGCCTACCCCGAACGCAGCGCCGCCGACCTGCCGTTTTTGGATGTACTGTTCCGGGAGCCGACCATGCGCTATATCCGCCGCCGGGCGGAAACCGGCCCGGTGTGGAGCTATTTCTTCAATCAGGATTTCACCATTGAGGGCGGCCGCGCCCCATGGCATTGTTCCGATATCCCGTTTGTTTTCCATAATACTGAGCTGGTGCCTTCTGCCAACATTTCCGGCGTGACCCCGCAGCTGGAACAGCAGATTTTCGATGCCGTTCTGGCCTTTGCCCGCACCGGAAACCCGCAGCACAGCGGCATTCCCACCTGGCCCGCCAGCACCCCGCAACAGGAAAACACCATGCTGTTTGATTCCGCCACCCGCCTGGCCCCTAACCATGACAAAGCCCTGATTGCTGCCGCGCTGCCCGCCATCTCTGCCTTGATGGCACGCAACTTTGACCCCGACAGTATCCAGCACTAATATAGAATAAAATAATTCGGAATCTTCCGCTTCTTCTGCATTTTCGGATTCTCAGAACAATTCTGTGTCTGAACAGCAAACCTGGTCCGAAAAATCCCCGGACGGCGACTATTACATTGAAGTGTATGAAAAAGACGGCCATGTGTACCGCGTGGATGATGACACCATGCTGTACTGATTCCCGCAACACAAAAGGCATGCACCGCCCCGGCTGAACCTCTGTTCAGTTTCCGGCAGTGCATGCCTTATTTGTAATTTTATCGGTTAAGAAAGCTCTGCGATATCGTACAGCAGTCGCTCGGTATCGTCCCAGCCCAGGCAGGGGTCCGTGATGGACTTGCCATAGCAGTGCTCGCCGATCTTCTGGCTGCCCGGCTCAATATAGCTTTCGATCATCAGACCCTTGACCAGGTTCTTGATGTCGTCCGAATGGCGGCGGCTGTGCAGAACCTCTTTCGCAATGCGGATCTGCTCCATATACTGCTTGCCGGAGTTGCTGTGGTTGGTATCCACAATGCAGGCGGGGTTCTTCAGGTTGCGCTTCATGTACAGCTCATACAGCAGGCGCAGATCCTCGTAATGGTAGTTGGGGATGGTCTGGCCGTGCTTGTTCACCGCGCCGCGCAGAATGGTGTGGCTGAGCGGGTTGCCGGGGCACTGGACCTCCCACCCGCGGAAGATAAAGTCATGGGGCACCTGGGCCGCCACAACAGAGTTGAGCATAACGGTCAAATCGCCGCTGGTGGGGTTTTTCAGGCCCACGGGCACATCGCAGCCGCTGGCCACCAGGCGGTGGAACTGGTTTTCCACCGAGCGGGCACCCACGGCAATATAGGACATAATGTCCGAAAGGTAACGCAGGTTTTCGGGATAGAGCATCTCGTCCGCGGTGGAAAATCCGGTTTCCTGCAATACGCGCATGTGCATATGGCGGATGGCCAGAATTCCCTCCAGCATATCCGGCTTCTTTTCCGGGTCCGGCTGGTGGATCATTCCCATGTAGCCCTCGCCGGTGGTGCGGGGCTTGTTGGTGTACACGCGCGGAACGATCACCAGGCGGTCCTTCGTCTTCTCCTGCACCTTGACCAGACGGGACACATAATCCACAACGGCTTCCTCGTTATCCGCCGAGCAGGGGCCGACAACGACCAGAAGCTTGTCGCTTTCGCCGGTAATGATCTTTTTGATTTCTTCATCTCGCTCTTTTTTGCGGGCGGCCAGTTCCGGCGCAAGGGGAAACCTTTCCCGAATGACATCCGGGGAAGGAATTTCTGTCACAAACGAAAATCCCATGATTTTATGATCCTCTCTCCGTCAGCGCCGCACATTCCAGTCCTCTATTGCCGGGCGGCGCTGCGCTTTTTTCTCTGTATTTTGCACAGGTAGTTGATACAAACAGCTTATTTTTATTATAGTATAGAACCCGCCGCGCGGCAAGAGCTGCCCCCGCTGCCGGGCAAAAAACTTGCAAAAAATGCCGTTTTCCGCCGTCCGGCGGCATACAAACAGCCCGTCCGCGCACCACAAACCAGGTGATACGCGGGCGGGCCTTCTGTATTTAGTGAATCAATTCCGAGAACAGCGGACAAAGCACGGCGGTCATGATACCGGCCACAGCAACGGAAAGGCCGCTCATCGCGCCTTCCACTTCGCCGATTTCCAGCGCCTTGCTGGTGCCCACGGCATGGGACGCCGTACCAATGCCGATGCCTTTGGCAATGGGGTTGGTAATGCGGAACACCTTGCAGACGGTTTCCGCCGCCAGCGCGCCCACAATGCCGGTCAAAATCACAATGGCGCCCGTCAGGGTGGCAATGCCGCCCAGCTCGCGGGAAACATCCATGCTGATGGCAGTGGTAACGGACTTGGGCAGCAGGGTGATGTACTGCTCATGGTTCAGGTCCAGCAGCAGGGCCAGTGCTAGCACGCTGAACAGACTTGCCATAACTCCGGCCAGCACACCGGCTACAATGGCTACCAGATTTTTGCACAGCAGATCCCATTTTTCATACAGCGGCACTGCCAGGCTGACCGTTGCGGGCAGCAGCAGGTAGCTGACGGGCGAAGCGCTGGCAGCGTATGTATCATAGGGGATGTTCAACACGCTGAGCACCACGATGACAAACGCCGTGCCCAACAGCAGCGGGTTGAGAATTGCCTGACCGGTGCGCTTGTTGATGAGCACCCCCAGGCCGAACGCAGCCAGCGTGAGCAGCACGCCCCATACGGCGGAAGATTCCAGAACTTGTGTGATCATTGCTTTTTCTCCTTCCGCTCTGCCAGGCGCTGGGTCACGCAGCCGGACACCGTCATGACCAAAATGGTAATGGGGATCAAGGCCAGCAGCACCGGCACCAGCATGGCCTGTAAATCCGCCCACAGATCCATCACGCCCGCAGCCGCCGGAACAAATAGCAGCGGGAAAATGCCGGTCAGAAACAGCGCCGCCGTGCGCACCTGCTCCAGTTTGACCACCCCAAAGCGCAGCGCCGCCAGCAGCAGCATCAGCCCGTACACGCTGGCCGGGATGGGCAGCGGCAGCACCAGGTGGCAAACCTCCCCCGCAAAGCAGAACGCCGCAATGCGGGCAAATTCAAATATCAGTTTCATTTATGCTTTCCTCTTTTGTCCGGCAGTGCCCCCACTACCGCCCTGCGCAAAACAAGACACCTTATCGTTATCTTTTTTTGCTTTTCCGGGCTGCACAGACAGCCCGGTTCTCATTTTTTCATGCTTCACAAGTATAGCAGACTCCCCCACCGGGGGCAAGGTCAATTTTCGACATGTTTGACAAATATTCAGGTACTTTTTTGCATATTGTGACGAATCGTTTCGCCGCGCGTATCGCTCATTCTGTTTTGTTTTTCGATAAATATACAAATTGTATTTTTTGTGTTTTATTTCCGACTACAATAAATCCCTGCCCGGGAACCATCCGGACAGGGATTTGAAGGAGAAACGCAGCTTATTGTGTTCATGGTTCCCCTGCCTTCGTTTTGGCGCAGCCGGCGTTCCGCATACGCGACTGCACAGCAGGCCGGGGTTCTTGTTCACTCTGCTTTGGTAATAATCAAACGGTTGTCAGCAGGGCTTTGCAGCTGCCCGTTAAAGCATAGGCACCGCTGCCCGCCGTGATAAAGAAACTGTCGCCCTTTTTTGCCTGCACCGTTTCGCCGCCGCAGGTCAGGCGCCCCTCCCCTTCAGTAATCAGGAGCGAAACAAAGGACGTCTCGTCCGCTGTGCCGGTGTGACCACCTGCCACCACATCCACGGTAAAGTAATCGCACTTTGCCAGATGGGGGCCGAAATCATGCTGTTCCGGCGGGGTACGGCGCATTACCTCCAGCGCCTGCTTTACATGCAGCGCGCGCGGCTTGCCGTCCGCCCCCACGCGGCCGTAATCGTACACACGGTAGGTCACGTTGGAGTTCTGCTGCACTTCAGCCACCACAACACCCTTGCAGATAGCGTGCAGCGTGCCGGACGGGATAAAGAAGCAATCGCCTTTTTTCACCGGCACGGCGTTCAGCACCTCGGTCAGGGTATTGTTCCGGATGCGCTCTTCCAGTTCTTCCCGGCTGATCTCATGGTCAAAGCCGTAATACAGGAACGCGCCCGGTTCACAGTCCAGCACATACCACATCTCGGTCTTGCCGTACTGGTGTTCGTGCTCCAGCGCATACTCGTTGGAGGGGTGTACCTGGATGGAAATGCTATTCTTGGCGTCAATGAACTTGGTCAGAACGGGGAACATTTCAAACTTTTTGCAGTCTGTTCCCGCCGCTTCCGGGTGGGCGGCCAGGTAGTCCGCCAACATGGTGCCGTCCGGCAGATAGCTGGGGCCATCGGGATGGCAGGAAAGCACCCAGGCTTCCGCCAGCGGGTTCAAATCGCTCTGCACGCCAAAGTCGGTGCGCAGGCGGCTGCCGCCCCAAAGGTAATCCTTGCAGGAAGGGGTCAGTTTTAGAATTGACATTGTCGATTTACCTCATTATATCACAGCACATTATAAAATGATAGGGTCATATCGCGGAATCATTTTCAGGTTGACGCACAATTTTTGCGCATTACACTTTGTGCAGGTACCACAGCTTTGCGGGCACCTGGCCTTAATCGCCGGGCAGAGGCAGACCAAGGGGCTGCAGCATAAAACCGGTGTACCGTTTCCCTGCCTCATCCCGATAGGCTGCAGTCTCCTCCAGCCCCTGCAGAATCAGACGCGGGCGGGGTTTGCCACGGCCATTCAGGGCGCTGCCAGACGCCGTCCACAACTTCCGGGCAGGGGGGCGAAATCCAGGCAAAAGCTAGCCGCACCGCGCAGGGTCAACGGCTCGCCCCACGGCACCGGGAACTGTGCGCCGACGCTGACATCCAACACCAGCAAAGCCAGCAGCGCCAGCATGGGCAGCCAGGTTGCGGCGGCCTGTTTCCAGTCCCGTTTGAACGCCTTCAGGAATTCTTTGCGGGACGTTACTTCCTGCCGCAGGCCACGGCATACAGCGCCAGGGTGGATGCCCCCGCCGTCACCACCGGCAGGCAGCACAGCAGCCACAGCACGCTGAACACCACAAGGTTCCCCAGCCGCGCCATCGCGCGGAAAAGCGGATTGTTGTTTCCCAGTTCGCTCATGATAGATTCCGCAAAAAAACTGTGTCCGAAGCCCGCCGGGGCCACGGGCACACGATATTACCGGTCTTGCTGATTGAGATATGCCTGATTTTTTTCGATCAGCGCCACACGCTGGGCCACGCAGTCACGGCTGCGCAGCGGGTCCGCGGGGGTTTTGAATGCAAAGTCCAAAAGCTGGCCAATGGTCGTGGAAGCAACGTGCAGGCGCGTATCACTGGCGGCATAATAAATATACACCTTACCGTCATCATCCGCAATAGCACCACTGGTAAATACCACGTTGGAAACATCGCTGACGCGCTCCCAGCCACGCGGCGCGATCAAAAATCCGGCCGGTTCGGCAATCACTTTCCAGGGCTCTTTCAAATCGGTCACAAGCAGGTAGATCACATAGCGCAGGCCCTCCGCAGTGTTGCGCACGCCATGGGCAATGTGCAGCCAGCCCCTGGCCGTCTTGATGTAGGTCGCGCCCTCGCCGTTCTTGCCTTCGGTGATGGTGTGGCAACGGCGGGTCAGCAGGGCGTCCAGCTTTGCCTGCTGGCGGTAAAATTCAGAGTGCAGTTTACACATTGACATCGGGGTTCCTTCTCATGAGTTCCATGCACATCCGGCCATTGTGGTAAGGGCACTTCCACGGCTCCACAATGAGCTTGTGGGCGGGGGTGCCGTATTTATCCGTCTGCCAGGAACCATTCGCTGCCGGGGCGGATATCGACCATCTTATCCAGGATAAAATGGTACACATCGGCGGCAGCAGCGGCATAGCGGTGTTCAGCGTTTTTCTGGTATACACCTTTTTCAACCGCTGGCCGCCAAAGGTTTCGCCTGTAAATCATATTGAGGGGGTGTAAATCCATTTTCCCATATGGTATGATAATATCAAATTCTTTTACATCGAGATCCACCCGAGGGCATTCGCCACAGAACTTACCAGAATGATGGCAGCAAACACCGGGCAAAGGGTGCGGATCATAAAATTGAAAACCTTTTTTCGGCGGAAAGGTTGACCATTCTGGGTCACCTCTTCCTCAATCTTTTCCACGCCGATCACGCTGGTCACCAGCAGGCAGGTTGCAATGGCCGCAATGGGCATCATAACTGAGTTTGTCAGGAAGTCGAAAAAGTCAAGGAACTGCATCCCGATAACGGTCACGCCCGACAGCGGGCCATAGCCAAGCGCCGACAAGCTTCCAAGCAGCACCATAATAATCCCAATCACTGCCGCAGCCTTTTTGCGGCTCCATCCCAGTTCATCCTCAAAGGTCGATACTGCGCTTTCTGTCAATGCAATAGAGCTTGTCACCGCTGCAAACAGCACCAGCACAAAGAACAGCACGCCCACCAGCGAACCAAGTTCCATGCTTTCAAAAACTTTCGGGATCGTAATAAACATCAGTGCGGGACCGGCCTGCAGGGTGTCCGGGTCACCACCAGAGAACGAAAACACCGCCGGAATGATCATCAACCCGGCCATCATTGCAATCAGCGTATCAAAAATCTCAACGTTCTTGGTAGATCCCTCAATGGACACATCTTTTTTCATGTAAGAGCCGAATGTTACTAAAATACCCATTGCGATGGACAAAGAATAGAACATCTGGCCCATGGCTGTAACCACTGTCATCCATGAAAAATTGGCCGGATTCGGTACCAAAAAGTACTTCACTCCTTCCAGCGCACCGGGCCGTGTTACTGAATAAGCTGCAATAATTACTGATAACACCACCAGTACCGGCATCATCATCCGGGAAACACGCTCCACACCATTGCGGACACCGGCAAAAATGATGCCCAGTGTAAGCAGGGTAAAGAGCAGGAATACGATTTCCACCGAAGCGCCATTGGCGATGAAAGAGGAAAAATACCCATCCTGTGCCAGCTCACTGCCATGACCGGTAATATACCCCACCAGATACTTGATAACCCAACCGCCAATAACCGAATAATACGGCACAATCAAAATGGGAATTACCGCGTTGATCCATCCTCCAAATGCACGCCAGCGTCCCTTTCCAGAAGCTGCAAAGGCCCCAACCGGACTTTTCCGGGTCATCCGTCCCAGCGCTGTCTCTGCCATAATCATTGTATAGCCAAAGGTGACCGCCAGCAGAATGTAAATCAGCAGAAAAATTCCACCGCCATATTTTGCCGCCAGGTATGGGAACCGCCAGATATTGCCCAAGCCAACCGAGGCGCCGGCTGCCGACAGGACAAAGCCAAGTTTGCCGGAAAATGAGCTCCGGCCGCTGTGTTGTTTTTCCATTTATTTTTTCTCCTTACCATTTTCACACTATTATTTTAGTGTAACATAACCGCCAAAAAACTGCAATCTACGCCACAAACAATCGCTTTCATAGGGAGGGGCAAAGTCGTTGCTTTTATATTCCTGTCTGCCATTCTATAAAAAAGCTTCCACCTTACGGCAGAAGCTTTTCTTTGGTGGGCCATCCAGGACTTGAACCCGGGACCAAGCGGTTATGAGAACGTCGCTAATTTTGAAATTTCATTTTTCTTGTGGAATCTTGTGACTATCTCATAATTCCGAAAAAACATCTTTGTGTACTTTGACGTAACTTTTGGTGTCTTTTCGTGTCTAAAATGGCTCTTTGTACCCAGAACCGTACCCAAGAATTTTTGGGTACGAAACTCGACACTTACTGTTACTATTTTGCTTTTACATGGCTCACTTTCAAAAAAAGGAGGTGAGCTTTTTCTTTTGTAAAAATCGGAAGGGAGGTTTTCCACATGAACAAGCACTCACAGTTGAAAATCCGAGGTCACACCAAATGACGCTGGACTACTTCTACGGGCAGTCGGGCGAGCTGTTCTCCTATCATGGAACAGATGAAAGCTACCGAGGGCGCGACAGCGGAATTAAAGTGTACCTGTCAAATGGAATGGGTACAACGATATAATAACATCCATAACCGGGCAGAAGAAATTGATTTGCATGTGATGGTTTATTCATAACAGTATCGCAGAATGAGTATGACAAGCATAATTGGGGGAGCGATAAAACTTGCTGTTGATATGTAAATTTAGAGGTTGTTTTTTCTGTATTCAATAGGAGAAATCCCGTAAACCTCTTTAAATTTACGGCAAAAATAAGGCGCATCGTGAAAGCCGCATTGTTCTGATATGGTTATAACCTTCATTTCCGTGGCTGCCAGTAGTTTTGCGGCTTTTTTCAGCCTGTATTGTATCAAATAAGAAATAGGAGATTGACGGATACCATTCTTGAATATTTGCATACAAGTGTTCTTACTTACATGGGCAAAATCTGCGATGTCATCAAGTTGGATCTGGTCGGCATAATGACTATGAATAAAACTCATCATCATTTGAAGGCGAGACGTATCGCTGTTTCTTTTAACGGTTTGTCTTTGTAGAAACATGGATTCCATATTTCCGTACAGCAACTCCCAAATGGTTGCCAACAATCGCATGGTTGTCAGCTCCCTAAAATTTGCTTGTTTCTGCGTCTCAAATATCTGATTTAGTAAAGAAAGTATCTCTTTATGCCACAGGGTATACGGCTCAAAAACCAAAAAGTCAATATCTGAAGTAAGCACTGGCTTAATATATTGCTGGTATATCAAACTCTCCTCTGAAGCCAACAGCAAAGGGGAAAAAACAATATTTGGAATCAATGTAGTTTGTTTTGCTGTTAATTGATGAATGATTTTCGTGTTGATAAATAAACCACTGCCTGCTGGTAACGAGAAATTATCTTTTCCGATATAACATTGCACTTCACCGCTTTGCACATATATAAATTCAATTTCCTGATGCCAATGCCAACCGATTGTATGGAAGTCGAAGTCCCAGATATCTTCTAGATAGTATTGAAACGGAAATACCGATTGTCCGTGGGTTCTTTTTTCCATGAGAGTTTCATCTGTAATGATTTTTAATTCGCTGGTGTCTGCCAATGATGCCCCCCCTCCTTTGTATTGTGATATTATACAATAAAAACGTGGTAAAGTCCATTGCTGTCCAAACAAAAGCATGATATCATTCGATGTAGTTTGAAAGGAGGGCTTTGTGCTATGAAGAACTATAAAAAAACATTAAGAGCCTGTTATCTCGGATTTATCACACAGGCAATCGCAGCTAATTTTGCACCATTGCTTTTTTTGGCGTTTCATTCAGATTTCAACATCTCACTGGGACAGATTGCCTTAATTCCCGCAGTATTCTATGTAACACAATTAAGCGTAGATTTAATTTGTGCAAAATATGTGGATTCTATTGGATACCGAAAATCCATCGTGGCTTCTCAGCTGTTTGCAGGTCTGGGGTTGATCGGACTTGCGGTTTTGCCCAATATAATATCTCCATATGTCGGAATACTGATCGGAGTGTTTTTTTATGCACTCGGAAGTGGTCTTGTTGAGGTGTTGTGCAGCCCTATTGTGGAAGCCTGTCCCTTTGACCATAAGGAAAAAGTGATGAGCCTACTTCATTCCTTTTACTGCTGGGGCAGTGTGGGCGTGATTTTACTTTCTACAATTTTCTTTTCCGTTTTTGGTATTGACAAATGGAGGATTTTAGCCTATTTGTGGGCAACGATTCCTTTGTACAATATTTACAATTTTGCCACCTGCCCTATTGAGCATTTGGTAGAGGACGGTCAGAGAATGTCGTTGCGTCAATTGCTGAAGATGCCTATTTTTGGAGTTGCAATTATCCTAATGATTTGCGCTGGAGCTTCTGAAATGGCAATGGCGCAGTGGGCATCAGCTTTTGCAGAATCCGCATTAGGATTAACCAAATCCGTTGGCGATTTGGCGGGTCCGTGCTTGTTTGCAATCACAATGGGCATTGCCCGTGTGCTGTACGGCAAATTTGGTGAAAAGATAGATTTGACAAAGTTTATGCTGGTATCAGGAGTTCTTTGTGTATTGAGCTATCTTTTGGCTGGTCTATCTGCAATGCCGATTTTGGGGTTGATTGGATGTATCCTATGTGGCTTCTCAGTTGGTATTATGTGGCCCGGAAGTATCAGCATTACTGTTCCGAGGATTCCAAAAGGAGGTACAGCCTTGTTTGCACTGTTGGCTGTAGCTGGAGATATGGGTGGTGCTTTTGGTCCGAGCATGGTAGGATATTTTTCACAGCAGGCAGGAGATAATCTTCAGGTAGGTTTGTTGACGGGATGCACATTTCCTTTAATTATGTTGGCAGCTTTGATTGCAATGCGAAAAATGGCAAAAAATGATTGATACTGCGGTTACGCTAAGGCAATATCATCACAGTCGCAAGCATCATATCACGGACAGTGGAAATCCAGAAAAAAGCTGATAGATGCAAGCTGGTAGAAGCCGGACACGCGCAGCCCAGCACGACCCTTGCGATCTACACGCAGGTCTACGATAGGCGGCGTGATGAGATTCGCAACCAGATGAGCAAGGAACTGTACGAATGAGCAAAAAAAAGCACGAAGGCCGAAACCTTCGTGCTTTGTGGTGGGCCATCCAGGACTTGAACCCGGGACCAAGCGGTTATGAGCCGCCAGCTCTGACCAACTGAGCTAATGGCCCTCATGATGTCAGATACCTGTTTAGTATATCACAATTTTACCCGCTTGCCAACACTTATTTTCGTTTTCGGCGCATATGCTGGGGTGTATGGCAAACCGGCAAAGGGGTGGTATCATGCGCATATTCTTATCAACCTTGGGGGTGTTTTTCCTTATGTCGTTTCTTTTCATGATGCCCGCCGTATGGGGGCCGTCTACCACACCGCAGCCATCCGCAAGCCCGGTGCTTTCCGCTGCACCCACTCCGTCCCCTGCTGCCGCGCAGGAGATTCGCGCCGTCTGGGTCAGCTTTCTGGAATGGCAGCATACCGATTTCAGCAGTGAATCCGCTTTCCGTGCCGATACCGCCGCCATCATGCAGAACATTGCCTCCCTTGGGGCAAACACCGTTTTTGCCCATGTGCGGCCTTTTGGGGATGCCCTGTACCCCAGCCGGTATTTTCCGTTCAGCCACCTTTGCACCGGCACCCAAGGGCAGGACCCCGGTTTTGACCCGCTTGCCGTGCTGGTAGAAACCGCCCATGCCCAGGGCCTTACGCTGGAAGCCTGGATCAACCCCTACCGCCTGCAGGCCAACGGAACCCCGGCTGAGCTCTGCGCGCAAAGCCCTGCTCTGCTGCATCCCAACTGGGTCAAGCACACTGCAACCGGCCTGTATCTGGACCCCGCCAGCATCGAAGTCCAGCAGTACCTGGCCGATTCCATCCGTGAGCTATGTACCAATTATGCCATCGACGGCATTCATTTTGATGATTACTTTTACCCCACTACTGCCCCGGATTTTGATGCCGACAGTTATGCCGCAAGCGGCAGCACCCTTTCGCTGGCCGATTGGCGGCGGCAAAATGTAAACGATCTAATGCGGGCCTGTTACGCCGCCGCCCATGCGTTCAATGTGCGGTTTGGGGTTTCGCCACAGGGCACACTGAGCGGCTGCCGCGACGGCCAATACAGCGATGCCGCGCTCTGGCTGGCCAAGCCAGGCTATTGTGATTATCTGATCCCGCAGCTGTACTGGGGCCTGAACTACCGCAAAAATGGTTCCGATGCCCTGTCACTTGGCCGCCTTGCCGCCGAGTGGCTCTCGCTGCCGCGCACAGAATCCGTTCAACTGGCATTCGGCCTTGGTGCTTACCGTATCGGTGACGGCGACGAGGGCGATACCTCCGGTCCCGGTACCGAATGGTGCACCGGCCATGCCCTCGCCACCCAAGCCACCACGCTGCGCCCCCTCGGTGCCAGCGGCGCTGCCCTCTACCGCTATGCTTTTCTTTTTGCCAATACCCTCTACCCCACCCTGGCGGAACAGGAGATTGCGGCGCTGCGGGAGGTTTGGGGATAGATTGTCGGTACCCACACTCACTTATTGTTCTAAATGTGGAATGTGCGAATTATAAAATTCAAGAAGAAAATTGTCAATCTAATTGTAAGAAATATTTAAGTAGATGGCCTATTTTAAAAGTAGGACATATTAGATATCAGGTAATCATGTTTGAAAGGGTGAATTAGATGATATTAAGCGTAAGTAGAAGAACTGATATTCCTAATTATTATTCGGAATGGTTCTATAATAGAATAAAAGAAGGATTTTTATATGTTCGTAATCCGATGAATGCTCATCAGGTAAGTGAAATAAAAATTACTCCAGATGTTGTAGATTGCATAGTGTTTTGGACAAAGAATCCGTTGCCAATGATGAAAAGGTTAAACGAGATAAAAGATTATAGTTACTATTTTCAATTCACATTGACTGGATATGGAAATGATGTTGAGGTTAATTTATCAAATAAAAAAACAGAAATGATTCCGGTATTTCAAGAACTGTCAGAAAAAATTGGCAAGCAAAAAGTGATTTGGAGATATGATCCTATATTCTTTTCTGATAGATATACGAAAGAATATCATTTGAAGGCATTTAAAAGCATTGCTGAGGCTTTAAGTGGATACACGGAAAAATGCGTGATTAGTTTTGTTGATATATATCCTAAAAATAAAAAAAATATGGATGGATTGTCAAGTTATGAATTAAATGATGATGAGCTGCGGGAATTTGCTGAGAAATTAAGTAAGATAGCTGCGGATAATAATATTAAGATTGGAAGTTGTGCAGAAAAAATAGATTTGGATGAATGTGGTATAATTCATAATTGTTGCATAGATAGAGAATTAATTGAAAAAATTATCGGATGTAAACTTAATGTTGGCAAAGACAAAAATCAGCGTAAAGAATGTGGATGCGTTGAAAGCGTTGAAATAGGTACTTATAATACATGCAAAAATGGATGTGCATATTGCTATGCAAATTATAGTTCAAAAAGTGTAGAAACAAACGCTGCCAAATATGATCCTTCGTCACCTCTTCTATGTGGGCAAGTTCAAGAAGATGACAAAATAACGATTAGAAAAGTTGAGTCATTAAAAGAAACACAGCTAAGTATTTTTGATATGTGAGTTCATTATTATAACGTATATTTTTAAGAGTATATTTGGCTCCATTTTGGCTCTAAAAATTTTAGACGAGGTACACAAAAATGCGAAATAAGATGAATATGAAGAATAAAATGCACAAATGTGCACCTAGAAACAGCCAGATAAATCTCTCCGCCCAAGAGTTCGTATAACGCGCTGCTGCAAACTATTGCCATATACCACGATGCGTGCTCCATTTGTAGTGGCCGATGCTCACCATCGGCCCGCCTGAGCACCCGCTTTGTGTATTAGCTTAAGGCAACACCGCACAATTCCCGCCTTGCGGCTTAAGCACCGCTCCGGCA
>OLOC01001132.1_pt1 | contig 16679 bp, 15 predicted proteins | sample 1643111 | NCBI WGS metagenome assembly OLOC01 (sample SAMEA3136633, study PRJEB25190) | human gut metagenome
GTTATACATAAGCAAAAGAAAGTCGCCCTGTAAGGGCAAAAGCTTCTCAATACCAAGCTTTTGCCCTTACAGGGCGACTCTGTTATATCCCTATGTACCCAGGGCGATGCCCTGGGCTAGGAGCTTCTGCCCTTTCAGGGCGTGTGGATGCAAACTGGGTGTGTGGATGCAAGCACCACTTGGAACATGCCGGGCATTGCCTAAATCATACTGATTTTTTAGATTTTATCCAATGCCTGCTTGATATCATCCAGGATATCCTCTACATCCTCGATACCTACTGACAATCGGATCAAGTCTGGCGCAACGCCTGCCTCCTTCAACTGCTCGTCTGAAAGCTGGCGGTGGGTATGGCTCGCAGGGTGGAGCACGCAGGTGCGGGCATCTGCCACATGAGTCACGATGTTGATCATATCCAGTGAATCCATGAACTTGATGGCAGTCTCACGGTCGCCCTTCAATCCGAAGGCGATGACGCCGCAGGTGCCGTTTGGCATGTACTTCTGGGCAAGATCGTAATACTCGTCGCCCTTCAGTCCGCTATAGTGAACCCAAGCCACACGCTCATCATTCTGCAGGAACTCAGCCACCTTCTGTGCATTCTCGCAATGCTGGCGCATACGCAGGTGCAGGCTCTGGAGACCCAGGTTCAGGATGAATGAGTTCATCGGCGCAGGGATGGAACCCAGGTCGCGCATCAGCTGAGCCACGAGCTTGGTGGTGTATCCCATCTTGCCGAAAGCCTTCACGTAAGTCAAGCCGTGGTAGCTCTCATCCGGTGTGCAGAGGCCAGGGAATTTTTCGGCATTCGCCATCCAGTCGAAGTTGCCGCTATCCACAACCACGCCGCCTACCTGCGATGCGGTACCGTCCATATACTTGGTGGTAGAGTGGGTAACGATGTCGGCACCCCACTCGAATGGGCGGCAGTTGATAGGTGTGGCGAAGGTGTTATCTACGATGAGAGGCACGCCGTTCTTGTGAGCGATGCGGGCGAACTTCTCGATGTCGAGCACGGCACAGCCAGGGTTACTGATGGTTTCGCCGAACACCACCTTGGTGTTAGGGCGGAAAGCCTTCTGGATTTCCTCCTCGCTGGCGTTAGGGTTTACGAAGGTGCACTCGATGCCGAGCTTCTTCAGTGTAACGCCGAAGAGATTGAAGGTGCCACCGTAGATTTCGTTAGAGGTAACGATGTGGTCGCCAGCCTCGCAGATGTTGAATACGGCATAGAAGTTGGCTGCCTGACCGCTTGAGGTCAATACGGCACCCACGCCACCTTCGAGCTGAGCGATTTTCTTTGCCACAGCATCATTGGTAGGGTTCTGGAGTCGGGTATAGAAGTAGCCCTCCTTCTTCAGGTCGAAGAGCATCGCCATCTCCTCAGAGTTGTCGTATTTGAATGTAGTACTCTGATAGATAGGCACTTCTATCGGTTCGCCGTTCTTCGGCTCATAGCCTCCCTGCACGCAGAGGGAAGCAACACGTAATTTCTTTTCCATTGTCGGTTATTCTTTTATTTTGTTATAATTGTTCTTATTAAAGTGGACTCAGTTATTTCATGAAGACGAAATACACGGCAGCGATGAGGCAGACGAATGCGGCAAAGTGATTCCAATGCAGCCCCTGCCCCTGGAAGAGGATGTTGGCGATGATGGCGAAGACGATGAGCGACACGCACTCTTGTATCACTTTGAGCTGTACCAGATTGAATGGACCGCCGTTGTCGATGAATCCGATGCGGTTGGCTGGTACCTGGCAGCAGTATTCGAAGAAGGCGATCGCCCAACTGAAGGCGATGACTCCGATGAGTGGCCAGTTGCTGCTGGTGCCCGTCTGCTGGAGTTTGAGATGTCCATACCATGCGAGCGTCATGAAGATGTTGCTCAGCACGAGGAGCAGGATAGTGTATATTCCGTTCATATTCTCTTCTGTTTTTGATTTCTTAATTGATAAGATTTCTCTTATATTCTCTTATGTTCTTTGATGCTCTACATATATAATAATGTATAAGTGGCTGCAAAGATACACTTTTTCTCTTGAAAATGTATGGAAAATCAGGAAAATGCGCATGAAAAAGAAAAAAGTTGCCGAAAAATTTGGTGGTGTCAGAAAAAAGCAGTACTTTTGCAACCGATTTTGAGAAATAACTCAAATGCTAAGCTTGCTGCACCCTTAGCTCAGTTGGTAGAGCAACTGACTCTTAATCAGTGGGTCTAGGGTTCGAATCCCTAAGGGTGTACAAAAAAGCTCCGAAGAAGTTCATCTTTCTTCGGAGCTTTTTTTGTTTCATCTTTTTTCATCTGCTGTTTTTCATCGGATTACACGGAAGAAACGGACTTTTGTCGGAGAGCACAATCCCGCTAGGCGTTCCGGCGGATTTGAAATCCGCCGTTAAAAAATGTTCGACCTCTTAAAACTGGGGGATTTGAAATCCCCCAACAAAAGGAAAAGCATACTCCTTTGCTGCGGATTTTAAATCCGCAAAATAAAGTGGTCGAACCTTTTTTAACGCCGGATTTCAAATCCGGCGGGACGCCTAGCGAAGCCTCTTCCTTTTGAATAGGCATTGCTTTCAGCGAAGCCTCTTCCTTTTGAATAGGCATTGCTTTCAGCGAAGCCTCTTCCTGCACTCAGGGCATTCTCCCTTGATGACGAAGGAGACGGAGTGAGGATAGAATCCTTCCGGCAATTCGAAGCTCGGAATATGGATATCCTCCATGCAGAACGAACGGTGGCATGATTCGCAGTAGAAATGAATATGACCATCATGATGGTCACACTCTCCTTCCTCCTCACACACTTCGTAGTTCAATATCCCCCTTCCATCCTCGAAGGCATGAACGGCATCATGCTCCAGAAAGAGCGTCAGCGTGCGGAAGATGCTCGACTTGTCCATCGACACCATCTTCTGCTCCAAATCCTTCAGACTCAGCGGATTCTGCTCATTCACCAGAGTCTTCATTACCAGTATGCGGTTGGAGGTGGGCTTGATGCCCTTCGCCTCCAGCTTATGAACAATCTCTTCTGTTTCCATCTTTTTTTTCACTTTTTAAATCCTAAAGTCTCCCGCCAGGTGTCCCGACGGATTTGTAATCCGTCGTTAAAAAGGTTCGACCTATAAAACCGGGGGATTTGCAATCCCCCATTCATTATCCCTTTATAATATCTGCATTTTTGCACCAAACGACAGTCCGAAGACATCCCAGAAACCGGCATTGCCGTTGCGGTAGAACCGCATGAAATAGATATCATTCGTACTCAACTCATAGAAGAGCGTGAGGCTCTTCACGCGCTTGCGCCTGTTGTTCGGAATCTGATACGTAAACCGTTCGCCAAATCCCAGATTCGGGCGGATTCGGGTAGAGAAGGGATAATATCCGCTCTCGTACTTGGTAGGCTGCTTTGTCCAGAAATCGTGACCCAACACCGTGTTCAGGTACAGCGTGCACTCCAGGGGTTCAAACTGCCATCCCTTTCCCCAGTCCTTTCGCCAGGGAATGAAGTTCTCCTTCAGCGTGATTGTCATTTTTACTTCATCCGAATCATATTTCGGAACGATGCCGAAGAGCAGATGCGTCTCCCACTGGCTTCGCTTGCCGTAGTCCCATCCGATACCCAGCGAGATGATACCCATGTTGCCGCAGGTCTGTATCACGCTCTGCGTAGGCATCAGCACATCCCAGTGCTTGCGATAGCGGAGGATACGCCTGTCGTATTGGGTGAGTGAATCTTCTTCTGAACTCTCCTTTCCTAAATTCTCCTTTCCTAACCCCTCCTCGCCGGCGCTTGCCGTAGTACTTGCCGATAGCAGGAGGAGCGCCCATATACTGAACTTAAAAATTGATGACTTCAACATGATAATCCTTTGGTGTGATGGTGAAAATGTAATATTGACGGAAGTGTACGCTGCTTGCCATATAGAACAGGGTGCCGTTGTTGTAAAGGTCTTCCGTCTTGGTATGATGACCGTGACCGTCCAGGCAGAACAACAGGCGAGGAAAATCGTGGATGTAATAATTGAATACCTTCGCTACGTTGTTGTTAAACTGCTCGGAGTAGGGAGGTGCATGCATGCACACCACGGTGCGGTCGAAGTCGAGCGAATCGGCAGAGCGTTCCGCCTCCATGAAGTCGAAGTTAGGCACCGGACGGGAGTAGTCATACTCGATGGCATTGGTGTTGAGGCAGACGAACTTTACCTTTCCGGCGATGAAGCTGAAGTCGGGATTGCCGTAGATGGTCTCATAGGTCTGGTTGCCCGTGCCCAGGCAGTCGTGGTTGCCCAGCAGTACCACCGAAGGCATTTTGAGTTTCAGCATTCTTTCTCGTGTCCACTTCATTTCGCGGGTAGCGCCGAAGTCGGAGATGTCGCCGCAGTGGATTACGAAGTCGATGCTGTCCTTGCGTCTGTTGATATCATTTACGGCATCCACGAGGTCGTCGTACCACTGATGGCTGTCGCTGATCACGGCAAACCGGATGGTATCCTTGCTCTTCACCGTCTGCTCTATCTTCTGTATGTTCTTGGCATTCAGATTGGTTTCGCCCTTTACGCGAACATCGTAAGGGTGAACATCGAATACGGTATCGCAGCCCGTAAGGAGCAGGGCGGCGATACAGACAAGTAGATACATTTTAATGTGAGATTTCATATCTTATACCTTATTTTAAATACATATTCATATTCTAGTCTATCTGATATTCTAGCCTATCTGATATTCTAGCCTATCTGATAGTCTAGCCAGTTTGATATTCCAGTCTATTGATTTCGCGTGCAAAGGTACGAAAAAAACTTGAATAACGAATGAGGTTTTTCCAAAAAGACCATTTTTAAGGAAAAAAAGATAAAAAAAGAAGGTGCGCCAGATTCACTTCCTTGTGATCTGGCACACCTTGATGATTTTAGAGATCTCCGTTGTTTTTAGAGACTTACGTTGTCGTCGCCTCCTCCGCCTTCGGTAGTGCCGCCACCCGGGCTGGTGTTACCGCCCTGGCTGGTTCCGCCACCTTCCTGCGAAGTTCCACCGCCCTGCGAAGTACCTCCGCCCTGGTTGGTGTTATCTTTGTTGTCACCCTCCCCGGTGTCGTTCTTGTCGGCAGAGGTAACCTGCTTCACGATCTTGCCGTTGCGGTCGTAGCAGGTGATGTTGACGTTGGTCTTGGCGAGCTCCTCCTTGATGTCGGCGTTAGGCACGAAGATGATGTAGCGGCGGTTGATGAGCGAGCTGCTCACCTTGTTCACATCCTCCACAGCGGTAGAATTCAGACCGAATCGGAGGGAGCCGAGTCCCGGTACAGCCACGGAGTGACCCTCGGTGGCCCATGCGGTGATGACTGCTCCGATGGCACCCCAGGCGGCGTTGATCACCTGCTTGGCGAGTCCGCTGCGCACGGCAGCTTCCTCGATAACCTTACTCTGGGTAAGCTGACCGTAGAGGTCTGCCTGCATAACGTATGCCCACTTCTGCTTACCCTTCTCAAAAGCGACGTTGCGCTCGATAGCTTTTACTTTGATACCCATAATTCAAATAGTTTTTTAGTGAATAATTTAATTTCTACATATACTACATGCAGCTCGTAACTCCGAGTGACGTACAGAGTGCAGTGAGCACCGTGACGATGACTTGCAGAATCGTCTTCCAAGTTTCCTTTTTCATTTTCTTCATTCCTTTCTTTTTAGTGAATAATCCAGTTTCTGTATCGGGCATCCCCCTCCATGCAGTTCCGCGGCATCCTGTCTGGCAGAGAGCCCCATCAATGAGTTTCATTGACGATGCAAAGATACAACATTTTTTGGCGAAATGCAATAGTTGTCCCGGCATTTGAATCGGCTTGTCCCGGCAGTTGTGATGTGAGGCATGAAATCCCCTTCGATAGAGCTGCCATTTCCTGCGTCCCGACGCAGGAAATATTACGTGGCGACGCAGGAATTGCTACGTGGCGACGCAGGAAAAGGGGCGAGGTGGGGGAGATGATTGAAACCTTAGTCTTAAGATTCTGTTGAAAGTGTGAATGTGAATGTGAATTTGAAATGTATTTCAAACAGTAATTGGATATTGCTATAGAGAAAGCATAAAGTATAAAATCCTAATATAATAATGTACGCGCGAGGCCTAGTATGTCCATCTTACTCCATATTTCTTTTTTATTAGTAACCTTTGCTGTGTTTTGCATTTCAAATTCACATTCACATTCACATTTGGGGATTATTACGTAATGGAAAATGTTTATTATTTCTTTTTTAGCAAATATCATACAATTTCCTTGGTGATTTAAAAATAAATTAGTACTTTTGTAAAGAAAAAAAGGAAATACTTTTTCGCCCTTGAGGAAGACTGTATTTTCCTGTTTTATAGTTAAACTTAAAAATATATAACCAGTATGGTAACAGATTTAACTGTTATGACTTATAGCATATATAAGTTGACTTTTGCTCCTTATATGGAGGGGTTGGTACCCGGCAAGCTTTCTAAGGCTAAACTTAAGAAGTTGGTGAGTTGTGTTTTTGATGCTATCAACAGCGATATTCATTATGAGACAGGAAGTCACAAACCCGTGCAGCCTGATGAAACAGCAGTGAAGGATTCGCAGAAATGGCTTGCCTATACTAAGGTAGAGCGTGAATCTCTGATTCCACTTAATGAGGAAGTTACCCACGTTAAGAAGACCGACAACGACTATCCGTTCATTAATATCTTGTTTGATTGCAGTCACGATGATGCTATCTTCATTGCCATACAGAAGAATGACAGATTTGCCGCGCCCGAAGTTACGCGTAAGGGATTAGCCAGCTATTTCAATCAGGTTTTTATAGATAAGGCTAAGGACGATCCGGATTTTCAATATACCATCTCCATTGAGCCTATGCTTCTGGCAAAGCATTTTTGGAGCAGATTGAGAATGGCATGCAGCCAAGATGGTGGAGATATCAAGGATATGTATCTTAGGGTGAAGAATCCTGATATGGCACCTGTGTTTGAGCAGAATGATGAAGCATGGATTGCCATGCGTTACATTGCCAAGACCCGAAAGGCTATCAGTGCGAGTGAGAGTGGGGTGAATTTCGGATATAAGGACGGCCATTGTGCGGATATAGATATGGCAGAACGATTATTTGGCAGATTCGTGAATGTGGCTTTGCAGAATTCCTTCGAAATCTGTGTCAAGTTGAAAAATGGCAAAGTTCTGTCTTCTTCGCAGGTTGAAGCCGCATGTTATACGCTGCCTGGTTATATAGTGGGCGAAATGGATGAGGGATCGGAAATGCCGTTGCCTCCCCAGGATGTGCGTATGGGAAAGCTGCAGGAGTGGTTTGAAAAAATATACCAGGATATGAAAGAGATTGAAGAGATTGACCATGCAGAAGAATGATGACGTAGAGAGGCGAATGAAGCTCCGCGAGGTATATGGCGACAATGAACTCTATGGTCTCGTGGGGCAGATTTGCAATAAATATGCGGGTACAAGAAGCACTCTGCGATTGATGCCTTTGGATTTTTTTGAAATCATCGTAGGATGGCTTGATATGATTTCTGCTCATTTGAAGGAGGTGGAGCTGGAATTCAGAATTCAGGAGGCATGGACGGATATTCGTGAACGTATTATGAGTCAGGCGGGCGGATGTCATGGAAGAAATGAAGACTATGTACTCGACGAGATGACTGTTACCACTCTTTGCCTGATTAACTTATGTCTTAAGAAATTGATTGATGATGATGTTCCGGGATCGAGACTCTATTATCGGTGTACACTGAAAATTGCTTTTCTGCTGGATGATTGTTATCCTCAGTGGGAAGAACTGGACCTCAGAATTACCAATCATGAATATTATCAGTACCACAAGGATAAGTTGAAAAACTGGGTAATAAGTTATATGACGGGTGGCTCTATGGCTTCATTTACTGATGATCTTGGACGGCTTAAAACCAATGTGTCGGCAAATGGCAGAGAAAAAGCGAATGCCAAAATCGTACTTTTTGCCAGCAGGGGGGATAACAAGAAGCCCGACCTGGCGGTTACTGCTTATTGGAAGGAAGCATTTTTAGCTTTTCTGGAAGAAATGAAACTGAATGAAGAGAAGTTGGATTCCAGTAAAAACAACAAAGTGGTACGTATGCTGGTAGCCTTCAGAAAGTACTGGAAGGAGGATTTGAGGATGGTACTCTCTGATTCTGGAGCTCCTTATTATAGGTTTCTGGTGGATGATTGCCATATAGAATGTAAAGTGAAGGCAGAAAGGACGATGGTTACTCACCTCGGCAATATGCTCAAGTCTGAGGTTGGGACCGATGAAGAGTGTCTGGTCAAGAGTTTTATGAGAAGATATCAGCAAGAGCATCCCCAGCCGGATCATTAGATGAGGATTTCTGTATTCATTTCCATGAATGCAGGAAACAGCTTTCCATGATTGCGGCAATTTATGTAGGCGAAAATATGAATCTTGTGAAAAATTCGGTTATCCGTGTTTTTCACAAGATTTTTTTTATCCTTTTTCATTTCCCTTTATATACTAGCCATTAGTCAGTTTTGGGCTAGTATGATCTTGTGAAAGATGTGATATTCACAAAAGTCACAAGCAGTTTGTTCCCGGATTCTTTATTACTTTTGCGGCAGGAATAACAACGTATTAACGAGTTATGACAGAGAAAAAATCTCAAATTCCGCAGGAGGCATCTCAGATAAATCCAGCGGCAAAGCCCCAGGCAACCAAGGGCGGAATCAACAATGTGGTTACGATGCCTATTCATTCGCTCATTGCAGACAAGGATTATCCTTCAGGCATCAGAGAGTGGATGCAGACAGCTCCTGCCGAACTCAAATTTCCGGTGCTTGTGGTGGCTGCGAGTATGCTCAGCGTGTATCTCACCCGGGTACGCCTGCAATATGTATATGACAATGATGGTGAACGCTCTGCCATTGTCTTGCAGGTCATTGTAGAGGGTGAGCAGTCGAGCGGAAAGTCATTTGCCAGATACATCATGCGAACCTTGATGCGTCCTTTCATAGAACGAGACCGAGAGATGAGAGCCAAGGAACAGGAGTATGCAGCGATGAAGCGCAGACAGGGTAAAAAGGATGGCAAACTGCCGCCTGAACCAAAGACGGATGTCACCATTTTTCCGGAGACGGTGTCCGTTACGATGTTTATCAAACGATGTGATGCTTCCGTAAAGCTCTTCGGGGTACCAAAGACGCACTTTGAGTTTGCCGATGAAATCTCAGCCATAGTGCAATCGGCAAAACGGCAGTTTTCTGACCTTTCGCAGATTATCAAGACTGCTTATGATTTAGGTAGTGTTTATGGACAGGATTACGTAAGTGAATCCAGTTATAGTGCGGTGGTAGATGCTTTGCTTTCTTTCGTGTTTTGTGGAACCCGAAGTGCTGTGTCACGATATATGAATAAGGCAGCTATAGAGGGTGGTTCGGTTACCCGCACCATATTCTGTGCCTTGGATAGTCATTTGGGTAGTAATCCGCCACAGTTTTCTGCCCTCAATGATAGTCAGAAAGCCAGCTTGGAAACGACGTTGGAGAAGTTGATGGCCTTGTGTTACAATAGTGATGGAACTATGCATAAAGAGATTGAACTGGATATGAGTTGGCTCGACAAGACTATAGTGAAATGGTGTGATGAGTGCCGAAAGGAAGTGGTGCGCACTATGTCTAAATCTATGGATGTGTTCTATAAGCGAAGTTCTGTTTCCGCATTTCGGATTGCGGCTCTTATGCAGATGCTTTACCAGGTTGAAGGGAAGAAGGATGAAAAGGAAATCCATCGTCTGGTTAAGCAGACCTATCTGTCCTGTGCAGATAGAATTCTTAATAATATGCTGCAAAGATGGGGAAAGTCTTTTGAGGACATTTCTGCAGAAGGAGATGGGGAACCCTATCATACTATAGATTATTTCAGCGAACTGCCGATGGAGTTTTCACGTAAGTTTTTAGAAGAATTTCTGAAGCAGAAGGGACTGAGAACTCCTGTCCGCAACATTATCTGTAATTGGCGCAGATGGGGGTGGGTGGAGAAATATCAGAAAGGTGAAGATAAGAATATCTTCAGAAAAACTGGTAAGAAGTGAAAATATTTTTGGGAATATATTCATTTGTCAGTATTTAATTGTCTAATCATTAAATTATAGATTATGATCGATAAATATAATATTCAGAAACTTCGCGAGCTCGACATCTTGCAGGTGGCTGATCTTCTGGGCATGGGGCTTCGCAACAAGCGAGCCCTCTGCATCCACCACGATGATCATCATCCGAGTCTCGCCTTCAATGTAAAGAAGAACACCTGCCACTGCTATAGCTGCGGATTCTCTGCCGATACCATCGGCCTGGTGAGAGAGCGACTGAACCTGGGATTTAGCGAGGCATGCCGCTGGCTGGCAGATCATTTTGATGTGTATATTGGCGATGAGAAGTATGGGAATTCTGCCCGATATACAGATAAAAGTGCTGATAAAAAGGTGCTTACGGCATCAGACAGAAGAATGGCTTCCCTGAGAGCGCATTTTGCAGAAACCCATGTTTCGCATGGGCATGTTGCCCCATTATCCGTAGATGTGGAGTTTTACCAGCAGATGTTCCGGCAGATGCATCTGTCAGAATCGGGACAGAGATTCCTTTTCGAGGAGCGGTTGCTCAGCCCTGAGGCATTGAAGGTCTGCCAGATAGTGAGCACGGAGCAAAGCGTATGCATGGCGAGAGTGGGGCGTGGAGTGTTTGACGGTCCATCGCTCATCTTTCCCTATTTCGACCAGGAGGGAAGACTGGTTTCCGTGCAGAGCCGCTATCTGGGAAAGAAGAAGGAGATTCCCCGATTCAAGTTTGCACCAGGCAGTCATCGCATGATATATGGGCTCGACCGGTTGAAGGATTATTCTCCTGATGAACCGCTGCTCATCACCGAGGGACCCTCTGATTGCTGGACGGCATTGACCCTTGGCATTCATGCCATAGCCATTCCCAGTGCCACGCTTTTCGACCGCCGTTTTCAAGGGCTTCTTGCCGGAAGAAATCTTCACATCTTCCCAGATCAGGACGAAGCAGGATTGAGTCTTTACTTTGAACTGAAGAAAGCATTGTCCAGTTTGGCTTACCATCAGTTGCCCGAAGGTTGCAAGGATTTGAGTGAGTATTATCTCAAGCTCCGTCGTAGTGAAGGGATGACGCTGGAGGAGGCGAAAGCCAAGGTTCAGAGCAGCGTAAGTGTCTGATAATTCTGCTTTTCGTTATTATGTTATTTATGTTTATTAATTTGCTTTTTAATTTAATTTTAGGTAGATATGGAAATTTATGTGAATCGTCTATTGCGTGAGCGTGGCACCATCATGGGCACACTCAAAGTTGTGAAAGAAGTTGCTGGCGAAGGGATTGAGCTGGTGAAGGTATGCGGCACCGTAGAGCGTGAGGCAGATTGTCTTCCGGCAGGAAAGTATCGTGTGCGCATTGGTAAGTGCAAGCGTCTCAACCGCAAGATGCCGTATCTGGTTCCGGTGGATGATGCTTCCGCCAAGTCGGTTGCGATGATTCAGCCCGGCAACGGTCCGTTTACGATGAGCCGTGGCAGCATCCTGGTGGGTGAGGTCCATGCTCCCGGCTATGTGTTGAAGAGCCAGTCGTTTTTCACCACCCTCTACGAGCGCATCAAGAAGGCGGTGTGGCGAGGCAACGTAGTAACGCTGGAGATTAAGGAGGTGTAGAAAGGAGGAGGATGCTTTTGTTATAATACAGTAAGTATTGTATTAGAATAGCTGGTGATATTGTAAAAGAAAAAGCAGTTGTTGCGGTAAGAGGCAACAACTGCTTTTCTATTGTCCACCTTCTTGTTTTCTGGTCCACCTTTCTGGACCACCTTCAGGCGTCCTGCCGGATTTGCAATCCGGCATAAAAAATGTTCGACCATTTAGGGCATTGCGGATTTGCAATCCGCCTCACCTGGATGCACAAAAAAAGGATTTGCAATCTTGCTTGCTGCGGATTGCAAATCCGCAGGTCTTAAAGAGGTTGGGGCATTTTTAGACGATGGATTGCAAATCCGTCGGAACGAAAGATGGCTGGCTTTGTATTTTACACACCCTCATCCACTTCTTTCCAATCTATCAGTCCCTTGCCCGTTTCATCGAGTTCCACTGCCAGGGCGATGACCTTGCGCTTATCGGCCTTGAAAGGTTCGGTGTAACTCTTGTCCTTTATCTGGCTCTCGGCAGCAGAAATGCCGCCATTGTTAGATAGCTTCAGCTCCAGGACGTAGATGATGGATGGAACCTCCACAATCATATCTATCCTGCCAGTGGCTAGCATTCTCTCTACTTCCACCCTAAAGCCCAAGGCTCTGAATATTGTGCTCATTATCAGCCGGTAACGCTCCTCCATATCCATGCTCGCCATTTTCTTGTTGCTGTATGGAACATCGGCGATTAGAGCCTTCAATGCCTTCTTGGCTTCAGCGGTGTTGCCGTCCTGCATCATTTTTCTGAGGAAGCTCTGCGCAGAAACCACTTCCGAATTCGACTTCATGGTCAGGGCTGGAACCACTACCTGGTATAATGCCTTGCGAACTTCAAAGTTAGGGAAGCCCAGGATGTAAACGCCATCATCGTAACCCTTGATGGTGAGATAACCCGACTGATAGAGGAAGAGCTCGGCTCCGCCATTCACCACATCCGATGTTTCCAGGGTGTCGCCCTCGATGAAGCAATGGTCAAAATATTCCATCTTCATCTCCATGTCATCCACGAACTTTGGCAATAGAGAAGTGGCGCCAGATGAAGCCCAGTAATTTCTCAATTTTCTATCCGACAGGGCATTGATGAGGCTGAACGGGTTGAAGATATCTACCATATTATCGCTGCAGAAATGATATCCGTCGTAATAGGCCGTGAGCTGCTTCTGCGTCTCCTCTGGAGTCCATCCGTTTTCTTCTCCCATCGCCTCAATCTCAGGCATGAAGTTGTTGGCAGCTTCCTGTTTCGAAATGCCGCAGATAGTGGCGTAGGGTGCATCAAAACTGATGTTACTCAGGTTGTTGAGCACAGAGAAGAGAGAAATCTGAGTGAACTTGGTGATGCCCGTGATGAAGACGAAACGCTCGTGCTCGTCCTCTTTTTTCAAGACGGCAAACACGGACTTGTAGATGGCTGTGCAGGCATCATGCTCTGGAGTCTTCCAGGAATGCTGCAATGGAGAATCATACTCATCGATGAGGATAACCGCCTGTTTTCCGGTCTTTTGAAACATCGTTTCGATGATGTTCTGGAAGCGGACGGCAAGGGAAGCCTCCGGGCGCACGGCTACCTCATACTTCTGTTCAAGTTTATAGAAGGCGTCATCGAGATAGGAGTTGAGTTCTTCTGGTGTAGCACCTCCGCAACTCATGTCGAGTCGAATGACGGGATAGCAGGTCCATTCGTTCTCCAGCTCCATCACCTTCAATCCTTCGAAGAGTTCCTTTTTCCCAAGAAAGTATGCTTCAAGCGTATCTACTAGAACGGATTTACCAAAGCGGCGTGGTCGGCTTAGGTAATTATACTTTTTCCCCCTGTTGACAAGATTCCAGATGATATCTGTCTTGTCAACATAAAGATAACCACCCTTTCTGATAACCTCAAAAGACTGGATGCCTACTGGTAATCTTCTATCGTTCATTTCTGTATCTGTCATAATCTGGTCTCCTATGTTTTCAGGATGGCTTTTTGCGAGCCATCCACCTTTCTACAAATTCTTTCTGCAAAGATACGACGAATATTTTGATTTCGCAAGAAAAAATGGGGGATAGTATAAAAAAGGTGGCGATTCTTTATTTCTTCGCCAGCCATCTGCGCACTGGCAGGTCGTAGAACTTCAGACAGAGCCAGGCGGCTGCTATCGAAACTGCACAGGTGATGAGTGCCTCTGGCCACGTTTCGCCAAGCGTGAAGAGCTGCTTCTCGATGAGCCACGAATAGAAGTAATACATAAACGGATAGTGTACGATGTAGAGCGGGAAGGAGATGTCGCCCAGGAACGTGCAGACGCGGGTGCTGAAACGGTCAGTTGTTGTTCCGCTCGCTCCCAGCCATACTATCGCCGGGAAAATCAGAATGATGCACACTGCTTCGAAAACACCATTCAGCATGATGACATCAGCGCTGCCCACACTACTGCTGCCAACCATACTCTCTATATAAGGTACGTGGAAGAGCAGGAGAAGAATGATGGAACTGATCCAGAACGCACCCTTTACCTTGAACTGGATGCGATGGAAAACACGGGATAGCAGCATTCCTATCGTAAATGGACAAAGCATGCGCAGAAGTCCACCCCAGAAGTTGAGACCATCCAGCGTCCAGCCCACACCAAACATGCCATATCCGCAAACATCCGTAGCCGTGAACCAAAGCAGCAGGATGGATAGGATTCCGGCGAGAATAGCCAGAGCCCTGGTGGAGAGCCTCCGGATGAAAAGGGCATAGAGGATGTTGCCGATGTACTCGAAGAAGAGCGACCAGGCGGGGCCGTTGAGCGGAAACATTTCGCCATTGCCTCTTACCTCGTATCCGCAACCTGGCAGGGCGGGAATCATCAGCATGGCGCAGAGCAGGGCTATCATCATCGCAGGTACCGAAGCCGGTGTGCCGTTCCAGGTTACTGCCCCCTGAAGGATGAACATTACGAGTCCTATCAAGGCACCCATTACTACCATCGGATGTAGGCGGATGAGGCGGCGCTTGAAGAATTTTCCCAGTGTCAATGTCTTTCCCCAACGGTCGTCGTATGCATAGCCGATGACGAAACCGGAAAGGATGAAGAAGAAGTCAACCGCCAGATAGCCGTGGTTGATTTCCTGGATGATGGCTGAGCCGGATGCAAACTGGTAGCCTTCGAACACATGATACCACACCACGAGCAATGCTGCCACGCCTCGCAATCCGTCGAGCAGGGCATAATGGGGTTTGGTATCTGCAAAATGAGTTGCTGATTGTTGTAAGTTAGCCATAAATTATGATTGTTAATATTATTATTATGATGATGATTTATTTGATTTCTTATTTCCTATATTTTGATTTCGACTGCAAATATACAAAATATTTTTCGTTTTACTTTTATTCTTGTCGTAAAAAAAGAAAAATGCTGCAATAATAATAAAAAGGTGGCTCTTCTCTTTGCCGGACAAGAATATTTCCTTACCTTTGCATAGCATTTAAAGTATGTGGAGATTACCGACGAAAGTTTAAAAAGAGAAAATATAAAAGAGAGACGAAAATGAAATTGAAATTCTTGAAATTGAGATCCTTGAAATTGATGCTGCTGCTCTTCATCCTGCCTTTGCAGATGCTGGCGGCAGAACTGGGAGAGGCGGGCAAGCTGTTGGCGACGCTGCCTGGAGTGAGTGACGTGGAAACGTTGAAAAGTACGCATTTCCCTGAAAAATATGTGTTCTTCATCAAGCAGCAACTGGATGCCAAGGATGCTTCCAAGGGTAGTTTTGAGCAGCGAGTGATACTCTGCCACAGAGGATTCGACCGTCCTACCGTGCTCGTAACTGAAGGCTACAACGCCAAGTATGCATTGCGCGAGGGATACATCGAGGAACTTTCCAAGCTCTTCGATACCAACATCATCACCGTGGAATACCGCTATTTCGACAAGTCGATGCCTAGTCCTTGCAACTGGGATTACCTCACCGTGGAGAACTCGCTCTACGATCTGCACCACGTAAACCAGACCCTGCATGCGATGTACAAGGGTAAGTGGATTGCCACGGGCATCAGCAAGGGCGGACAGACTACGATGTTCTACCGCGCCTACTTCCCGAATGATGTGGATATCTCTGTGCCATACGTTGCACCGCTGAACAAGGGCGTGGAGGATGGCAGACACGAGAAGTTTCTGCAGCATGAGGTTTCTACCAAGGAGAACCGACAGAAGGTGCTCAACTTCCAGCTGCTGCTCTTCAAGCGCAAGGCTGCGCTGCTGCCGATGTTCGAGAAGTATTGCAGCGAGAAGCAGTATCGCTTCAATGCGCCTATCGCCGAGATTTTCGATTACTCGGTGTTTGAGTATGCCTTCGCCTTCTGGCAGTGGGGGGAGGACATCAGGAAGATTCCTACGAATGATGCCACCGACGACCAGGTGTTCAAATACTGGATCAACATGTGTGAGCCGGAGTATTTCACCAACTACAATGCCACAGCATCTTTCGATGTACAGGCTGCCAGGGAGTTGGGATATTACGGATATTACACCAAGCCATTCAAGAGATACCTGAGCATCAAGTCGGCAAAGGGTTATCTGAAGAAGCTGATGGTGCCTAAGGGTGCCGAGAACGTGGAGTTCTCGCCAAAGCTTTACAATTATACCGTGGATTTCCTGACCAAGAACGATCCGAAGATGGTATATATTTATGGTGACATCGACCCATGGGGTGCATCGGGCATCTATGGTCTGCCTTTCACCAAGAACAAGAAGAACCTGCATGTCTATATGTGTCATGGCGGTTCGCATCTCACCCGCATCCTGTCGTTCCCTGAGCCTACAAGACAGGAAATCATCGACCTGATTGGTGGATGGCTGAAGGAGTAAGCCTTTGGATTACATCCATACGCCTTGGATGGTATGTATAGTTTATCTCCATACGCCCTGAAAGGGCAGAAGCTCCTAGCCCAGGGTAACACCCTGGGTTACGCATA
>OLOC01001133.1_pt1 | contig 16671 bp, 14 predicted proteins | sample 1643111 | NCBI WGS metagenome assembly OLOC01 (sample SAMEA3136633, study PRJEB25190) | human gut metagenome
ATTTTGTTGATCCTACCCAACTACACCCAAAACAAGAAAAAGCCCATTGTTGGTTATCACAACAGGCTTTTTTTGACATTTTGCGGTGCGGCTGCACAGTAGTGGTCAAATGGTGGTCAACATTTGGAAAATGATAAAACATAATTTTTGCTGTTCCCTTCTTGTGTGATTTTATCAGTGGGCGTTATTTAACCTGCTGTATAGGCTATATCCATCTATAATAACAAGATGGGAAATTATATTGACATTGTTGAGCTAATATGTTTCAAAATTTCGCATAGTGGCGTGAATCCGCTTTCGAACTCATTTGCACTATCGGCATTAGATGGATTTCCGCCCCAAATCATTCCGATTGCCTCGAAGCGAGCATTTAAAACCACACCACCACTTGAACCATGCGTTATCCGTTTATCTACCGTAAAAAAAGGAGCGCCGAATTTTGTCTTTTTTGAGTAACCTTTGCAAAAAGAACTTGAGCGGTGCTATGAGTTGACATATATTCTGGATAGCTGACGAGTCAAATAGGTTGACCTACAGAAATTGAATAAGAGCCTCCTTCTTCGTAGAAATATGGATCTTGTGATATTTTTTCAGAAAGAAATTGAACATAGTCTATCGTTTTGTCTTCTGAGAACAAATCTTCTTGAGATATATGGTAATATCCACGATTCATATCATATAAATTTCGTACCTCAATATGGGTATATTGGACGTTCTCAAATACATGATGACATGATAATAGACCGTAATTCTTTAGATAAAATCCACTGCCTTGCGAAAGTACTTCACCAGCAGAATCTTTGCATTCCAATATAACCGATTTTTGAATTTGTGATCGAGGACAGCCTATGAACTCACTTTCAAATTCCGAAGTAGAAAAGATTTTATTATACTTTTCTGCCAAAGACAAAAATAGTGGATTGTGCTCACCTCTAACTGTACGAACATAGTTCAGCTTACCCCACAGAATTCTTTGGAAAAGCTGAATTTATAAAAGCCGATAAGTGTACGCAGATTGCGTATGCTTCTCGGCTTTTGTTTTAATCATTTGTTGGATTCTGCAGATTTTTACTGCGATATTTGTAGGGAGTCGTATGCTTTAAATTCTTAAACTTTCGTATGAAATAGCTGCAGTCATTGAAGCCGCATTCCATAGCAATTTCGGTAATGGGAAGGTCCGTAGTAGACAATAAATTGGCTGCCTGTTCAATGCGGTAGAAAATCACATACTCCATGGGCGATTGATGGGTAATCGCTTTGAATATCCGGCAAAAGTATTTAGGGTTCATGCCGGCAACATCGGCCATATTATCTAAAGTGACGGAAGCTTGGTAATTATGCTCAATATATTCCAACACAGAACTGATTTGGCCGATTCTGTTGGCATGGTGTAAGGTGTCCGTGTGGCTGGCAGTGTAGAGATGGTTTTTCAGTATGTATGCAAATATCTGGCTAAGACAGCCCAGTGCGATAAGCTCCTGTATATCTGAAGTCTTATTTGCATATGCGTCCATAAGCGCTGCCACATAGGTATACAATTCCGGATGTTCGTCCTTTGGATAATAAACATCCGGCAGAATCTCCATTCGGTATATAGGGCGAAGGGATTTTTTAACGGGCTCATAGTTGCGGTATAAACCATGCAAATCAAAGAGGAAGCCGTCATAGATGCAGTTTGTGGGCATACCTCCGTGCATCATGCTGTCTCGCAATAATATGATATCTCCTGCCTTCGCAGCAATTATTTCTTCGTCTACATGAATCTCAAAGCTACCTTCTATAATTCGGACAAGCTCCCATTCTTTGTGCCAGTGAAAAGTCATCTGATAGCTAGGACTTGCAGGGTGCTCATAATAATATTCGGCAGGGAACTCAATTGTTCCATGCTGCTTCGTTTCGTGGAATAAAAATGAATGCATATAAAACTCCTTGTAAAAAGTGAAAATATTTCTATTTGTTGTGATTATAGCACAAGATATATTTGGTTTTCAATGATATTATAGGGGTGAATTGAAAGAAAGCAATTCAAAAAATGAATATCATTATATTTTTTGCGATTGTTGGTATATAAGATGATGCTGAAGGGCAGGAAGGTGAAAGAATATGAAAGTAAAGGGAACTTATTTTCAAAACAGTAAGGAAAAACCATTGGTCTATGGTGATGTTGAGATTATCAATCCAAAGAGAAGACGGCTGAGAGGAGAGCCTGAAAAGGAAGGCATCTTGGCTGAGAGTGTTATTGTGGGATTTTGCGGTACGGACAAAGAGTTGATGCACATGGGCAGTGAGGGCAGACTGGATGCGAAATTTCCGGAAGGGACCAAGAGACTGATTAATGGACATGAGGGTGTTGTTTGGGTGCCGGAGCAGAATCGATTCGCGATTGTGCTGATTCGCGGCGGGGACAGCTATGACCCCACTAGATACACGGAGGATGAGACTTATTTTGAGTATGGCTGTGATGGCGCGGACGGCTTGTTTTCGGATTGCAATTATTACAATCCGGATATGTTGCTGCCGATTCCTGACGGCTATGTGAAGGACGGTAAGCTGCCTTTGTCATTTGCGAAGAAAATGGTATTTCCGGACCCGTATGGATGCATGGTTTTCCAGCTGGAGCGGATGGAGGATATCGGTTCCGCTCATAATTTCCGTGTGGAAATGGCAAAGCATAAGTGCAGTGAAGAAGAAGGACGCAGACTGGCAAAAGAGCATACATTTGACAGAACAGTCATTTTTGGACTGGGAGCCACCGGAATGTTTATCGGAGATTTGATCAGGCGAAATTATCCGAATGCAAAAATCTTGTTTGTGGCGAGAAGCGAAGAGAGCAGCCCGAAAGTGCAGTTTGCTTTAAAGCAGGCCGGAGCGGACTATGTGCAGAGTAAGTACGATACGGAAGAGAAACTGGCGGATGTAATTAAAGAAAAGCTTGGAGGTACTGCCACCGTATTTTTGGGCGTAAGCGGCAGCAATGTGGAGCACAGAATCGCCTTTGAATGGGGAGTGCTTGGCAACAACGGAATTTACAACAGCTTTTCTCTGGGCCCGAAAGTGGAATTTGACACCATGCCCTTTGGATTCAAGAATCAGATCATCTTGTCGTCCATTAATTTCAGGCAGGTGCACATGGAAAAGGCGATTCAGATTCTTGCAAGAAGCAATTACGACGAAATCGTGGAATTGATTGATAAAGAAGAGTTTATCAGCGATCCAATAGATGCGTATAACAACAAAATATACTGCAAGGGTGCACCCTTGAAAACAGCGGTCATCTGGAACGAAAAATATATTGATATGGACAGATAAGAACAGTTGATGCAGGAGGACTACATAAATGAAAACTATTTTAATTGAACAACCCGGAAAAATCAGGATCTCAGAGACAGCTATGCCCAAACCGAAGGAAGGAGAAGCTTTGCTTAAAATTAGGTATTGTGGAATCTGCGGTGCTGATGTGGCAAGCTATACCGGCAATCAGCCCTTTACCACCTATCCTCGAATCCCGGGGCATGAATTCAGTGCGGAGATTGTTTCGATTCCTGAGAATCCGCTGGGACTAAAGGCGGGAGATGTAGTGACAGCAAATCCTTATTTTAACTGTGGCCGCTGTTATTCCTGTCAGAGAGGATATGTAAACTGTTGTACAGACAACCAGACCATGGGTGTACAGAGGGATGGCAGCTTTTGCGAATACGTGGCAATGCCCATAGAAAGAATTATCCCGGGACAGGGATTGTCCGCGCAGCAGCTTGCTCTGATTGAGCCCTTTTCTATTGGATATCATGCATTGTCCAGAGCACATATTGAGCCTACTGATAAAATATTAATTGTTGGCGCCGGACCAATTGGTCTGTTTGCACTGATCAGTGCGAAGTTGCGAGGAGCTACCGTGTACGTGTCCGATATGCTGGCAGGCCGTCTGGAAACTGCACTGGAATATGGTGCAGATGGTGTAATCGATGTGTCAAAACAGAACCTGATGGAGGCAGTGAACAAAATAACCGGTGGTAATGGCTTTGATATCTGTGTAGAGGCCTGCGGTCTGTCCACGACTTTCCTGAATTGCATCGACGCAGCTGCTTTTGCAGGTACCATTATCCTAATCGGAAACGGGAAGAAAGAAACCAGCTTTTTACACTCAGTACTTTTAAAGAAAGAACTGAATGTGTATGGTAGCAGAAATGCATATACAAAGGATTTCAAAGCGTTAATTCAGCTGGTGGCAGCAGGTAAGGTGGATGTTTTGAAGATGGTAAGTGCCGTATATCCATTAGAGCGGGCATCAGAGGCATTTGAAGCACTGGTGCACAATGACGGAAGCCTGAAGAAGGTATTGATTGAGATCTCTAAGTAAGATGCCTATCGGAGAAGATATATGATCATTGATGCTCATGTGCATTTATGGAAAGTACAGAACGGAAGAGTGAATGGGAGCCGGGTGTACGGACTGGGGAACGGCAGAAGCAATTTTGGCGGAGAAATCCGGCAGATGACCCCGCCTTATCTCTTAAACACCGAGAATACCGTGGAAGGTCTGATTGCCAATATGGATTACGCCCAGGTGAATGGTGCCGTAGTAACGCAGGAATACATTGACGGAAATCAGGATGCGTATTTGAAGCTTGCGAAAGAGAAATATCCGGACAGAATTAAGATTTGCAGCCTTTACGAAGAGAATGACGATTTTCAAACAGAGGGTTTTGACGGTATCAAAATATGTGCCGGCAGACTTCAGGAGCCTTTGGAAAATACAATAAAGGTATTCAAAAAGGCTGAGCAAACAGGGAAATTTGTCTCGATTGATTTGGCGGATGGCAATACTCAGGTTCCGGTTATGGAAGAAATCATACAGGAATGTCCCAATGTGAAGATTGCAATCGGGCATTTCGGAATGGTGACAAGGGCTGGCTGGGAAGATCAGATTAAGCTCGCCCGACATAAAAATGTCTATATTGAAAGCGGCGGAATCACATGGCTGTTCCATGATGAGTTTTATCCTTATCCCTCAGCCGTCGAAGCAATTCTCATAGCAGGGGAGCTTTGCGGCATGGAAAAATTAATGTGGGGCAGCGATTATCCGAGAACCATGACCGCAATCACCTACCGGATGGCCCAGGATTTTGTAACAAAAAGCTCTCGTCTTTCAGAAACGGAAAAACGGATGTTTTTGGGAGAAACGGCAGAAAAGTTTTATGGTTATAAGCATCAGGAGAGTATCCCGTACACCAAGAATATGGTGGAGGATTGATTTAGTCCAGAGGAATAATGACCACGAAAGTTTTCTTCTTTGATTGCTCGATTGTGTTCTGTGGCATTCCTGTCTGTTAGGAAATGAGATTTTCAAAGGTTTTACTGTGAAAATGCGACATCTATTTTGAAGATATGGCAGTTAAAAATATTCACTTAATAAGGCAAACGAGTTATAATTTCCTTACAAAATATGCGGGAGGATTTTTTGATGAGAATTGATAAAAATACCATATTTATGACATATCCCTCTACATGGTGGCATGATCTTTGGAGAGAGGGCCTGGTTGCCGGAAATGGCTGTATCGGAGCCAATGTGTATGGTGGTGTGAAAGAAGAGACCACAATGATTGCTCATGGTGATTTGTGGCACAATGGACATCAGGATAATTTGCCAGATGTCAGCGACAGTTTTCAAAAGCTAAGAGCCATGATGGATGCTGAACAGTTTAAGGAGGCAAGTTGGGAAGTAGTAAATGCCTTGAAGGAGAAGGGATATGGATCTGTATTGGAATCCCAGCTCCCGGTAGCTGATTTCAAGGTTATTATCCAGCCGATAAAAGGTTTTTCTGAATATATTAGAGGGATTCACATGGACACCGGTGAGGTGGGATGTGAGTGGCGGGATGGCGAGTCCCTTAGAACATCGTATCTTTTTGTTTCAAGAAAGAGAGATGTGATTGTGAAGAGAATCACATCCACTTCTCCTGACCTGGAAATGACATTTGGCATGGATATCCACTACAATACCACCCGGGATTCGGCAGAAAAATATGCAAAGCATGTGCTTGAGACAAAGGAGTGCAGCGTGAGAGATTCCTTTATCAATTATACAGCACTGAATGACGATGGAACCCTGTATGGAGCAGTTGCGCAAATCTGCCCTGCAGATGGTATATGGGAAGAGAATCACGGGAAAATCAAATTGAGTCAGTGCTCGGAGGTTCTCATCTTTATTAAGCCCTTTATCAAGGCCTGCAAGGAGCAGAAGAATACAGTGCTGGCGAAGCTGCAGGAGGAATTATCAGAAATCACTGCTGATTATGACAGCCTTTTGAAGGAACACGCTCGTCTGCATAAAAAGTGGTACAACAGTGCGGATTTTTCTTTGAATTACCGGGGAAAGTATCACAGTAATGAGCAGCTTCTGGCTGAGGCCTACTCCGGAAAACAGCCACCGGAATTAATCGAAAAGTTGTGGAAATACGGAAGATATCTGTTTATTTCAGGTACTTCCGATAAGGATAACCCATTCCCGCTGTATGGGCTTTGGGGCGGCGACTATCGTCTGATGTGGAGCCACAATATGGCCAATGAAAACACAGAGATGATATACTGGCACTCCTATGTGGGTAACCTTTTGCCTTTCCAGAAGGGCCTTTACAAATATTATAACAACCGGATTCCTGAATATAGGGACAATGCTAAAAAGCTTTTTGGGATGAATGGTATATATATGACTGCCGGTACAACTCCCGGAGTCTGCAAGCCCACCCAGGTAGTGCCGGTCATTATCAACTGGGTTGGAGCAGCAGGCTGGATTGCGGAGCATTATTGCAATTATTATTGGTATACCAGGGATGAGAAGTATTTGCAGAAAGTGATATTGCCCTATCTGGAGGAAGTAGCTGCCTTTTATGAGGATTTCATAGAGTTTTATCCAGACGGCAGTATTCATTTTTATCCCAGTGTATCTCCTGAAAATACCCCGGGCAATTTTATGCCGCCGCCGGAAAAGCAAATGGCGCATCCGATGCCTACTACTGTAAACTCTACCATCGATCTGGCAATAGTGAAAGAATTTTTCACCAATATGTGTAGGCTGGCTGAGGAAAAGAATCTTTATCAGGACAGAGTCGCAGCCTGGAAGAAAATACTTGATTCCATTCCGGATTATCAGGAAAGCAAGGACGGCGGAATCAAGGAATGGATGGACTCTCGTTTCGATGAAAGATACGACCACAGACATTTGTCCCATATTTATCCAGTATTCCCAAGTGTGGAGGTGAATTCCCTTCATAAGAAGGATCTGCTCCCCCTGTTTAAGCGTTCCGTGGAACTGAGAAAAATTGACGCGCAGACAGGCTGGTCCATGGCACATATGGCTTCCATTTATGCACGGTTAGAGGACGGCAGAAATGCCATTGAATGTCTGAACAATATGGCTAAGACATCCCTGACAAACAATTTCTTCAGTCTGCATAATGACTGGCGTGGAATGAACATTTCCCTTTGCATGGATCCGGCACCAGTTCAGCTGGATGCAGTCTTGGGATACGTTAATGCCATTCAGGAGATGTTAGTGTATTCTTCTGAGGAATTGGTAAAGCTTTTGCCGGCTTTGTCGGATGAACTTAAAAAGGGTAGCGTAAAAGATTTCAGATATGTAAATGGTATGCTGAATATGCAGTGGGATGTGCAGAAAAACAGCTTCTGTGCAGTGTTAAAAGCTGAGAGAGCACACAAACTCTGGATTCAGCTGCCTAAGGAGTTTACCGGGTATCGGTTTGAAACAACTGATTGTAGCATAAAACGAGACGGTGAACTTTTCTGCCTGGAGATGGGAAAGCAGGCAACGATAAAAATCACAGTATAAGGTGTGTTCCTGAACATGGTAGTAACGCAGGATGGGGATGTTTCTGGGAAAACTTTCCCATTCTGTGATACACTGACGGACAGACACCAGTATGAAGTGATTGCAGTCTTTATGACAATTGCGCACCACACAACATCAACTGATTCGGGAGGAGCGAGTTTTTCTATGGGACAGAGCAAAAGTAAAATGCTCTCGCCGGATGCAATATCCGTCAAGAAAAAAGGATTTTTGTACTACCTCAAGCGTGACTGGCAGTTGTACGCACTGATGCTGCTGCCCATGGCATTCATCATCGTGTTCAAGTACTTTGCTTACACAGGCCTGTCGGTCGCTTTTCTGGACTACAAGATCGGCAAGGGCTATGCAGGCAGTAAATTTGTCGGGCTGAAGGTTTTTGAAAAGGTCTTTAAGCACCGCGATTTCGGCAAGGCTGTTGCCAACACACTGCTGCTGAATGTACTGGATGTGATGTTGCTGCCTGCTGTGCGAAGTGCAGCGGTGATGCGCTGGTTCACATGGAGCAGCAGAATGTCGCTGAGCGGTTCGTCCTCAATGTCCGGCACCACAAACTTTGCGCGGCGGGGAGCCTTTGCTTTCTTCTTGGGGACTGCCGGGAGGCTGCCGCGCAGATGCTGCAGCACGTACAGCCCCCAGACAGAACAGGCAACAAGCAGAAGCGGCAGCAGCAGGGCGCCGCGCACAAACGCGGCGATAGCTACAATAATGCCCACGAAGATGCTTGTGCCATTCCGGATGGCGTTGTCAGATTTCATTGTTGATTACCGTCCTTTCACAAAAACAAAAAGGGCTGCATCAGGTGTCCATTCTGAACACGTGATGCAGCCCAAGGTGCGGCCACTGTCCGGCGGCCATGCGGGATGCGGATTGATTCTTGGTTCACTTCCTTTCTGCCAATGGCAGGAAATATCTATATAAAAAGTGCCGGCAGGGAAGACATTGCGGCTGATTCAGCGCAATGTCATCTACTACCGGCACCGATTACAAAAACAACAGCGTATGCTTATATAGCATAAAAATCATTTACAAAGCAATTATAATACTATATCTTGTAGTTGTCAACCCAGGGACGATTTAATATGTATCAATCATAATCTGTTGTCGAAGATAAAGGTTTGCTACTGCTGTGATGACTTCGTGGCTGCAACGGTACTCCCGAACAGCCTGGGCGAAGTTGTCGCAGTTCAAGTCGTTGTCATCGTACAGCTTGTCCAGCACATCGTAGCCGTCCTTCAGGCGGCGGATGTCCATTTCGATGCACTTGATAATTTCCGCGCACGAGAGCGGTGTCTGCCGGGCAAGGCGGATGACTTTTTTCTCGCAGGCGCTACGGGCATCAACGTGGAACAGGCGGCGGGTGATTCTCCAAGAGATGCCCTCCAAAAACGTCAGTTTGAGGAACGACAGCACCCGCAGCGGCCATGCCGCACCGATGGGGATGATAAAGCGGCAGGAGAGCAAATCATATAGCGCATCATACTCGGTATCCCCGGTGCCAACCACAATGAGCCCGCGAACTAGCAGGCGCTGCACACAGTCCTGCCAGCTGCGGTGGATGGTGACATTGGAACTGCTCGCCATCTTCTCGTAGAAGCTGCTGATTTCCTCTTCCCGCAGGATGCGCCAGTTGAGGATGGACCAGAGCATAAACTCTTGCACATCGACCTCGTACTCTTTTTCGCAGACGATGATGACCGGGCGGGTGCCTCCTTCGGTGCAGCAGCGGATATAACGGCCATTGGCAGTGTAAAGCATTTTCATAAGGGAACCTCCAAATTTTAATTTTCGTGTAGAGATGAGAGAAAAGATTCATCGTTTCGCAATTTGTGGACAGCACGGCTGATCCACGCCGAAACGTGGTTGGGCGGGGCGCTCATGCGAGTAGCAACTGCGGTAAGCGGTATGCCGGAGACTTGCAACGCCAGCGCATGGACGCCCTTGCGGGTCACGCCGCTGTATTGAGATTCTGCGGCGGCAAGCAGCAGGGGAGTCTCGCACTCAATATCGAAGGGAGCGCTATGTTGTACTTCTAATGCGGCAAGTGCAGTTGGCTCCATCTCTGCCAGAGAAATCATGCGGGATTGTTTTCCCGTAAGGTTGCGGCAGTAACTGACAAGACCATTCTGTACGACCTGCCGGGCATAGGATGCAAAGCTACCGCGCGCTGGGTCGAAGGTCAGTGCTGCATTGCAGAGCCAGACACAGCCCTCTTGATACAAGTCCTCATAGCCAAGACCAGCAACGCAGGGATTGGCATTGATGTCGAACCGCAGGACGCGCTCTACGATGGTCAGATTTTCTTCTGCCAAACGCTGTTGGTCAGCTGTGAGCCTTTTCACGCATTTCATAACCGTCACCTCGCAGTCGCATTCTCGCAGATGCGGATGATTTGCTCACAGCGGTAGTCGCCGCACTTGGCAATATGTACCTGATCTCCGGGCAAGCCCATCTGCGTTTGCAGCCAGCGGTAACTCTGGTCGCGGCTCATACCAAGCTGAGCCTGTACACTGTGCAGTGCATGGTGGGAAAGAATGCGTTTGTGCCGCAAATCTCCGTTGGCAAGGGTGCCAAGGGGCTGTTTTGTGCGGCGATCAGCCGTGACATAAGCATCACAGGCGGGCCAGCGGCGGCAGACGTACAGATACGTCCCGGCGGAAATGTCGGACAGGCCATGAATCGCACTTGCCGGGCGCAGCGTGGCAAGAGAGCCACAGTAGGGGCAATGGATACGAGCTTGTTTCATAGAATTTCACCTCCAGGTTTGACAAAATAGGCCGAAAAACCTATTTGCCCTTATTACTGTCATCTCAAACGAAAAAACTAAAAAAAATCGGCCACTTTTTAAAATTTTACAATTTATTCATATTTTCGCGGCGTTACGCCAGCATCGGACGGAATCCGCCACCGACAGATTTGCGTACATCCAGCATCGTCCTGCCGTTCAGCGTGACAGGCGCATTGAACAGCATCGTCAGAAGGTACTTTTTGAGATTTTTCACGTCTGTGTGCAGATTGCGTAGGCCATCAAGGACAAAACGGATATGCTCGCTTGTCAGCTGCAACAGTCGTTCCCGCACTAATGGCATAGGAAACAGGTTGTTGCCCAGCCGCAATACAGGGCTGCGGAGCTGAATCGTCTCCACGACCAGCTCGTAGATCTCCTGCATCACGGGGGCGCTTTCCGGCTGATTGCGGCAAAGCAAGTCCAACTCAATGTTGTCGCGGACTTTTGTCCGCACGGCCTCTCCCTCGGATAAGATTAGATCAGTATTTTGTTTCTCTTTATTTTGTATTTCTTTATTTAATTGCATGGGATTTCCCAGTACAGCAGAATCCGATGCAAGGGGTTCCAGCATAGGCGGCACGGATTCAGCGTTGCCGCCGGAGCCGGACGGGGGCGTTTGCGGGTACTCATAGACATAGTAGTCGCAGCCACGCAGACAGCCGCGCTCATCCCGGACGCGGGTACGCACCACATACCCGGCATCCTCCAGCTCCCAAATCGCTGTGCGGATAGCGTCCACGCTCTCCTTGTTGATGGCGGCCAGGCCTTTGAGGGTATAATCCCAATCGTCCGGCAGGGAAAGCATCTGCGACAGCAAGCCCTTGGCTTTCAGAGACAAAGTTTTATTGCGAAGATGATGATTGCTCATAACGGTATAGTCCTTAATGCGCTCTACGCGAAAAACAGCCATTTTACGAATCCTTTCATGTAAAAGATGGGCAACCGCCGGGGCTGCCCACGGTTCATCGGTTACAGATTCTGACGGATAATGCGGGTGATAATACCCACGGCGATGCTACGTTCCTCGTCCAGCTTTGTCACCACAAAGCTGACGTCGTCCTTTTTGCCGGGCGTGCGGCGGTCGTAGCAGGAGTGGGCTACGGCATTCATTCCGTTGGAAAGCCGCACATAGACGATGCCCTTATGTACATCGGTCACGCGACCGGCATATTTGCTTTGTACGCGGCAGCGTTTCAGGGCTTCGCGGCTGGTGTTCTCGGTGACGCTTTTGACATCAGCGTGGACAGACAGTTCTTCCTGCGAGGTTTTGTTCACCTCGGTCACGCGGACAAGGATCTGGTCGCCCACAGCAAATCGGTCATGGGCATCACCGATCCAATCCCATGCCAGATCCCGCGCCATGATGGAGCACTCAACGCCGAAAATTTCCACACGGATGGACTTTTCCGCAACGGCAATGACGCGCGCCTGTACCACGCGCCCCTCACGAACGCGGTACTCGCCGTTGGCATCAGGGCTGAAATAGAAAAGCTGGCGCTTGCGCATCATGGCTTCGCGGCGGCTGGCAACCACACTGCGGCTCTTGGAGTCGATGCCGAGGATGACAAAGTCAATTTCCGCACCCAGCATATTGCCCAACAGCTTCATCTGGCGGACAGCCATACTATCGCCGCTGTTGGCGGCGCTGGGGGCGACCATCATTTCTTTGAGGGGGATGACGATGCGGAAGCCGTTGTAGTCCACAACGGCAATCGTTTTGCCGCTGTCGGTCTGCTCAATGCCGCCCAACGGTGCGGAGAGGATGCGCCGTGTGCGGTAGGCGTTGTGAATCTCGTGCCAGGCAGCAGCTTCGCGGGCATCCTCGGTTTCGATTTCATCACCGCTTTCAATAGTCAGCACCGGGGCATTCGCTTTGTGTCTGCGGCGGGGCGGGGGAGTCTCGGTAGGCTTTTCATCTTCGACAGGGGCGGAAATGGGTGCATCCTCAAAACCAACAGGTTCGGGGATGGGCAGGTCGGGGGTAAGAATGTCATTGTTCATTTCCATGGGAAATCTCCTTTTCAGTTTCAGGTTTTGTTATGATGGATTCTTTGTCGGTGGCAACCACCGTTTTTGATTTGGCAGGACGGCCACGGCGTTTAGGCGGTGCCTTGGGGGATGCCTTTGTTTCCACTGAGGGAGTTTCGAGCGTTTCTGGTAAGGCTTTCCGCCACTCCGGGATATGGGCGGACGCTTTGCACTCCCGCAGCTGCTTGTAAGCAGGGTGCAGAGAGTAGTCCATCTTGTGGACTTTCAAAACTTTGTGCCCGCGCAGAATTACCAGCGCTTCATCTACCGGCAGGCGCAGCACTTCGTCTGGGGTCAGCACCGGTCGCTTTCCGACACCACTGCTCTCGCGGTACTGCGGCGTATAGTCGGAGATGCGTAAGGTACTCAGTGCTTTGGAGGTACTGGACACTGCCACACTGGCAATGCCGGTGCGCTGGGAAACGTACTCAGCTGTCAGCTGATCCGTACAGCCAAGAAAAAGCTGCACATCGCAGTTGCCGAGAATTTCTTGCCACTGGTTCTGCGGGTAGCGGTTTTGTAGGCCGGCAAGGTTTTGGAACACGCAGGACATGGATATATTGCGAGAGCGGATAACGCTGATGCGCCGTGACAATTCGGAAATCGTACCGCAGGCGGTCAGTTCTTCGCCCAGCACATGAACCGAAACAGGAAGCCGCCCACCGGGGCAGTTGGCATCGGCATAGCGCACGAGTTTGATAAAGGCGAAAGATAGGAACAGCGATGCAAGGAAATCAAAGGTGCTGTCTTGGTCGCTGGTGACGAGATAGTACGCGCAGGGTTGCTGCCCCGGCAGTTCAAGGCTGATTTCGTCATACGCAGTGATTTTTTTAATCAGTTCAGACTGAAACACTTGCAACCGGCTGCCCAGCCCGCTGATGACACCGCTGCGCACAGAGTCCGATGCCCGTTGGTACAGGCTGTACGGTGCTTTGGCAGGATGCGTCAGCGGCAGAACATCAAACAGGCTGTCCAACTGACTTTCGCTGCATTGCGTGATAAGGTTGTACACCTCACCGATGGTCCGCTGCTCCGGCGGGTAGGTGAGGTCAACGTACAAGACCAGCGCTTTCAGCAGGTTCATCTCTCCCGAATCCCAGAAGCGGTCACTTTTGCCGGTGCCGTTGGTGTTCTTGATGATGACATCCACGAAAAGCTGCGCCATCAGTTCCTGCCCCTCAATTTCTTTCAGGCAGTTCCACGAGTCGGAATTTTCGGGGCTGACAAGATTGAACACACGCACCGTGTACCCTAAATCTCGCATATATTCGCTGGATTTTTCGTATAGTTCGGATTTTGGGTCACAGATAATCAGCGACTCGCCGCGGGCGGCGCTTTGCAGGATGCGATTCATGCAGAACGAGCGGGTTTTCATCGAGCCGCTGGCACCGTAGACGGCGAGGTTGCCATTCATGCGCGTTTTCTCCGGAATGCAGAGAAACTTTCCGTCGAGCATCCCCAACACGGTGCCTGTATGCTGGGATAGGTCGGAAACCATATCCAGCACGACGGGAACCTCTCGCGTCTGCATCCAGCCGGATGTGCCGTAAGTACCCTTTGCGGAGAAATCGAAATTGCGTTCGGAATCCGTTAGGGCATCCTGGCTGAACAGCTTTCGGTATAGGAAAATCACAGCGACTGCTGCTGCGCAGCCCGCCATGCAGTACAGATTGTAGGGAAACCACAGAACACCTTTGAGACATGTCAGCGGCGACAAAGAGGGAAACGGCGGAGAAGTGCCGCCCAGCATACCGCCGTTTTTCTGCCAGACGGCATAGTTGCCGATGAACTGCGTTACGTAGCCGCAGGCATAGAGCAGCAGCGCGACTGCCAATAGAATTTGAGCGCGTTTTTGAGGTTGTTTCATGGGTTGGAGAAGAACCTCCTCTCGAACTCAGCAAAGTCGATGGTCTGCAACTCGACCTTGTCGCCGCAGAGTGATCGCAGCGCGTCCGCCTGAAAATCAAAGCAGAGGATGGCCCCTTTCATTTGCAGTAACTCCAAAGCAGACAGGAACCGGAACATTCGCGGCAGGTCCGGCAGATAACTGAACAGAATTGGTGAGCCTGCATCTGTGCGAGCATCATTCTCGATGAAAGCATCACGGCAAGGCGGCTGAAGCTCTTGTAGCAGCGTGGCGTTTAGTTGCCCGATGACATCCGGGTGACAGAGCAGCCATAGCAGCGTCTCGCCGTGGTAGTCATTGGTGAGAAAGTAGAAATGTTCGTAGCCTTCGCCAAAAAGGAAGTGTTCTTTCTTGTAAGTCTTTGCATCTTCCAGCAGAGTAGTCATTACCGTCCACTGATCGGACAGCAGAATGCCATCAGGTGTGTGGCTTGCTCCTGTCCGTGTATAGCGGATATTTTGCAGCATGATTTTTCCTCGCTGTTCGATTTGCGTGTCAAAGGTCGGAACAGCATCCATGCCGTTGAACACAGCAAAGGTGTGGGATGGGGTCATCAGTGAGCCTACCATGCGGGAGCCGTGAACCTTTATCATTTCAAGACCCAGTTCTTTCATCTCGCGGGAATCATAAAAAGCGGTTGATTCAATGCGGCAAGGACTGCTGCCACCAGGCACAAATACAGGGGGCTTTTCATCTCGATAAATCGCCGCGCCTGCATTCAACATCGTGACATAGGCTTGCGCAATACGATGCAGCCGCAGACGGCGGGCGGGGGATGACTTGATGGAGTTGGTGTCGGTGCGACCTGACAGATAGAATTGAAATCGTTCTGGCGCTCGTTCCCGCAAAAGACGTTTGCCACGGATACCGAGCCGATAGCCGCGAAGATGATCTTTGGAGAAGATGCGCAGGATCTTGTCGTGTGTCAGGTTCGTCACCACCTTTTTGCGGTAACTCTTGCTGGAGGTAAGACGGTCAGCACACTCACAAGGGACCTCGCCGCAGATGGCTGTGAGCGCCAAAAGTTCATAATAGAGGCTGTCTTGCGCGGGCAGGACAGGAAAAGCAGAAGAAATAGAAATCACCTCGGAATTTAACCGTGCCTTCTTTGACTCCGGCGAAAGTCGCTGCCGATTGGGGTATGAATCGGCTTACAACAACGCGGAAAAGTCACTATCAAGCATAGGTATCTGATTTTTACGAAATTTTCGGAAAAAGTGGAGGTCGATTTTCAGCCGATTCTGGGGCGTTCAGCCATGCTGAGAAGCAATTTTTAGGCATAACGGTTATCACGGTAGAGGACGAATATCCAAACCGGGTCGTCTGGAAAGAATCGCACAACGCCCCGGTATCGTCTGTCAGACAGAATGTAGCAATGACATCTATGACAGCTTTCAGTTCCAGATTGTCATAATCCCGCACGGCTTTGATTGGCAGGTTGCGGTCGTAGATATGTTCCACACAAATCACGCAATCGGAAAAGTGGGGAAGCGACCCGCTTTGTACCAGCGCGGCCTGAAGCGGCAGCAAAAGAAACTTGCAGCCGTCCCGCTTCTTTTTATCCGGCAGCAGCGCAGGGAGCAGCACACGCAAGTAATTGGTGTCCGCCCACACGCGGATGCCTTGCACCTCGGCTGCCTTGGGGTAGTAATAAATCGGCGGCTCGCTAGACACAGAAAAGAACATATTGCGTAGATGAGCCGTGCTTTTCTCGCTGAGAATCGCCGCACTCTCGGCAGTTTTGGCAAACTGCATCGGGTCGGGCGCGGGCAGCAGATGTTCCATCTCGTACAGTTTTTTGTGGATATCGATGAGCCCGCGCTGCTCCAAACGGATGCGGTTCAAAAGTACGTCAGGATTCAAGCGCGGCCTCCTTTTTGTAGTAGCTGACGGTGCCGTCTTCGGCCACCGTGCAGAACCCGGCCACCTGCGGAATGTCCAGCAACTCAATCTGGGCAGCATCATCGACCACCACAATGCGTTTGCCTGCATCTTTTTGTGGCTGTCGCAGCAGCTGGCAAATCATAGTTTCCTTGCCCTGCGGGATAGGCACGATTTCATACAGTTCTCCATTTGCAAAACAGAGAA
>OLOC01001143.1_pt1 | contig 16606 bp, 10 predicted proteins | sample 1643111 | NCBI WGS metagenome assembly OLOC01 (sample SAMEA3136633, study PRJEB25190) | human gut metagenome
GTACGCAAAATTTACTCGCAAATCACTCTTGTTCAATTATGCGGTATTGCCTTAACTTAAAAGGTTTAACATAGACGCGGCGGTATGGCAGCAGCCGTACCGTGAAGAGAAAGGAGAAAGTAAATGGCTAAAAAATCTTCGCGTATGCGGCTGCTGCTCAGCGGTGCGCTGTCGGCCGTGATGCTGGCAACACTGGTGCCGAGCACTGCTTCCGCAATCGGAAGGACGGATACCGGCTCCTTTCTGACGGGTCCGTACCTGATGACCCCGAAAACAAACGGCATGGTTGTCGTTTGGGAACTGGATAAACCGATGAAGTCCACCATTACCTACGGTACGAGCGATGCGGACAAGAAAACGCTCGAGGTTCCGGTAGAGGAGGGCGAAAAGTTTAAGGGTGAGAGCATGCACATGTATCGTGCCCGCCTGACCGATCTGACTCCGGGTACGACCTATACCTACAAGGTTGAGACCGAGGACGGACAGACTGTGGAGGGTCACTTCCGCACGCTGCCCGAAAATTCGGATGAGATCCGCTTTGTGGTTGTCAGCGACAGTCATCGCTTTGAAACGGCAACCAAGGTTTCCGACATGATCGCACAGTTCGATCCGGACTTTATCCTGCATACCGGCGATATGGTAGAGGGCACCGGTTCTCAGAAGGATCAGTTCCCGTACTGGTTCCAGAATGTCGGCTCGTTCCTGCACAATGTGCCGGTCATCTACAACAGCGGCAACCACGATTACGGTGTCTACTTTGATGAGTATGTCACCAAGGTGCAGAAGGAGCAGTATAAGTCCAACGAGACCGGACGCAACGTAGCGTTTGACTGCGGTCCGGTGCATTTCGATATGCTGGACAGCAACCCGTGGTCCCTGTTCGAGCTGAACTCCACCGCAGGCGGCGGCGAGGCGGATGCGGCAACCAAGGCCGTTGTAAACGAGTCGCTCGGCTGGCTCAAGGCAGATCTTGCAACCGACAATGCCAAGAAGGCTGACTTCCGCGTTGTTACCATGCACCATCCGTTCGAGGATGACCTGACCCGCAAGTACGTTCCTTCCATCGTGGAGAACGGCAACGTGAATATCATGTTCAGCGGCCATACCCATCTGTATTCCCGCTATGCTTCTGCTGACCCGAAGCGCGGCGCAGATACCCTGTATGTAACCCAGGGCGATGCCCGCATCGGCGACGGCAAGATCGACACTGGCAAGCCGGATCAGCGCCTGAATGACAACTATCCCAACCTGCTTGCAACCGGCAAGGGCGATATGCTCGAAGTAACCGTCAAGGACGGTCTGATGACCTATAAGAATCTGGGCCTGAGCAGCGACGGCGAGAAGGTATTTGAGACGGTTACGCTGTCCAAGGACGGCGCCAAGCTGGCGTACAGCGATATTTCCATCACCCCGGACACCGTTCAGTCCAACGGCACTGTCACGGTATCCGCAAAGGTGACCAATGTCGGCAAGGGTCTGGCGACTGCCTCCATGTGTGTCAAGGACAACGGCACCGACCGCTGGCTGTATGAGTTCGGCAAGAGCGGCAAGGAGCGCGTTGTCGGTCTGAATCCCGGCGAGTCCGTAACGCTGAGCGCACCGCTGACGCTTTCCGCACTCGGCACGCATACCCTCAAGCTGGACAGCTACACCAAGACTGTCAATGTTACCTTCCGCAAGGCGACCTACGCCTACAGCAACCTGCGCCTGCAGCTTGGCAGCGGCACGGTAAGCGAGCCGACCAGCGATGTCATCTACGCCAAGGCGGATGTGCAGAACATCGGCAATGAGGACGGCACCGCAGAGGCAGTGCTGTACATCAACGGCGCAGCCGTTACCTCGCAGAAGACTGCGCTCAAGGCAGGCGAGACCCGCACGGTTGAGTTTGCCTACAAGGCACCGGCAGGCGGCAGCTATACCGTCAAGGTCGGCAACTCGGCAGAGAAGACCGTTGCCGTGCTCGGCTCCATTCAGGGCACCCCGATCGTAAAGGATAAGTCCGGCAAGGGCAACGACGGCATCATCCGCGGCAATCCGACGCTCGTTAAGTACAACGGCGGCTGGGGTCTGTCCCTGGACGGCGTGGATGATTATGTGGAAATTCCGGATAACAAGAACTATGTGGTAGACAACGGCGTTACCGGCATGGTTTGGGCAAACATCGATCGTCTGGCAACGGGCGATGAGTGGGACCACAACCCGCTGCTGATGAAGGGCGCTTCCATCAGCTACGGCACCAACTACCTGTTCCGCATGGCAGTCCGCAAGACCGGCATGGTTACCTACGGCGTTGGCTTTGACAACGATAACGGCGAGTACTTCTGGAACGACGACGAGAATATGGGCGGCGGCGTTACCCTCGGCAAGTGGGTACAGTACACCGGCGGCTTTGATCGTGCAACCGGCGGCGACAGCTACGAGGATACCAAGGCAAGCGGTCACACCGATGCACCGAATTTTGATTCTGAGATCCGCAACTGGGAAGGCAAGTCCATGTACTCCGGCTTTGCATTCCACCGTCATCTGCTGACGGGCCGCGGCCGCGGCAAGACGCACACCATGCTGACGGGCGACATCGGCCAGCTCCGCTTCTACACCACCAAGCTGACCGCAGAGGAGAACAAGCAGATTTACGCAAATCCGACTGCAAAGGGTCCGGAAAGCGACAAGCTGGTCGTATGGCTGGATTACGCACCGGAGAATATCGTCACCAAGGGCACGCACACTACCGAGTGGCGCGCAATGACCGGCAGTGCAGCACAGTTTACCTATAACGCAGAGATCACCGGCGCGGCTTCTGCAACCGCAACCGTTGAGACCTCGGACGACGGTAGGACCGTAAAGGCTTCCCAGTCCGCAGAGCTGAAGAACGGCAAGAACACGGTTGATATTTCCGCACTGGGCAGTGCAAAGTATGTTCGCGTTACTACCGTACTGAACTCCTCTGTTGCAGAGAAGTCCACCGATATTCCGGTTATCAACTCGTATTCCATCAAGGCTGGCAATACCAATATCTGGGCAACACTGGCAGACTGGAACGAGGGCACCTTCACCGATGCAGTAGGCTACGAATCCGATGATGTATTCAACGATTACTCTGTGGATTACGACAACTACGGCACCGTAGGCAAGAATGTCAAGGTTGTTGAGGGTACGGCAAGCACCTTCACCGACATCGCGGGCCACTGGGCAAAGGATGCCATCGAATATGTGACCGATAAGGCGCTGTTCAACGGCACGACCGCAACCACCTTCTCCCCGAACGAGGGCATGACCCGCGGCATGTTTGTCACCGTGCTTGGCCGTATGGCAGGCGCAGACATCTCCTCGTACAACACCCAGAGCCAGTTTGCCGACGTAGACAGCAAAATGTACTACAACGCATACGTCAACTGGGCAGCAGCCAACAAGATTGTTTCCGGCGTGGACGCTTCGCATTTCAATCCGAATGCGCTCATCACCCGTGAGCAGGCTGCGGTTATCATGGATAATTATCTGACCGCCACCGGCACCAAGGTAGAGGAAACCGGCAGTGCAGCTGCATTTGCCGACAGCGCAAGCATCCGCGCTTACGCGAAGGACGCTGTAACCAGAATGCAGAAGGCTGGTCTGCTGAGCGGCAAATCGGGCAACCGTTTTGACCCGCAGGGCACGGCCACCCGTGCACAGGTAGCTGTTATCATGCAGAATCTGTGTGAAAAGACCGGTAAATAAGCCGGTAAAATGAGAAAGGGTCTCCCGCCATTCGGCGGGAGACCCTTTGCGTTCAGAACAGGAAAAACCAGGAGAGGTTATCCCTCTCCTGGTTTTTCAGGTTTGATTGTGTCGAAATTCAGTTACTTGATCTCAGCGAACATCTTCTCAAGCGCAGCCGCTGCAGCTTCCTCGTCTGCGCCGTCGCAGGTAACAGTGATGCTGTCGCCGCCCTTGACGGCCAGACCCATTACTGCGAAAATCTTCTTGAGGTCAGCGGTCTTTTCGCCCTTGGTGAGCGTTACTGCGCACTGGAAGCCCTTGGCGGCCTTGCTCAGCAGACCGGCCGGACGGGCGTGCAGGCCTTCCTTATCCTGAATGGTGATGGTAAACTGTTTCATGAAAATCTCTCCTTTTACTGCAGGTGGGTCAGTACAAACTTGATATCCGGGGTTTTCTTCATCATTTCAAGCGCCTCCTCGTCCTCGAGCACCTCGCAGACATGGGCGAGCAGGTCAAGGTGTGCATCGCCGACACCGGCAATGCCGAAAATGAGGTACGCTTTCTCGTCACCGAAGTCTACGCCGTCGGGGTACTGCAGCATGACAACGCCGGACTTTTTGACAGTGGATTTCTTTTCGCTCGTGCCGTGCGGGATGGCAACGCCCATGCCCATGTAGGTGGTAACGAGCTTTTCGCGCTCGACCATTGCATCGGCGTAGTCGGCATCGACATAGCCGCGTTTGGCAAGCAGCGCACCTGCGGCGCGGATCGCGGTTTCCTTATCAACAGAGGGTAAGCCAAGCTGAATGTCCTCGGCCTGGATTACAAGGCCCTGATCCTGCGCGGCAGGTTCGTCAGTGGTTTCGGGAGCCGCGGCTTTCGCGGCAGGTGCAGCGGTCAGCGTCTGGTACAGGGTGTCCAGATTCGGGTCCGCAAGGAAGTTGCCAATGGTGATGATCTGTGCCTGCGGTGCACTCCTGCGGGCACGCTCGGCGAGAACACGCTGGCAGACAACGATATCTGCGTCAGCAGGTACGTTATCTACACTGGAGTTGGTGACGATCAGCTCCGGACGCTCGGCCTTGATGCGGTTGTGGAATTTGGTCGCGCCCATCGCGCTCGACCCCATGCCTGCGTCGCACGAAAAGACGATCTTGTGCACGTCACCGGCGTTTATCGGTGCGGATTCGATGGCTGCGGGTGCTTCACCCTTGGCCTGCGCCTTCATGTCCTGCATTTTGGCCTGCGCTTCGCTGAGGTTCTGCGCATTGCCGGAAGTTGCTTTGAGAATGACAGACGAGAGTACAAACGATACGGCAGCTGCAAGGACAACGCCGATAAATACCGTCAGAACGGAGTCACGCGGCGCCATCGCCATGTAGGCAATGATCGAACCGGGGGATGCCGGGCCGGACAGACCGGTACCGGTCATGGTGTAGAACAGGATCGCGCAGAAGTTGCCCGCGATCGGAGCCAGAATGATGACCGGATTCATCAGAATGTACGGGAAGTAGATCTCGTGGATACCGCCGAGCAGGTGAATGACAACCGCGCCGGGAGCGGACTGACGTGTGGTCTTGTCCTTGCAGAACAGGCAGTACGCCAGCAGAACGCCCAGACCGGGACCGGGATTGGTCTCGAGCATGTACATGATGGAGCGGCCGGCCTCTGCAGCCTGGCTGACGCCAATTGGGTTGAAAATACCGTGGTTGATGGCGTTATTGAGGAACAGCACCTTTGCCGGTTCAATAAAGATGGAAACCAGCGGCAGCAGGCTGTGGCTGACCAGAAAATCAACGCCTGCGGTAAGTACGGTGAGAATGGCGGTCATAAACGGGCCGATAACGTAGTAGCCGAGGATCGCCAGCAGCATGCCGAGGATGCCGATGGAGAAATTGTGGACCAGCATTTCAAAACCGGCGGGAATGTGCTCCTCCACGCGGTTGTCAAACTGCTTGATGACCCAGCCTGCCAGCGGGCCCATCACCATCGCACCCATCAGCATGGTGTAGTCCGAGCCGCAGATGCAGCCGATAACGGCGATGCAGGCAATGACGCGGCCGCGTTCCTTTGCGACCATATAGCCGCCCTGACCGGCGATGAGAACGGGCAGCAGGTAGCTCAGCATCGGTGAGACCATCGAGCTGAGCCGTTCATTCGGGAACCAGCCCTTTTCGATGAACAGCGCTGTTAGGAAGCCCCATGCAATAAATGCACCGATGTTCGGCATGACCATGCCGCTCAAAAACTTGCCAAAACGGGAAATTGCGTTTTTCATAGCTTTTCAACTCCTTATCTGTGTTGCCGCATGACTTGCGGGATTCGGGGAGTCGCTTTCGTTTCGTTTGACTATATTGTACAGGCGGAATCCGGGTCTGACAAGGGAAACTATAGTGACTGATGTCACCGGCGAATGGTGACAAATGTCGTAAGACTGTCGAAAACGCGCAGGAGAAAGGATGGTTGCTTGTGCAGTCTGCACAGAACAGAGGTGACAACAGAGCGGGTTGTCGGAGTTGTGTCACCGGAAGATGGTGACAAAAAACGCAGGATACGGAACAGTGTCACTTGTGCTGTCATTTTAGAATGTGGTATCATAGAGATAAGTAATTGAGAATGGAAAAGGGAGAATTAACGTATACACGATTGCAAATGAATTTACAAATGAATGCACTATGCTGACAGTGACATTCATTTTCCATTCTAAACCTGTTGGATTTTATAGAAAGGAGCTATCCCGATGTCTGAAACCCTGCCTTCGCTGACTGCGAACGGACAAAAGTTAATCGACCGTCTGCTGACGCTGCCGCAGGGCTGGGTGACGGCGGCGATGCTCGCGGAGAGCATCGGCGTGAGCCGCCGCACGGTGCTGCGTGAGCTGCCGAGTGTGGAGCAATGGATTGCCGCGGCAGGCTATCGCTTCGTACGCAGTCCGGGACAGGGACTGCTGCTGGACGAGCCGCCCGCACGCCGGGCGCAAATGCGCGCGCTGCTGAACGGCAGCACAGTCTACGCGGAGCTGCCGCGCCGTCAGCGGCGGCAAAAGCTGCTCGGTATGCTGCTGCAGGCGCGTGAGCCGATGAAAACCGCAGCACTGGCGCGGGAGCTGCTCGTCTCCGAGAGCACACTGGCCGCCGATCTGGACGAAATCGGGCAGTGGGTATCCTCGTATGCGGTGACGCTGCACCGCCGACCCGGTGTGGGCGTATGGCTCAAGGGCGAAAAGCTGTCCTGCCGCCGCGCCGCTGCCGCGCTGCTGCAGAGCAGCCTGACCGAAGAAGAGCTGCAGGCGGTGCTGCGCGGTAATTTTGCTGCAGGCGGCGCATTTGCCGCGCTGCTGAATACGAAAATCGCCGAGCGGGTATGGCAGGTGCTGCAGCAGTTTGAGCAGAAGGAGAAGCTCCGGCTGCCGGATGCGGGCTTCCTGACGCTTGCCATCCACTGCACGCTGGCAGTGCAGCAGCTGCGCGAACAGGGCGGTTCGTCTGCCGCAGTTCATCCGCCGGAAAACGCCGCACAGCGGTTAGGGGCAGCTTTGGGACAGGCGTTCGGCCTGACGCTGCCGACCGAGGAAGTGCAGTATTTAGAGCAGTATCTGGCAGCGTATATCACCGGTGACGATGGCGAAAAATGGGGAGCCGGCGAGATGTACCTGCGCCATCTGACCGGACGGCTGATCAGCGAGGTAGAACGCGCGATGCGCGTGAATTTCTCGGGCTATGTATCGTTAAGAGACAACCTGTTTACGCATTTACGGCCGATGCTGCTGCGCGTGCGTGAGCAGATTCACATGGATAATCCGCAGCTGGACACGATTCAGCGTGAATATCCGCAGCTGTGGGCGGCAACACGCGCCGCATGCGACACCGTCGAGATGGAACTGGCGTTGCCGCACATTCCGGACAGCGAAGCGGCATATCTTGCCATGCACTTTGGCGCGGTGCTCGAGCAGAACGGCGCACTGCGGCAGGCCGCCCGCGTGGTGGTTGCGTGCCCGCTGGGTATGAGCTCAAGCCGATTTCTGGCTTCGCGTATCGAGGGCGAATTCCCGACCCTCAAGGTGGACGGCTGCTGCTCGGTGCGCGAACTTGATCCGGAGCAGCTGCACAGCCGCGGCATCGACCTTGTGATTGCAACCGTGCCGCTCGAGCTGGCGTATCCGTCGATTACGGTCAATCCCGCGCTGCTTGAGCCGGATCGCGCCCTTCTGCGGGATGCGGTGCAGCGGCTGAACGGCACCGTGCGGACCGGCACACCGGCAGAGCCGTCTGCCGCCTCGACGGCCGAAGGCGGCCTGCGCTACACCTATCGCCTCACGCGCTCGATGGTGCAGATGCTCGACCATTTATGCATCCGGACTGTGTGCAAACCGGTTTCGCGGCAGGGCCTGATTGACGCGGCAAGCCGTCTGTTCTGCCCGAATGAGGATGCATCGCGTCTGGTGGCGCAGCAGCTGCGCCGACGGGAAGCCATGGGCGATACCTATATCAAGCCGCTGTTCGCGCTGCTGCTGCATTGCAGGACAAAGGCGGTATCGGACTGCCGATTCGGCTATTTACAGGCACAGCCGCCGGTATACGAGGCTGGAAAGATGATTATGGGGGCATTTGTGCTGCTTGCGCCGGATACCGATGATCCGATTCCGGTGGAGGTCATGCGCATGGTGAGCGCACAGCTGATCGAGGAGCCTGAGCTGATCGAGCGCCTGCGGACCGGTCAGCGCGACGCAGCCGTGCAGCTGTTGGAAGAAAAGCTGGATCGTCTGTTCTCAGAACACGGAAATTAAGCATAAAAGGGAGCGGTAATGCGGAAAATATTCTGCATTGCCGCTCTTTTTGCGCGCAGAACAGAATTTACAGAGAGAATGCGCTCTTGTGAATCATCACAAAAACGGAAGTGATTATTTGTTGAAATAACAGATTGACGCTTGCGCAAGCTGTTGGTATTATAATTATAGCTTTCGTTTCAACAGTTTCGAATATCTGAAAGGGGTCATTCCATGATCTATACGGTAACACTCAACCCCGCATTGGATAAAACGGTAGAAATTCCGGGTATGGCGCTTGACACGGTCAACCGCATCACGGAAATGCGCACGGATCCCGGCGGCAAGGGCATCAACGTGAGCAAGGTGATTGCCAAACTTGGCGGAGACAGCCGCGCAGTCGGCATTCTGGGCGGTGAGAGCGGCAGAACGCTCGAAAAGCTGCTCGAAAACGAGAATTTCACCACGCAGTTCCGGTTCGTTGAGGGGCAGACCCGCACGAATATCAAAATCATTGACCGGGTCGGCCACACGAATACCGACATCAATGAGCCGGGTCTGACCGTCACGGACGCAGATTTAGATGCGCTGCTGAACGACCTTCTGGCTGAGGTGCACGCAGGCGACATCGTGGTGCTGGCGGGCAGTCTGCCGAAGGGCGCACCGCAGGACACCTACCGCGTGTGGACGAGCGCATGCAAAAACGCAGGTGCGCGGGTGTTCCTCGATGCGGACGGCGCTTTACTGGCAGAAGGCTTAAAGGCCGCACCGTACCTCATCAAGCCGAATGATGATGAGCTGTCGCGTCTGGCGGGCAAAAAACTGGAAACCATCGAAGAGTTGACCGCAGAGGGTCAAAAGCTGCTGGAGAGCGGCATCGAACGGGTGGTTATCTCGCTGGGCGGACGCGGCGCGCTGTATCTGCGCAAGGGTAGCACGATTTATGCTGAGGGACTCAAGGTTCCGGTCGGCAGTACGGTCGGTGCGGGTGACAGCGTGGTGGCCGCGCTGGCGTATGCCGAGTCGCAGGATATGAGCGAGGAGGACGCTGTCCGTCTCTCGACTGCAACCGGAGCCGCGAATGTCATGTGCAGCGGCACACAGGCCGCCGAGCGCTCGGTTATCGAGGAGCTGCTTCCGAAAGTACGTTTTTCCAAGCTGTAATTGTTGAAATCTATTGCCTAAGTGATAAAGGAGAGTTATTATTATGAAAGCAAGGGCTGTACGTCTGCATGCTGCAAATGATCTGCGTCTGGATACCTTTGAGCTGCCGGAAATCCGTGACGACGAAATCCTAGTCAAGGTCGTATCCGACAGCATCTGCATGTCCACCTACAAGTGCGCCATCCTTGGTACCGAGCACAAGCGTGTGCATCCCGATGTTGCCGAGCATCCGGCCATCATGGGTCACGAGTTTGCGGGCGATATCGTCAAGGTTGGCGCGAAGCATCAGGATAAGTTCAAGCCGGGCATGAAGTTCACGCTGCAGCCGGCGCTCAACTACAAGGGCACGATGTGGAGCCCCGGATACTCCTATGAGTTCTTCGGCGGCGATGCGACCTACTGCATCATTCCGGCTGAGGTTATGGAACTTGGCTGCCTGCTCGAGTACAAGGGGCGTGCCTACTACGAGGCGTCTCTTGCCGAGCCGATGAGCTGCTCGATCGGTGCGTTCAACGCCGCTTATCACACCAAGATGGGTGTTTATCACCACGAAATGGGTATTAAAAAGGGCGGCAAGCTGGCCATCATGGCAGGTGCCGGTCCGATGGGTCTGGGTGCGCTGACGTATGCGCTGCACCGCGATGTCCGTCCGGCGATGGTGGTCGTTACCGATGTCAACGAGGACCGTCTGGCACGCGCCGAGGCGCTGTTTCCGCCTGCCGAGGTCAAGGAGAAGGACGGCATCGATCTGCACTTTGTCAACACCGGCAAGATGGAGAATCCGGCGGCAGAGCTGCGCGAAATGACCGGCGGTACCGGTTTTGACGATGTATTCTGCTACGCGCCGGTTGCGGCGGTTGTCGAGCTTTGCAGCGCGGTGCTCGGCCGCGATGGCTGTCTGAACTTCTTCGCCGGCCCGACCGACAAGCAGTTCTCTGCCAAGATGAACTTTTATGATGTACACTATAATTCCACGCATGTTATGGGCACGACCGGCGGCAACACCGCGGATATGATCGAGTCGCTCGAGCTGACCGCATCCGGACGTATCGACCCGGCGGTTATGGTGACGCATATCGGCGGTCTGGATGCGGCAGCCGAGACTACGCTCAATCTGCCGAAGATTCCGGGCGGCAAAAAGCTGATTTACACACACCTGACCATGCCGCTTACCGCGCTGACCGATCTGCGGGCAAAGGGCGCGGAGGATGCGCGGTTTACTGCGCTGGCTGACATTGTGGACGCACACAACGGCCTGTGGTGCCCGGAGGCAGAGGAATATCTGCTGGCAAACTTTCAGCAGCACGACTAATTGGAGGAAACAACCGATGGAACAACGCCGCAATGCAATCGTCGAACTGGTCAACCGAGAGGGAAGCCTGAGCTTTGTACAGCTGAAGGAGGCTTTTCCGTCGGTGTCCGAAATGACGCTGCGAACCGATCTGAAGGCACTCGATCAGGCGCGAAGAGTGGTTCGCGTACACGGCGGTGTCAAATCGGTCGAGGTAGTCGTCGGCACGGACGACCAGTTCGGCAGGCGCACGGCGCGCAATGCGTCGGAAAAGCAGATCATTGCGGAGAAGGCGGCGGCGCTGCTGCGGCCGAATACCACGGTGTTTCTGGATTCCGGCAGTACGGCAACCGCCGTGGCACGCTGTGTGCCGGATGAGCCGATGCTGATCTTCACGAGCGGATTGACGTGTGCGATCGAACTCGCGCGGCTGGAAAAGCCCAAGGTGTCCATTCCCGGCGGCACGCTCAACCGGTTCAGCCACAGCGTGTGCGGCGTGCGCGGCATTCAGGAACTGGAGGGCGTGCATTTCGACCTGCTGCTGCTCGGCGTGACGAGCTACAGTCCGGAGACCGGCTTTGCCTGCGGTGTAGAGGAGGAGGCGCTGCTCAAGCAGACTGTGCTGCATCGCGCGGAGCATGTGGCGGTGCTGCTGGATTCCTCTAAAATTGATCGAAGAAGTACATTCCGCATTTGCGGTCTCGATGAGGTAGATACCGTCATTTCGGACGGCAGACTGCCGCCGGAATTCCTTTCGGCGTGTGAGAACGCGGGCGTAAAAGTGCTGTAAAAGTGAGAAAACCCTGTCTGGTGTTGGAACAGACAGGGTTTCTTTTAGGGCTAAAGTTAGGTATTCGGCTCGTATGCCGGTATGGCGGCGGCATCTTTATATTGCCTCTCGCAAATCGGAATAAAAATTTTTACCTGTATCAGAAAATAAGAAAAACCGGTCATTTCTTACGAAATAACCGGTTGATCTGGTACGCCAGAAGGGATTCGAACCCCCGACCTTTTGGTTCGTAGCCAAACACTCTATCCAGCTGAGCTACTGGCGCATACAAGATCTATTTTCTTTCGCTGTCGGCGTTTCGCTTTGTCGCTCTCGCTGACTGCCTTATTATAATATCACGGGTGGGACCTAATGTCAACAACTATTTTCAGATTTTTTGAAAGTTTTTTCGGAAACCTGTTTTCGGCAAAACAAAGCCGCCTGTAGGGGAACAGGCGGCTATATACAGCAGAGAAATTGGAGGTCTGCCATATACCTTATATTGCGTTTTATTCCTGCGGCGGAATGGTATCGAAACCGATCTGCAGCTCTTCATCGGTGGGAATGTGGTTGCGCATGGTGCCATTGTGATACGCCTCGTATGCTGCCATATCAAAGTAGCCGGTACCGGTCAGACCGAACAGGATGGTTTTAGCTTCGCCGGTCTCCTTGCACTTGAGCGCTTCGTCGATTGCGGCGCGGATGGCGTGGCTGGACTCCGGCGCCGGAAGAATGGTCTCCACCTTGGCGAACTGAACTGCCGCGTCGAATACGTCGGTCTGCTTGACGGAAACCGCCTCCATATAACCGTCGTGGTACAGCTTGGAGAGGATCGGGCTCATGCCGTGGTAGCGTAGGCCGCCTGCGTGGTTGGACGCGGGCATGAAGCCGTTGCCAAGCGTGTACATGCGGGCTAGCGGCGTAACGTGGCCGGTATCACAGAAATCGTAAACATACTTGCCGCGGGTAAGCGACGGGCAGGAGGCCGGTTCCACCGCGATGATGCGCGGATCGGCCTTGCCGAGCAGCTTATCCTGCATGAACGGGGAAATCAGGCCGCCGAGGTTGGAGCCGCCGCCGGCACAGCCGATCACGATATCCGGATACTCATCGAGCATTTCCATAGCCTGCTTGCTCTCCAGACCGATGATGGACTGGTGCAGCAGCACCTGATTGAGCACGGAGCCGAGTACATAGCGGTAGCCCTCGTGCGTAGTAGCCACTTCTACGGCCTCAGAAATCGCACAGCCGAGCGAGCCGCCGGTGGTCGGGTCGTGTGCGAGAATCGCGCGGCCGGCCTCGGTGGTGTTCGACGGGGACGGCGTTACATTCGCATCAAAGGTCTGCATGATGGCCTTGCGGAACGGCTTCTGCTCGTAGGAGACCTTAACCATGAATACCTTCAAATCCAGTCCGAAGTACGCGCATGCCTCAGAGAGTGCAGTACCCCACTGACCGGCACCGGTCTCGGTGGTAAGGCCCTTGAGGCCCTGTTCCTTGGCGTAGTACGCCTGTGCGATCGCGGAATTCAGCTTGTGGCTGCCCGAGGTGTTGTTGCCCTCAAACTTGTAGTAGATCTTAGCCGGGGTGTCCAGCGCCTTCTCCAGATTGTACGCGCGGCACAGCGGAGACGGACGGTACAGCTTATACATATCGAGCACCGGCTCGGGAATATCAATGTAGCGGGTGTCGTTGTCCAGCTCCTGGTGCGCCAGCTTTTGACAGAAGATGGGATACAGCGCTTCTTCCGGCAGCGGCTGGTGCGTGCCCGGATGGATCAGCGGGTCCGGCTTTTCCTTCATGTCCGCCCGCAGGTTGTACCACTGCTTGGGCATTTGGTCTTCGGTCAAATAAAGTCTGTGGGGGATCTTAGCCATGGTGATTACTCCTTTGCAGTAATGGAGAATTGATAATGGATAATGGAAAATGGAAAATGAATGTGACGCGCAGAGCGCGTTTACTAAATCATCGCGCTTTGCGCGATACCACAATTCTCAATTCTCCATTTTCAATTCTCAATTTGTTTTATAAAAATAAAAAAGCTCCTGTCCCAGATTTCTCTTGGGACAGGAGCGAATACGCTCTTGCGGTACCACCCAGATTGACGCAAACTGCGTCCACTCTGCTCACACATCAAACAATGCGCGCTCCCCTGATAACGGGCGGAGTCCCCGTCGCAGTTACTTGGCCGAAGCCGTTCGCCTTGCCCTGCTAAAGTCCATTCACACGGTCCTTGCCTGCCGCAATCACACCGCCTGCGGCTCTCTTGGAAGTTCGGTCTCCCTGCTACTCGTCTTCGTCATTGGTTTGTGTTGGTTTACTTGGTATGGTCACAGTATATTCGCAAAACAGTGGATTGTCAAGCGCGATTTGCAAAAAACAATATATTATTTCTGTTATAAATTCTTATTATGAGAATAAAGGCCGTGGTATCGTCTTTTTCTGCGCACTGTGCTATAATGGGTAGCAGAATGAAAAAGCAGAAAGGACATGAGTGCAAATGCGGGTGATCGAGGGCGAAAACGAACTGCGGCTGACCTGTTCGCGGAGTGCGAGCGGCGGCATTGCGCTTTTGCGGTGCGAAACGCAGGACGATATTGTGCGTCTGCCGGATGAGATAGACGGTGTGCCTGTTACCGAGGTCGGCGCGTATGTACTCAGCGAGCGGGTCCCCGATCTGACAGGCAAGGATACGTTCGCTGTCCGTATCACCTGCGGCGGCACGGAGCCGAAGCACAATGCGGCGGCGATCCGCACGGTTACGCTCCCGAAGGATGCAAAAAGTGTTGGCAGTTATGCATTTTATAACTGCCGAAACCTTGAACGCATCGAACTGACTGATTCCGTCAGCGAATTCGGCGGCGGTGCGCTGATGAACTGCATGAGCCTGCGCGAAGTCATCCTGCACGCCGCACCGTCCGCGCCGACCTGCCTGCCCAGGCTGCTCGGCGAGTACGCCGGAGAACTCGATGTGCGGTTTGATGAGCACGCGCGGCTGCTGTTCCCCGAGTACGTCGAGGAACTGGAGGACCTCAGTCCGGCACATATTTTTCAGCGGCGCATTCACGGTGCAGGATACAGCTACCGTCAGTGCTTTGACGGCGGTGTGCTGAATTTTCGGCAGTATGATGCTGCCCTGAGCGAACTGCTCGAGCGGCACGATTTTTCGGTCGCGGCACGCGTAGCCGTGCGGCGGCTTGCCGTACCGTTTGCGCTCTCGGATGTCGCAAAAGCAGAGTATCTTACGGTTTTACGCACCCACGGCGGCAATCTGGCGCAGTCCTGCGCCAAGGCAGGCGAGACCGCTGCATTGACCTTCCTGCTGTCGCTCGGTGTGCTCTCTGCTGCCGATGTGGATGCCGCGTGCACGTCTGCCCGCGAAGCAGAGCAGACGGCAGCGCTGTCCGTTCTGCTGTCAGCTACCGGCAAAACGCAGTCCAAGGGACGCGCCAAATCGTTTGAATTATGATATAAATATATAGAAGTTATCAATAAATCCGCAGGGCAGGGTGCCCTACGATGCAAGATGAACCTGTGAGGTGATGTTTTCTATGTCGCAGTCCTCCCGCTGGACTTCTATCGGACGCGAAATCCTGTTTTCCGCCCGCACCGAACTGTACATGAATCTGCCGTTCCTCGATTCCGCGCTGGCGGCGCTGCCTGCGGCAGACGGTTACGATACACCCACGCTCGCTACCGACACGCGCGTGCTGTTTTTCAGCGGTGCCTGGCTGGCCCAGCAGTACGAGCGTTCCCGCGCGAACGTCAACCGCGCGTATCTGCACACGCTGTTCCACTGTCTGCTGCGCCATCCCGGAAAGACACGCGGACGCGATGCCGATCTGTGGGATCTGTCGTGCGATATTGCGGTTGAAAGCATGCTGGATTCACTGGATTACCGCTGCCTGCAGGCGGAAAAGATGTCGGTTCGGCGGCAGAATATCTACCGTGAACTGCGGGACGAGCTGCCGGTCCTGACGGCTGAGGCGGTCTATCGCCACTTTCGCCGTACGCGGCTGAATTCGTATGACTGTGCCACGCTTACGCGCGTGTTTGCGACAGACGAGCACACGCTGTGGTACAAGGAGGATGACGATCAGCAGGAGCGCCGCTGGCAGCAGCAGGCCGAGCGGACGCAGACCGCGATGGAGACGGTTTTCGCGAACAAGGCGGAAGGCGGTCAGGCTGTGCGGGAGCAGCTTGCCGTTTCCACCCGCAAAACGACTGATTTCCGCGCGTTCCTGCGCCGGTTTGCCGCTCTGCGGGAGGAGGTCTCGGTGGATGCGGATTCGTTCGACTACGGCTACTACGCCTACGGACTGCGTCATTTCGGCAATATGCCGCTGATCGAGCCGTTAGAGACGCGGGAGGTGCGGAAAATAGAGGATTTCGTCATTGCCATTGATACCTCGATGTCCACCTCCGGTGAACTCGTGCGCGCGTTCCTCAGCCGCACCTATGAGCTTTTGCAGGAGAACACCAGCTTTTTCCGGCATTTCAACCTGCGTATTCTGCAGTGCGACGATCAACTGCGCTCGGACAAAAAGGTGACAAATGCGCAGGAACTCGCGGAATATATGGAGCATTTTGAACTGATCGGTCAGTCTGCGACCGATTTTCGTCCGGTTTTCGAGCACGTTGACCGCTTAAATGCCGAAGGCGCGTTCCGCCATCTGCGCGGCCTGCTGTACTTCACGGACGGACTCGGCATCTACCCGAAAAAACGTCCGAAGTATGATGCGGCGTTTGTCATGCTCGAAGGCGAAGCCTATCCGGATAAGGTGCCGTCATGGGGGATTCGGGCGGTAATCAGCGAGGATGCATTAGCCGTAGAATAAAAGTAGAATGAAAAAGGACGCTTTACGCGTCCTTTGAGGCTGTCGCGAAACTACAGTTTCGCCGACAAGCAGGAACGGACCGT
>OLOC01001146.1_pt1 | contig 16575 bp, 9 predicted proteins | sample 1643111 | NCBI WGS metagenome assembly OLOC01 (sample SAMEA3136633, study PRJEB25190) | human gut metagenome
GCACAAGAGGGTAGACACCTGCGGTTTCCACCCTCTTGTGAATCACCCCTTTCCCTTGGATAGTCTGGCGCAGATTGCCGACATGTGACCGCTGCGAAAAGGGGAACGGCAGAGGATTTCTTCTACCGTGTTTTTTTAACCTATTCGCAGTGCCAGATACTGTTCTGCTACACAGGCGGTTTACTCTGAGCAGGCGCAACATAACAGTGTTGCGCAACTCGTTAGTCTGGAGTTTACGGACAGCACCTGCGAATTAGGCGTTTGGTACAATTTATCTTCGCAGAAACTGTCCGTAACAACGCGCTGATGAATCGTGCGGCACTGTTATGCCGCACCCAGCGTAGAGTAGCCCGTATGTGTAGCAGTAATCTATCTGTGAACTGCGAATATGTTGCGAAACAAACGCTGAGGTAACCCGACTGCCGTTCCTTATTTTCGAAGCGGTCACATATAGGAAATCTGCGCCGGATTAGGAAGCAAGGGAAAGGTAGGAGTTCAAAGAGGAAGGAAAACCGCAGGTTGTCCTTCCTTTTTGCCCCCGCGGCGGGTGCCGCGACGTCCCCGCCGCAGCGGCGGCGAATCCCCCGCTGAGGTTCAGCGAAAAACTCCTCGCCCGTTAGGGGCGAACACGCTTACGCAGTTCGTGTACCCCGGTCAGCCGGTGCAGAAAAAAGACTGCCGCCCGGATAGGGCGAACCCGCCTGCGGCAGTTCGCGTGCCCCGCTCAGCCGGTGCAGAAAAATCCGTGCCGAATGGATAAATCAAACTCATCTAATTAAAGCATATCCTAAAAAAACAGCACTGTCAACGCAATAAAAATTACAAAATGTAAACAATTTGTATATGTCAGCGCACTTTGCGGGAATTTGTGCAATCAGGATTGACAACCATCTTCTACTATTGTAGAATATAAGCAATAAAAGGTGTTTTACATTTGTAGAATAGAAGGAGGGTTAGACTATGCGAAACGACAAGCGATTGCCTGATGCGGAGCTGGAGGTCATGCAGATAATCTGGTCTCTGGGCACACAGGTCACGGCGGCCGAGGTGCAGCAGCACGCGGATAAGGATTGGAAAATGACCAGCGTGCTCACGTTCCTGTCCCGCCTGTGCGACAAGGGATTTCTTTCCTGCACGAAGGAGGGACGGCAAAACCTGTATACGCCGCTCGTCAGCGAGGAGGACTACCGTCAGCATGAGAGTGTCGGCTTTCTGCGCCGGCTGTGCGGCGGCTCGGTGAAAAATCTGGTCGCGAGCCTGTCGGATGCGGGCGCACTGACCGAGCAGGACATCGACGAGCTGCGCGCGTTCCTCGACAGGCAGACGCACTAAGGAGGGGATCTTATGCTGCAATTCTCAGAAAAACTGCTCAACAACCTGATGCAGATCGGCCTGACCGTATCGCTGGCGGCGCTTGTGCCGCTCATTCTGCGGCGGCTGATGAAAAAGCGTTATCCGGCCCGTATGGTATGTGTGGTGTGGGCGATTCTCGCGCTGCGGCTGCTCATTCCGGTGCAGCTGACACTGCCGCAGGCACCGGTGCAGGTCATGCCGCGCACCAGCTATGTGGTGCAGAGTGACCAGACGGCGTTCCGGCAGGCCGGACTTCCGGTTGTGCAGAACCCAACCCGATGGGTGACGGGTACGCAGGCGCAAACGCTCAGCGCGGCAGATACCGGCACGGTCAAGACCGTGGATATTACCGACATTCTGCTGACGCTGTGGCTGGCAGGCGTGATTGCCTGCGTACTCTGGCAGGGGATTGGCTATTACCGGCTGATACGCAGCCTGAAAGGTACGTCCCGTTCGGTCGAACGCGCGGATCTGTACACGATTTTGCAGGAGCAGTGCGCCGACCTGGTTATTGACCGGGAAATCCCGCTGCGGGTATCCTCGGCGGCGGACTGCCCGATGCTGGCCGGATTTATCCATCCGACGCTGTATTTGCCGGATGAGCGCATTTCCCGGACGGATGCGGCGTTCATTTTCCGCCACGAGCTGACGCATTACAAGCACGGCGATCTGTGGCTCAAGCTGCTGCTTCTGGCGGCGCGCTGTCTGCACTGGTTCAATCCACTGGTGCATCTGATCGCGCGATTCGCGCAGGAGGACATTGAGGCGGCGTGCGACGACGCGGTTGTTCGCGGACACGACGGCGCGTACCGCAGAGCCTATGGCGAGACCATCCTGCGGTCGGCTATCGCGCAGGCGCAAAAGAGAAAGGCTTTGGTATCGTGCTTCGGTGATGACAAAAAGACGCTCATGCGCCGGTTTGAGGGATTGTTTGACAAGTCGGTCAAAAAACGCGGTGTCGCGCTCGTTGTGATGATCGCGCTTCTGGTCGGTTCGCTTAGCTGCACGATCGCGGTCGGTGATAACAATAGGGGTCTAACGAAAGAGCTGCGTATACAGCTGGCACAAAAACAGGCGAATGAGGCGGAAAACCTCGGTTATACGGTCAAACTGGACGGGAAAGATACCTATTTGATCACGGATAGAGAGTTCAGCGATAATCCGGGCGAAACAATTCCCGGACGTGTGGTACAAAAGCTGACCTTTGCAAAACAGGATGGAGAGTGGGCCGTATCGAACAGCGAAATTGTGCCGGAAAACGGCCGCGTAACTTCTCTGGATGAATTTAAGCTGTTGTATGAGAATGACCTCGGTCTGCCGGATTTTCTCTCGGACAGCAACCAGAGGAAAATCACAAACGGCTACAATATCAGCGACCCGGTAAATGCAGCAGAAGTGCTGCTCGGTATTTTCCCGGCAGCCAGTCAGGTGGAAGGCAGCAACCAAGATGCCGCACCGTACAACGACATCCGCAAGGTGACATTCACGTTTAAGGATAACAGCAAGGTTGTTGTCACCATGATAAACCAGTTCGGTCAGGGCTGGCTGCCGCAGGACTGGACGGACGGCAGCGGCGTTCGTTCCCGCACGGCGGCGGATCTCGCGCAGCAGTACGCACGCGCAGTTCTGCACAAGAGCGCACAGTATATCTTCCCGATTTTGACGCCAGACGGTCAGAAAGACCTTATCACGCAGCAGATGGCTATGACCGGCGGCGAGCAGTGGACGTGGAAATACGGTCCGTCCTCGCCGTCTGCAACGGATTTCGTGCTTGTACCCACCGATGACGAGCAGGACTACACGGTCGTATTCCGATACACGAGCAGCGCACCGGACGATGTCCGCTCGGCGTACACCGTGCAGACCATCCGCGAGAACAAAAACAGCTCGGTGATCGGCTATATCCGCGAACTCAGTACGGACGGCATGACGCAGAGCGAATTGTTCCGGACGTACTATGCGACCGGTCTGTCGTGGCCGACCGTGCCGCAGTACATCGACAGCATGGATACGCAGATGATAAGAGGCTACGCCGATCCGGCACAGGCGGCCATGCAGTATTTCGGCATGGCGCTGCACGGCGACTCCTATTTGATGCTTTTGCAGGACACAAATACGATGTGGCAGGGCGACAGCGCGGACGGCATACAGCTTGCGCAAGTCAAGCTGACATTTGGAGATAATCTCGCGCCGGCTTATGTAGTCATGGAGCAGACAGACGTAGGTTACTGGCAGCCAATCGGTATTACCGAGGACATCACAGTGCAGAGCGGAAAAGAGAAGCTGTACGCCGGTGTCAATGCGTTGGATGCTATTATGAGCGGTGATACACCGCTGTTGCAGGTTGGCGATAAAATCACCTTCACATTTGAGACCGAGCCTGTCGGCGGTGTGCAGCTCACCAATCGGCTGGTGAACTGGGAGGGCGGCTCGAAGTTCGGTGTGATCGACGAGCAGATCACGCTGCAGAAATCCGGCGATGGCTGGGTCTATACCGTGCCGACAAGTCTTGGCGAAATGCTCTCGAGTACCATCAGCTATCCGTTCTACCATGCTGTCACGCTGGAATACACGGACGCAAGCCATATTCAGCATAAGGCGACGGCGGTGTATACAAGCGGGAGCGACAGTGCGGATGAGAACGAGGACAGCAATATTACCTCAACGGATTATTACAACGATTCGCTGAATTACAGCCTCAAGCTGCCGCAGTCCTTCGTCGATAACGGCTATGCCAAGCGCAATCCGGAGGACGACAGTATCCTGTTCGGCATGAAGAACGCCATGGGCGATGCCAGCCGCGACCCGACCGAGGACGGCGCAATTATGACAGTATGCGTGGATGCAACCGCCGTTTTGCACAGCGCATACGGCGAAAACTGGACGAAAAACTATCCGTCTCCGGTCAAGCAGCTTGCCGAGAAGGACGGTTTGACCTATTATCTGGCGTATGTATCCGATGTGCAGTATGACCCGGCCAATCAGGAGATTGCCGCCAAGTACAAGGAAATGTTCACTGCCGCGCAGAATATCACCGCGGATGATTTTGTACTCGATGACCTGACGGATAAGGACGGTACCGTTCGCCGTGCGCAGCTGCTGACAAGTCTCGGTGCACATTATGCGGTCCTGCATATGGGCGCACAGCACGATCAGCCGTATCAGGTTGCCGTGAATACGGATAATAATTCCTGTGAGGTCTATGTCAGCCGTATCGACTGGACAACCGAAGCACAGTATAAGGTCTATGCCGCTGATAGGGTGACTTTCAAGGATATTACCAATACCGAACCGACAACAGTGGAGCATCTGGCCGATTCTACACAGGGTTTGACCGCAGAGCAGTTTGATTTGCTGTACGGTACGCTTGATTTGCCGGTCTATACCGATGATGAATTGGCAAATCTGCAAAGATTATTGCAGAAAGATCAGATACCGGAACAGGGAGCCGCATTTTTCCTTGGTTTAGGTGATATGTACGGCATATTTGACGGTGATTCTGTGAAGATTTACGGCGATAATAACGAATTTGCATCGCTGACATACCGGTTTACCGACCCGAATACCGGTAAAGAGAACGGCAAATACGTCAAGCTGACCATGCACAAGGCAACAGCCGACAGCAGCCTGCCCGCACTGTGGATTCCGTATAGCTACGAGTTGTTCACGGCTTAATCCAACGGTGCCGTGCACAATAACGTGCAAACGAGTTGCGCGACACGGGTATCCCCCAGGGGACCTTCTCTTGCCCTTCGGGCAATTCACCTTGTGTCGCGCCTGCGTAGACTAAACCGTATGTGTAGCAGCAGAGTATCTGATACTGCGTAAAGGTAGAGAAATGGGCGGACATATTGGTCGCCCCTACGGAAGATAAACAATATGGCCGTTTCTCTGGCGAGTCTCAGTTCTATGACAGGCAGACGCTAAGAGGAAGCGGGGAGATTCACAAGAGGGGTGGAAACCATAGGTGTCCACCCCTCTTGTGCCCCTCGCCGTGGGTACGGCGCCCCTGCCGGGGAGGCAAGACCCGTTCGCTTCTCAAGTGACAACCTCAAGTGCCACAAAAATTGAAAACCCATGATTTTGTTCACACAACGAACAAACACCGGCGGTATACTTGCGGTATTATAAAGAATGTAAGGTGGAATTATATTGTCTACTATTTTAATCGCAGACGATGAGGCGCGTATCCGTCGTCTGGTCAGCGACTTTCTCAAGCGGGACGGTCATACCATCGTCGAGGCCGCCGATGGCAAGGAAGCGCTGAATATTCTGGAGAACCGCCGTCCGGGACTGGATATGGCCATTCTGGACGTGATGATGCCGGGGATGGACGGCTTTGAAGTCCTGCGGGAGCTGCGCGAGCAGGAGCACGGCGAAACCCACCTGCCGGTTATGCTGCTCACCGCCCGTGCCGAGGACGCAGATCAGGTGCGCGGCCTGGAAGGCGGCGCGGACGATTACGTCACCAAGCCGTTTTCGCCGATCGTGCTGGCGGCCCGCGTGCGCACGCTGCTCAAACGAGAAGGCCGCGTCGGTGCACCGCTCGAACAGCTTGGCAAGCTGTCGGTCAATGAGCTGCGCCGTGAGGTCATGGTGGAGAACAAGCCGATCGACCTGACCCCCAAGGAGTACGAGCTGCTCATCTACTTCAAAAATAACCGCGCGATTGCGCTGTCGCGCGAGAGCATCCTCAATGCTGTCTGGGGTTACGACTACTTCGGCGATCTGCGTACCGTGGATACACACGTCAAAAAGCTGCGCGCCAAGCTCGGGGAGTGCGGCACCATGATCGAAACCGTGCGCGGCTACGGTTACCGCTTTGAGGTATGAAGCTGAAGCATCGGTCAATCCGGTTTACGTTTTTTGCTGCGATCAGCATTATCGCGTTGGTGTTTATCGGTATTCTTGTGCTGCTTAACGTGTTTTTCTATCAGGATTACTATATGATGACACGCCGGAGCGAGCTGCGTGATGCCTACGGCAGCATCTGTACCAGCTACGCGAGTGATTCCTCGGATGTTGCCGCGCTGCTGGACAGCTATGAGAGCCGCAGTGCCATTCGTCTGGCGGTGGTGACCGATAACGGCGATGTGATTACCTCGTCTGCCATGCAGGAGGGCGATGTAGGGTTTGATTTTGGGCACATGGAGCAGAAGTTCCGCAGCTTTGCGGTGCTGGCATCCGTGGTCCAGAATCGTGACTGGGTAGATTTGGGCAAAAACGAATACCGCTTTATGACGATCAGTCTGCGCGATAATGACCAGTATTTATGTCTGATCGGCGTGCTGAATGCGGAACACGGTGAATATCTGATCGCATATATGCCCTATGCGTATATCGAACAGAATTCTTCGCTGAATCTGGTGTTTCTGCTGATTGCCGGCGGCTGTGCGCTGCTGATTTGTCTGGGGTGCGGCTATGTTATCTCGCGTCAGTTTACGCGCCCGCTTATTCAAATGGCGGGACTGGCCGACCGGATGAGTGAGCTGGATTTCTCTATGCAGTACACCGGCAAGGAGGACGGCGATGAGATTGACCAGCTGGGACAGTCGCTCAACCGCCTGTCTGCGTATTTGGAGCAGGCAATCGGTGAGCTGAAGGAGTCCAATGATCAGCTGGCGCAGGAGATCGAGGAGAAGGAGCGTATCGACAATATGCGGCAGGAGTTTATCGTCAACGTGTCGCATGAGCTGAAAACGCCGATCGCGCTCATTCAGGGCTATGCCGAGGGCCTGACGGCTGGCGTGGCCGATGACCCCGAGGACCGCAAGTTCTACTGCGACACCATCGCCGATGAGGCCGACCACATGAACAAGCTGGTCATGCAGCTGCTCAGCCTTTCACGGCTGGAGCTTGGTGCAGAGCAGACGTTCGACGAGGATATTGATCTGCATGCACTTTGTGCGGAAGCGGTGCGAAAAACCGCTGTTTTGTGTGAAAACCGAGGTTTGACCGTGAAATATGATAACACGCATATTACGGTCCGCACGGACGGTGATCTGCTCGATCAGGTGCTGATGAATTACCTGTCCAACGCCATCCGCTACACGCCCGAGGGCAAGCACATTGAGATTTCGGCGGCAAGAACCGGAAACAGCGTGCGCCTGTCTGTGTTCAATGAAGGTGAAGGTCTGCCGGAGGAGGAGCTGCCGAAGATCTGGGAGAAATTCTACCGCACCGATCGCGCCCGCACCCGAGAGGCCGGCGGCACCGGCATCGGTCTGTCGCTTGTCCGCGCCATCGCGGATACCCTGCACGGCGCCTGCGGCGCGGAGAACGTCGAAGGCGGTATCTGCTTCTGGTTTGAACTGCCGGATCTGCTGCCCGCAGAGGACAGCGAGATAAGAGACTGAATTTGTCGAATAGAAAATTGAAAATTATGCTTGACAACTGCGCTATCCTATGGTATAGTATATAAGCACTCTGAGAGAGAGGTGCGATAAAATCTATATCGCGGGGTAGAGCAGTTGGTAGCTCGTCGGGCTCATAACCCGGAGGCCGCAGGTTCAAGTCCTGTCCCCGCAACCACGTTTAACCGCTGATTTCGTAAGAAATCAGCGGTTTTTTTGTATTTTTCAGAACACTTAGAAAACCTCCGGGTAGGTGACCCCGAAAGTGGAAAGTCGTATGGAAAGGCAGTGGTATCAAAAAAATGCACAACGTGAAGGTGCTTTTTTTGATACCTGAAATCAAAATTCTGAGTATACTTTGAGCAGCAGGCGAAAAACGTCAAGGAGATATAAAAGCAATGCTTATTAAGCGGGGAATGCATCAACACCTGCATAACTTTCGATTTCAATGGCAGCAGTGAGGTAACGTCAAAGACCATGACTGTCATCTACGGCGAGGTGCTTGCTCTGAACCTTATGCCGACACGGTGAGGTAGCGTCTGTCGGTTGGTGATGCCAGTGATGGTGACAGCAATGGCAAAGGCACTAGCGATTATTGACAGGCGGAGAACTGGACACTGTATGCATAGGTGGCGCGAATGCGATCATGGCAGCAGCACTGCTCGATTGCGCACGGCACAGTCACCGCCAAAGCAGCCTTTAAGGAAGACCAGTGTGCGAAACTTCTTCTACGACATATTGAATGATTGCCTATTATTACGGGGCGGTCGAGTGAGTCGTTGAGAAGGATATTGCTGATGGCATCGGCGATACCTGTTTATACTGAACAACACTTGTACGCGCGCACAGATTGTGGCGTTCCTCTATCGCGCGTATAAAGGATAATGAAGAGACAAAAATTCACGGTTGACTGGTAGAGTAATACTGGAAAATTTAATCTAAAGGCTCCTAAAAATCGAATCGTTCGAATCCTGGAGCCCTGTAAAATTGAATAATTTCTGTATAAGCCCCCGTAGTTCAGTTGGATAGAGCGGTCGCCTCCTAAGCGACAGGCTACTGGTTCAAACCCAGCTGTGGGGTGCCAAAAATGACCGCTGTAAGCCGTTTTTCGATGGTTTACAGCGTTTTTTTGTTATCATTTCCTCAGAGCGTTCTTGCCGCTCTGCCGGAACGATTTTATACATTTTCCGCTGTATGCCTGCTAATTGGCTTCGAACTATTTTTCCGGCCTTGCTAATAAAAAACGCCGATTTGCTAATACGATTTTCCCGCCCTATTTTTCGGATGGGGCCGACGCCAGCAATGCGGCCAGCGTGTTGGCCAATTCCGGCGAGTTGCGGAGCTGTTCCACCAGGGCCTCCAAATCCAATGTGGCGGGCGCCGGTTCCTTCGGTTCCTCCGGGGGACGAACCAAGCGTAGGTCGGGATTGGCATAGAAGGCGCTCTCAAACTTCTGGGCATTGATCTTGCGGTCCTCGTCCAGAATGTGCGCATACACGCTGGTAATCATATCGATCTGAGCGTGGCCCGTATCACCCTGGGGGGCCTTCAGATCGCCGTGGTTGAGCTTCAGCTTATAGGTGGTACTGGAATGTCGCAGGGAGTGAAAGACCACTTTTGGAAGCCCTGCTTTCTCCCGCAGCTTCTCAAACGACTTTAGGATGATACGGTCCTCACAGGGGCGGCCATTGGCCAACGCCACCACCAGGTCGTAGTCCTGATACTCGTCACGGAGCAGCGCCCGAAGCTCGTCTTGCGCGGACTTCCATTCCCGCAGAATATAAGCCAGGGTCTTGGGCAGCCACACCTTGCGGATACTGGAATCGGTCTTGGGCTTTTTCAAGATGATCCTGGTGCTGGTGTTGGGAAACAGCGGCGTGAACATATGGTAGATGTCCTTTTGCCCCAGCATCTCAATGGCTCGCTTGGAGGCCCGCGCCAGCTCCTTATCGATGTAGACATAGGCGTTGTCATCGGCAATATCTTCATCGGAGATGTGGACATTGCTCCAGGTCAGCCCCAGAATCTCACCCATGCGCAGCGAACAGGCAAAGGCCAGATTCATTGCCACATAGAGTTTGCTATCCGTACACTGATCCAGGACGGTGCGGATCATATCGGCGGTCCAGATGTCCCGCTTCTTGTATTCCACTTTGGGCAGCACCACATTGTCAAATGGGTTCTTGGCAACCAGCTCCCACCGAACCGCCTGTTTGAAGGCGCAGCGGAGAAGTTTGATGATCTTTTCGATGGTAGCGTTGGTGACAAACTCCGTTTTGGCGTGGTGCGTCCTGGTGTTCACAGCAGGGGGTTTCTGCAAAGTCTGGATGTACTTATCCACTACCCGCGTGGTGATGTCCTGCACCTGCATATCCCCAATGATGGGGTTGATGTAGTTGGCAATCAGCGAGTTTTGGCTGTCGTACATAGACACGTCCCACCGCTTTTCGCCATAGAGGGAGACGAAGTCCGACAGGAACTCCGCAATATTCTGATTGGTGGGCGGAAGGAAGGAGTGGGAGCTTTTCTGACTCTCAATCTCTGCCTTGCGCTTCAATGCCTCCTGGTAGGAAGTGCGGGTTTCCCATTTCTGCTTGGTCTCGCCGTTCTCGTCCACATAGGTGTAGACGATGGAATAGTTTTTCTTTCTTTTGATAATGGATGCCATAACGAATCTTCCTTTCTTGTGTCACAGGTCAAGTGACTCCAGCCAGTGGTCGAACGACCGCTTGGAAATCCGTATGGAGTTGCCAATTCGTACGCTTTTGAAAAGGTCCTCCCGCACAAGGCTAATGCCCGTGCCTGGCTGACACCTAAGATCACGGCAATGTCATTGACCGTATAGGTGCGGCACTCCAAAGGCCTTTTCTCCGTACCGTTCTGAATCTCTGACACAGCAGCCTCCTTTCCAGTCAGAAACGGCACGCAAAAGGGTGTTCATTCATAACTTCCACACTCATTGTACCGCGCCGTTTCGGGTTTGTCTGCTGCTAATGAAAAGTTTACGAACTATCCGTAAACAGAAAAGCAGAAGATTTATCTGAAAATTAAAGAGGCAAAAAACGGATGTCTGCTGGCCGCAGCTCCACGGGAATCTCACCCCGGCCCATGCTGATGGGTGCGCCGCGCAATGCTTTGAGGGCGTTCAACGCGGGAGTCTCATTATCCTGTCTGTGTATCCTCGCCCACAGGCTGCTACACCTGTTTCGCGGCCTAGTTTTGTCGCTCACCTGTTTGGTAGGGGTCCCGTCCTGCGGACTTGCAACAGGGTCATGGCGCACCGGCCGACCGGCTCCACACGACAGATCGTATCCGTCTGCCTTATGCTGCCCGAAGGCTTTCTTTGTCAAGGTGGGTTCAGTCCCCGGCATCGGCAGTTATGAGGAATTGGTGGAACGGTGCGACGCCGTGTCCGCCGCCTCCATCCGCACCAAGGAGAGCCTGCGGGATACGGAACAGCATTGACCTCCTGGGCAAGCAGATTGACACCTACCGCAAACTGAAGCCCGTCTATGACCGATATAAGGTGTCAAAGGATAAGGAAAAATTTCTTCGCGGGTTTGAGAGCGAAATCATCTTGTTCGAGGCGGCAGCCAGAGAGATCAAGAAGGCCGGACTTGCCAGACTTCCTTCCTCCGAAAAGCTGAAAGCAGAACTGGATGGACTTGCCGCCCACAAGACCGCTCTGCAAGCGGAACTTCGCAAAATACGGCGGGAGGAAAAGGAATATGACACCCTCCGCCAGAATGTGGACTCACTGCTGGAAAGGTCTGATGAGCAGAATCAAGAACATCGACGAGAGCACATAACCGGCCTAGAGTAGTTTTTATATCCTGCTGCATATATCTGCTTTATGTTGAGTATTTCTCCATAATATGATAGAATATCCATAATTAAAATCCTCTTACAATAGAAAATTGCTATTGTGTAGTAGCGTCAATTGCCAAAGGTAGCTGTACAATAATTAAATGTGCCCTGCCAGGTTTTTGCAGGGCACATTTTTACATGGGGGAAAGAAAAATGAGCATTGAAAAAGAGATTGAGCGCGCTGTAAAAAGAACTATAGCCCTTGATAAAGACACCCCGTATAAATCTGCTGCGGAACAAGAAAAGATTATTTCGGATATAAAGAGCGCCCTTAATGACGCTACCTTCCATTTCGAAAACTCGAAGTCACTTATGTTAAATCAAAGTGGTAAAAAGCGGTTGGTTAAACAATATGATAATTTATATTCACCTGAAAATATCCTATGTCAAAGCATCAAACAAATTCTGGATAGAGCATTTAAAATAAAATATCCTAATCGAAACAAAACAACTCGGACGCTTTTCAGTGTTCTCTCTGCTGCAATTCAAATGTCGGATTTTACAATTGTAAAATTTGATTTTAAAGATTACTTCAATTCTGTTTCGTCTATTTATGTTTTTGAAAAATACTTAAAATATAATATTCTTGATCGGCACGAGATTGACCTGATAAAGGCTTTCGCTTATTCAACTAAATATGCGTATGCGGGACTTTGTACTTCAAATGCAATCGCGGAAATTATAGCTGGATACTTTGATGAAGCTGTCAAACAGATGTTCTTTTCTAACGGCATTATATATTATGAAAGGTATATAGATGATAGCATTCTGATTCTAAACGAGCACATGGAGGAAACTGAAGTTAAAGAGAAACTGGAAACCGTTCTTTTAAAAATATTTCATGATCAAACAATAAAAGCGCCCAAATGCCATACAAAATTTAACAAGAAAAAATTCAAGTATATTTCTCGCCGAAACATATTAAAAGGAAGTTGCTCTGTAGACTTTCTTGGCTATGAATTTTGGCTTTCAGCGAATGGTAAAGCCAAAATTGAAATTAAATATGGCATTACTGATGATAAGCGAAAAAAATATGAAGATCGCATTGATAAATTGATTGCTTCTTATACAGACCCGTCATCGCCTGATTATAATAAAATGGAGTTACTACGGCATAGAATAGCTGCATTCTCCTCACGCGAAGTTTATATGACAAAACATTTTCGTTCAAACATCTGGAGAGTAAAAGGATTTATTTCGAATTATGGCGAACTTCGATATTTTCTAGATACTGGGCTTGTCGAAACCAATACAGAACAGTATTTGAAGAATATGATTGACGATGCGTTTGACAGAGCAAAGATTGATAAACCTTATTTTTTGATGGGGGGCGCCCAATTAAATTGTGGCTATAATCTATATGGGAACATGAAAGCCAATAAAACGATTTTGCTTGTTGATCGTATTGGGTATGACTATAAATCTCTCGTGGCTCTATGCAAGCAGGTTGGAATCAACAGCACTGATGCAAATGGCAAACGACGGGGCTATGGAACACTTGTAAGGGACTATTTAATAAAAATTTGGGTCGGATACTAAATGACGAAACGGCAAGGTTGCCCTTGCCGTTCCGGAACATTTGCCGCAGCTATGTTCTAAACACAATGTCCTTCTTCAGCAAGGCTGATTTCAGCATTGTGCCGATGATGTGTGTGCATTTCTGCACTGCAAACAACTTGTCTGCTCTCTTATAATAAAAAAGATGGAGGAAAAAGTCAATGGGGTGGAGTGGCTTAGAAAGGAATAAGCTGGACTATATTCTGACAGATTTACTACCTGTTGAAATATCGGAATTATTTTCTTTTTCTCAACTTTACGCATTTCTTTTAAAGAAAGAGAACCAAAAGATTTTAGACGCGCTTATCCAAGAAATCAAACAAAATAAAGCTCAGAGCAGTTCTAGAATGTTTGAACATGGCTGGAGCACAAAACCTTTAAAATACAAAATTCTTAAGGGAACTGACACAATGAGAGAAATGAGTGTTATTCAACCATTTTCTGCCTTGAACTTGTTCCTTTTTATCGAATGCTATCAAAAGGAAATATTGAACTATTTTGAAAAGCATCATGACTATTCCATTCGTTATCACAAAAAAAGCACAGATTTATATTATAAGGCAAAGTCTGGACGAGTAACACAATACTTTCAAGACCAATCCTTTCGTGCAGGACGTGGGGCTATTCAACAAGCTGGAAATTATTTTAAAATAGGGCCCTTTGAATCAATAAATTCTTTTGCTGATTCACGGGTATGGCGAATGTGTAACTTTAAATACAAATATTATGCAAAACTCGACTATAAGGCTTGCTTTGACAGCATATATACACACGCATTTACATGGATTATAGAAAGAAATGTTGTTGATGCAAAAGATGCCGTTAACTCTCATTTACTTGTCACCATAGATCGAATACTCCAAAATATAAACGGGCGGTCATCAAATGGCATTGTTGTTGGCCCAGAGTTTTCTAGAATGATGGCTGAAGTTTTACTGCAGCATATTGATAATGTAATCTCCGTTTCCCTATCTAAAGAAAACATTATCTATAATGTCGATTATGTTGCATTTCGATATGTTGATGATATTTTTCTGTTTGCCAATCAACCACAGGTTCTTGAACAAATACTATCCAAATATAAAATGATTGGCGAACGATACCTGCTACGCTTAAATGAGTTGAAGTTGACAAAAGGAAGTACGCCTTGTGTCCCCAAAGAATGGCTTGAAAAAACCAGGCAATTGTCTGATATTATTAGAAACTTTTTCCATCAAGGGAAAAAATCTGATTACGATAAATTGCCTGAAGATGAGCAGTTCATAGTAAAGACAGAGTTTATTTCTGTAGATAGAATAAAAGATGAAATTGCTGTTCTGGTTAAAGAATATTCTGAAGATAGGAGAACTATTGTTTCGTTTCTTTTATCAACATTGCTAAACAATATCAGTAAAAAGAAAAATGGGTATACGCTCTTTGGCAAGCAGCGCTTAGGTAAGGCACTGCTCTTAATTGATATGGCCCTATATGTATACGCATTTTACCCTTCATTTGATCAAGCCCGAAAAATCATTTCCATTATTGCTTACATGAATAGTGAAATTGATTTTAAAGGTGACGATAAAGCTCACACAAAATTAAGTAGAACAATTAATAGGTATTCATTTGTTTTTTGCTCGGGAAATGTATTTGATTTATGTGATTGGTTTCCTTTTTTTTACGAATATAATATTGTGCTTGACACCAAAACAGAGAACCATTTAATTCAAGCCGCCGAAGAATGCAATGACCCAATTATTTGGGCAAATTTATTGCTCTATTCGCAGTATTATCAGCCCTTTTTTAATGAACTATCAAAAAAAGTTGAAAATATTGTCGAAAGGCAAATACTTAGAATATCAGATAAAGAACCGATGATGCAAGTAGAGTTCTGGTATGTCTTAATTTTTCATAATTGCCCATACATTTCTATAACGCTACGCCAGAAAATGAGTGACATTATTAATGATATAAAAACCAAAGCCGTCGGTGGTAAGGGGAAAAAACTATTCCCGTCTGCTGTAACGACTCAGTTAATATGTGATTTTTTAGAGCAGCGTTCTCCTAGTGGAAATAAACCCGAAGAAAGTCTTTTTAATTGGAAAGGTATTAAAAATTTTGCCGATCAAATTACTTATCGCACATATCAAAGGACTGTTTTCAAGCGTTATCGCAAAAACACATATGGGCTATATGCAAGTTTAGACTGAAATAACTCTCTAAACACAAAGAGCGCCGCCACCGGACAAATATCCGATGACAGCGCTCTTTTCTTGTTTACAAAAGGTACAAATCCAGCATTTTTCCTATGCAGAAACGCCCTACCGCCCCACATGGGAAATCATACTGTCCCTATACGGGAAAGCCGGCACAGGCGGTTTCTTCGCCCATTTTGAACCCTAATTTCTGCACTTTTGGGAACGGAGAGAAAGATAGTGCGGGCAGGACACCACCACTGCCCGGAAGCTCTGCTTGCAGGGATAGACACAGCCTTTGCAGAGCTTATTATACTGGCGCCTGCCATTCTTGCCCAGGAAGAACGACCATTCCAGACGCCATTTCTTGCTCCGGCTCATAAGTCGCCCAGCTCCGGGGGCTTCTTCTGCGGGGCGGGCTTTTCCGGGCCTTTCCGTTCCACGCACTTCCGTTTCGCGTCCTCCAGCCGCTCCCGGATGGAAGGCTTTTTCTCCGGCGTGGTCCTGCACGCCTCGGCCTGGGCTTTCTCCAATTCCTCCCCACGGCGGCCGTTATTGATGATCCCGTCGATCATCCCATAGTCGTCCTCCAGGGTCATTTCTGCCGTGCGCAGCGGGTTTTCCGGCTCCACGGGGACGGACACGATCTGCCCGTTGATGCTGGCGAACAGCTCCGGCCGCTTGAATTGCTCGGTGTACTTCTGGATCATGTCTGGGGACAGGGACGAAAAACTCTCCGGCCCCAGGCCCACAACCAGGAAGGTGCCTGCCACGATGTCGTAAATCTCCCCATGCTCGTCCCGGAGGGAACGGTTCAGGTCTAGACCAATGAGCTTGCCTTCATCGTTCAGCACCAGCCCAACCGGATCGTCAAAGGGATAGGAGGCGGCAATATCACCGCCCACCTCCGCTTGCAGCGCATGGAGGCCGGGGTCGATCTCCTTCACATAGGGTTCCTTCATAGGCTCCACCACCAGAACAGTCAACTTCTCCGGCGCGGTATGTTCGGGGGCGGATCCGCTGGGGATGGCAAAGGCACGGCTGCCGTTGGCCATGATGAGATACTTCCCATCCTCGGACTCATGGTGAAAACCGTATCCAGCCGCCTCCATCTGTTCCCGGCTCATATCCGTCATATGGAAGGTGCCCCTGGGGGTCCGCACCGTCTCACCGGTCTCCCGGTCGTCCGGGGTGGACGCCGCTTGCTGCCCGTACAACTCCGCTTTATACTCCAGATTTGCCTGTTCCGCAAAGACCAGCATCTCGTCCAC
>OLOC01001152.1_pt1 | contig 16498 bp, 16 predicted proteins | sample 1643111 | NCBI WGS metagenome assembly OLOC01 (sample SAMEA3136633, study PRJEB25190) | human gut metagenome
GGGAAAGGGGTGATTCACAAGAGGGTGGAAACCGCAGGTGTCTACCCTCTTGTGCCCCTGCCGGGTAGGCAAGATTCTGTTCGCTTCGCAAGCGAAAATTTCACGTTTTAAGACAGATTTATCGTCTTTGCACAATCTCATGCGGTCTCCCGCCCTCATACAGCTGCTGACGAATTGCAGCAAACATCCGCTCTGCCATATCCAGATACCGGCGGACCTCCAGCTCATCAATTTCAAACGGCAGGTCGGTTGGATACCGCGTCTCAATATATAAATCGTTGAGCGCCGCACTCTCGTCCAGATATTCGGAGAACGCCTTCGAGTCCAGCTGGATCGCCTGACGGCATAGGTACGTCAGGTTGTGTCCGTCAAAATGCCGTCCGGTGCGGAACAGCAGATAGCCTTTCAGTGCCTTTTCAATCGCCTGCTGGCAGTGGAACGCGATGTTGTAATGATCGCCGCCGTAGGTCAGCAGCAGACGTGCGGCCTGCAGGTCGCACAGCGCCTTGTCCAGCCATTTGTAGTAAAAACAACTGTCGGATGCACCTTTACGCCGTCTGGTCATAAATCACCTTGCCTTTCCGGGCGATCCATGCGGCATACGAGGTACTGTCCGTGCAAAGCTCCGCCCATTCCTCGGTGGTGTAAACGCTCAGACTGACGGGTACGGAAACCGTAATCGCCAGGTGCAGGTGTGTGCGCAGTGTGCGGCAGTTGGCGCTCTCCGGCACGATAACGCAAAGGCTGAACGCCTTGAGCTTGTCGGTTGCCATCGTACGCTTTTCCGCATACAGGATGATTTTGACCGGCTGGCACGCGCCCAAAATGTCGCATACAGCCTGCTCGATCGCTTGCGTCATACCAATCCCTCCTTCGGGTCGGGCAGCGGCGAAAGCGTGGCAAGCGCCTCGAAGCGGGTTCTGCCATCGGCTTCACCGCGAATGTAACGTGCGCTGTCCGCCGTGCCGGTCAGCAGCGAAAGCGATTCGCCGCAGGCGGTTTCGGCGGTGTAGTTGACCTGCAGCTCGGAGACAAAACCCGGCTGCTTGTACAGGTCGAGCGCGTCCGAGATCAGCTCGACCGCACGCACGTTGTTGACATGATTGTTGACATCCAGATCCGAATAACGGACCTCGTGAACATGATGCAGGCGTACATTGTCGCACGACAGCTTGGGCAGCGGCGCAAACAGCTCTCCGCGGGAGGTGTGCAGGTACTGCTCGGCTTCGGGAAATGCGCTCGGACGCACAATGCGGTGAGTCTCCGGGTCGAGCGTTACCCACATGGACTGTGCGTCGCCAACCGGCTTGTTATCCACAAAGAACGAGAAACTGCGGTACCAGCTTGCACCCTTGATGCCCGGACACCACGTTTCGCACCGCAGCCGCTCATACGGCAGCAGCGGACGTGTCAGCCGCGCTTTCATGCGCGAGAGCACCCACACGATCCGCAGATCAAGCGGACCGATATGCAGCGCTTCTGCGTGGACGGTCGCTGCGTCCTGCATGATATTCCACAGGAAGGACGGCTTGGCAATGCCGCGGTTGTCAATGTGGCTGTAATTCACCTCATATTCACGGGTGAGTAGATCGACCATGGGAATGCACCTCCGAAAAAATGTGCGGTCAGCGGAACAGGGAAACGATAAAGCGGGAAAGCATATCCAGCAGGGTAGCCTGCCGCTGTGCTTCCTCCTGGGTGATGGTGCCGGAATTGTCGGCATCCGGCTTGGTGACCGGCTTATCCTTCGCGTAGTGCGCGGTCAGGAAGGCCGGACAGCCGTCGATGGACTCAAGAGAGGCATAGCTGAAAAACACCTCGCCCTGGATATCAATGCTGTCATCGAGCAGAGTAAGCTGACGCTCGATTTCATCCGTGCCGTACCAGGTATCACCGGGCTGCGCTTCCGCCGAACGGTATGCGCCGATGCCGATGTACAGCGCTACATCGCTGGTGGAAACCGCCTTCTGCCACCACTTGACGAGCGTCTGGAAGTCAGCAGGCTCAAAGCCGATCGACCAGTACAGCTGCGGACAGATATAGTCTACTGTGCCGGCGTTGATCCACTGCAGGGAATCGCAGTACAGTTCGCTGTATGAGGACTGCCCCTGCGTGTTGCTGCCCTTGGAGTTTGCGCTCTTGTTTTCCCAGATACCGGCGGGACTGACACCGAACGAGAGGTTCTTATCCAGCGTATGCAGTGTCTCATCCAGAGCAGCGATGAGTGTGTTGACGTTGTCGCGTCTCCAGTCACCGATCTTGCTGAAATCCTGACCGTAGCGCTCGTAAGTCGCCTCATCGGCAAAATCCGTACCCGGATAGAAATAGTCGTCCAGATGGATGCCGTCTACGTCGTAATTCTTGACGATCTCAGCCGCACCGTCTACGACAAGCTGCTGCACCGCCGGAATACCGGGATCGAAGTAGTAGTTATCGTTGTACTTGACTACCCACTCCGGGTGCTGCTTGGCCGGGCTGGAATCCGGGATTGCGTTCCATTCGTCCTCGCCGTCAATCGTAATGCGGTATGGGTTGATCCACGCGTGCAGCTGTAGACCGCGCTCGTGCGCTGCGGTTACCCAGTAGCCGAGGACGTCAAAGCTGCCGTCCGGTGCCTGACCGGCCGTGCCGCTGACATAGCGGCTCCACGGGAACAGCTCGGACGGATACAGCGCATCTGCGGAAGGCCGCACCTGCAGGAAGACCGTGTTCAGGCCCATTGCGGCAATATTGTCCAGCTCGGTATCGGCCTCGGCCTTGAGCTGGTCGGCGGTCATGCCCTGCTCGGAGGGAAAATCAATATTATGTACAGACGCGACCCAGACACCGCGCATATCGTCCTTTGCGGGCTGAGCGGCGTAAGCGCCCGGTACCATCAGCATGGTCAGCGCCAGCACGATGGATAGAATGCGTTTTTTCAGCATGAAGAATCTCCTTTTATCCGGAAGCTGCTTTCATAACCATTGCATACCCTGCTTGTGAAAGCAGCTTCGCCAATTTGTTACCCTATATTATACCACAACCGATCGGGAAATTTAAGTACATAATGTGAATTCTGGCAGACAGGTGCGTTGACAGAAAAGGCTTTTCATTGTATGCTGAAATACAGACAGGGCGTAAAATTTCCACAAAGCGCCGCGGCAGCGCGACCGGAGCCTGCGCAAGAAGCCGCAGCTTTAATTGTGCGGTGTTGCCCTAAAGCAAGAAGGAGAGCAAATCCATGCAGAAAAAGGTTTTAGCGCTGCACGATCTGTCGGGTTTCGGACGTTCGTCGCTTGTGCCGATCATTGCAGCGATTTCGGCGGCAGGACACCAGTGCGTGCCGCTGCCGACCGCATATTTTTCCACGCACATGGCCATTCCCGGCTGGGAAACGGTCGATCTGACCGGCGTCATGCCGCGTGTTATCGACCAGTATGACCGGTTAGGGTTACGGTTTGAGTCGGTGTACGCGGGTTTTCTCGGCTCAGCGGATCAGATCGACTGTGTGCGGGATGCTGTGCTGCGGCTGAAATCCGAAAACGGCACGGCGTTCATCGACCCGGTGATGGGCGATAACGGTGAGGTCTACGCTACCTATACACCCGAAATGTGCACGCGTATGCGCGAGTTGTGCGAAATTGCGGATATCATCACGCCGAATACGACCGAAGCGGCGATCCTGCTCGACCGCGACCCGGCCTCCGCACCGCAGAACGAAACGGAAGCGCAGGAGTGGCTGCATGCACTTCACAGCCGCTACGGCGCACAGGTTGTGCTGACCGGCCTGGATTACGAGCCTGGGAAGGTCGGCTCCGGCTGTCTGTCTGCGGATGGCGGCACCATCAGTCTGCACGAGAGGATCGCGCAGTATTACCCCGGCACCGGAGACCTGTTTGCGGCGGTCGTGCTCGGCGCGCTGCTGAACGGCAGGGCGCTTGCCAATGCCTGTGCGCTCGCCGGCGAGTTCGTCAAGGACTGCATCGCCTACACCGCCGCGCAGCATACCGACCCTATGCATGGCGTGCAATTTGAGAAGCTGCTGCCGCGCCTTTTTTCTTGCCACGAGAACCGGACTGAGGTATAATATAGATAGATTCTCAGATATTCCCCGATAGGGGTGTGTTGTAAGAAAGGTGGTTTTTGTATGAAGCAGTCGATCCGCATCACCTCCCGTGTGAACAAACGGCTTTACGCGGACGCGATACCGGGGCATTTTGCCACGAATCATTCGCACATCAACTACTATATTGATATGTCCGAGATCAAGCACAGCATGGCAATGTCCAGAGAAGCCGCGCGCAGCATTGCATACCAGTTCTCGTCCACCAGCATTGATACACTGCTGTGCATGGAAGGCACGGAGTACATCGGCGCGTATCTCGCCGGTGAGCTGTCGAGCGTGGGCATGGGCAATGTCAACAGCGGCAAGGATATTTATCTTGTCGAGCCGGACAGCAATGTCAACGGTCAGTTTGTGTTCTCGGATAACCTGCGCCATATGATCGAGCACCGCAATGTGCTTGTGCTGGTCAATTCTGCATCCACCGGTCAGACCTTCTCGCAGGCGAAGGAGTGCGTCGAGTATTACGGCGGCCGCGTCTCCGGCTTTGCGGCGCTGTTCTCCAATATCAGTGAGCTGAGCGGCAAAAAGGTCGTCAGCCTGTTCTCCGGCGCGGATTTTCCGCATTACCAGAACTTTGTGCGAGGCAAAGCCTGCCCGGACTGTGCCGCAGGCACTCCGCTGGATGCAATCGTCACCCCGAGAGGGTACAATAAACTGTAACGGGCAAGAGGAAAGCGTGAGCTTTCCTCTTTTTTATGCGTATAGAATGGAAAATTGAAAATTGAGAATGGAAAATGAACGCGATGGTTTCTCTCGCCCTTCGGGCAATTCACCTTGTGTCGCGCTTGCAGAGATGAAATGGTATGTGTAGCAGTATGGAATCTGACACTGCGAATAGGTAGAGAAATGGGCACACTCTGTGCGCCCCTACGGAAGAAAAAATCCTCTGCCGTTCCCCATTTTCGAAGCGGTCGCCGGTCTCTGGTCTGCGCCAGACTATCTTAGGAAAGGGGTGATTCACAAGAGGGTGGAAACCTTGGTGTCTACCCTCTTGTGCGCCCGCCGCGCAGGCAAGAACCGTTCGCCTATCCGGCGAAAAACTCCCGCCCGTTAGAAACGAACACGCTCACGCAGTTCGTGTCTCCCAGTCACCCTGTGCCGAGAAAGGCTGCGCAGAATTCCCGTTGTGCCGGTACCGCAAAGAACACGAAAAAGCAGCCACCCGAAGGTGACTGCCTGCATTTCGGTTTTACTTTGCGATGCTCTTGAAGCGCTGGCGTGCCTTGCGGACCTCCTCCAGACCGAGAGCTACTGCCTCCTCGGTACGCTTGAGGGTATCCTCACAGTACTCATTGGCCACGCGGCGCAGCTCACGAGCCTGAATCTCGGCATTGCCCTGTACTTCCTTGGCCTTGCGGCGTGCCGCTACGACAATCTCGGTCTCGGAGACCATCTGGCGTGCATCCTCCTCAGCCTGACGGCGGATCGCCTCAGCCTCGCGCTTGCCGGATGCCAACATCTCACTGCGCTTTGCAACAATTTCCTGTGCCTGCTGCAGATCGTTCGGCAGAGCCTCACGCAGCTCGTCCAGCATATCCAGCATGTGGTCGCGCTCTACGATGCACTTCTCGCCTGCCAGCGGAATGCCCTTTGCGTCCTGCACCATATCATACATGCGGTTAATGAGTTCCTCTAAAGTTGCCATTTTTACTCTCCCTTTCTAATTCGGCGCACAATGTCCTGCATAATCCCCTCGGGAACAAAATCGGCGACACCGCCGCCGTGTACCGCAATATCCTTCACGATCGAGGAAGAGAGGTACATATATTCCGCACTTGTCATCAAAAACACGGTATCCAGCTCAGGGTTGAGCTTGCGGTTGGCAAGTGCCATTTGGAATTCGTATTCAAAATCCGAAACCGCACGCAGACCCTTTACGATGGCGCATGCGTTTTTCTGCTTGGCGTAGTCCGCCAGCAGGCCGTCGAAGGATTCCACCTCGACGTTTGGCAGGTCAGCCGTTGTCCGCTTTAAGAATTCCACACGTTCCTCGGCGGAAAAAGCGGGTTTTTTGTTCTGGTTGTGCATTACCGCAACGATCAGCCGGTCAAACATGATCGACGCACGGCGGATGATATCCAGATGTCCCAGTGTGACAGGGTCAAAGCTGCCCGGATAAATCGCAATTTTCATTTATTTCATTCCGTTTCGCCACTCTGCCGCTGCAGAATGGTAATCATGGTAGCGCCGTAGCGGCGTTCCCGCACGACCGCGAAGCCGTGGGAGAATCTGTCCTCTACTGCACTTTCGCATATTATTATACCATTTACAGAGAGAATGTCAAACGTTTCTATCTGTTTCAGCGCATTTTCTAAGATCACGCCGCCGTACGGAGGATCGAGGAAGATCACGTCGTACCGTTCCCTGCCTGCTTTGGAAACAAATTCCGCTGCCTCCGTGCGGTGGAGCGCCGCCTTATCCTTCACACGCGCACTTTCGACGTTTTTGCTCACGATGCCGTAAGCTGTCTTGTTGTGCTCGACAAAATCGCAGTGAGCAGCGCCGCGCGAGAGCGCCTCAATGCCAAGCTGACCGGTGCCCGCAAACAGGTCGAGCACCTCGGCACCGCGCACATGATCCTGTATCAGATTGAATACGTTTTCTTTTACCCGATCGGTAGTCGGGCGGGTGTTCATGCCGGGCACGGGCTGCAATTTACAGCCCCGCGCAGTTCCGGATACAACTCTCATGGTAGCCTCCTGCTGAAATTTAACGATTTCGTAAATGGAAAATGAATGTGCGGCGTGCAACGCCGTTATTAAATCATCGCGCTACGCGCGATACCTCAATTCTCAATTCTCAATTCTCCATTCTCAATTTTCAATTACTGCTGCTTTTGATGAAAAAACTCGTATACGCTCTGCGCGGCATTCCTCGGCAGAATTCTCGCCAGCTCCTGCTCGGACGCCTGCTTGATATTCTCAATGCTGCCGAAGTGCTTGAGCAGGTCGGTTCTGCGCTTATCGCCCACGCCCGGGATTTTATCCAGTGTGGAGCCGCGCACCTTTTTGCCGCCCAGCTTGCGGTTATACTCGATGGCGAACCGGTGGACCTCCTCCTGCATGCGGCCGATGAGCGCAAACAGCGCCGGAGTCGCCGAGATGCCGAACTCACGGCCGTCCGGCGCAACGAGGGCACGGGTACGGTGGCGGTCGTCCTTGACCATGCCGAAGCACGGAACCGACAGCCCGAACGAGTCGAGCACCTCCTTGCAGACGTGCACATGACCCAGACCGCCGTCGATCATGAACGCGTTCGGCAGCGGCGCAAACTTCTCGTCGCCGTCTACATAGCGCTGCACGCGGCGCGTGAGCATTTCGCGCATAGAGGCGTAGTCGTCCTGTCCGTTGGCGGCACACGCAATCTTAAACTTGCGGTAATCGCTCTTTTTCGGCTGACCCTCGACAAACACGATCATCGAGCCGACCGTATCCTGTCCGGCGAAGTTGGAAATGTCGTAGGCTTCCAGCCGAAGCGGCAATGCCGCCATTCCGGTGACATTCTGCAGCAGTTCAAGCGATTTATGCCGTCTCTCGGACTGCTTCTCTCTGCGTTCGATCTCCTCGAAGGCGTTTTTCTCCGCAAGGCGGGTCAGCACCCGGCGTTCGCCGCGCTGCGGCACGGCCAGCTCGACCTTGCGCTCTGCGATGGATGAAAGGTACTCGCCCACGGCATCCTGCTCCTCGATTTCGTGCGAGAGCAGAACGGTTTTCGCCACCGCATTGCGCTGCGCGTAATACTGCTTGATGAACGAGGAAAGCACCTCGGCAGGGTCGCTCTCGGTGACGTGGAAGAACGTGTATTCCTTATCCTGCAGCGTGCCGGCGCTGTAATGCAGCACGCAGACGCACGCGCGGGTCTGTCCCTGCACAAAGGCGATAACGTCCAGCTCTGCGAACGCACCGGCAACCACATGCTGCTTGGTGCCCAGCTTCTGGATGGCCCGCAGACGGTCGCGCAGCACGGCGGCCCGCTCGAACTGGAGCTCTTCGGCGGCTTCGTTCATCTTCTCGGTGAGTTCACGCTCGAGCTTTTTTGCGTCGCCCTCGAACAGCGAGATCGCCTGTTCGATCAGCGCGTGATACTCCTCCGGACTGACCTTGCCGGTGCATGGCGCACAGCAGCGGCCGAGGTGCAGATTCAGGCACGGCCGGTCCTTGCCGATGTCCCGCGGGAAGGAACGCGCACAGCTTTTGAGGTGCAGTGCTTCACCGATCGTATCAATCGCTCGTCTTGCGGCGCCGCGGCCCATGTACGGACCGAAGTACCGCGCTCCGTCATGTGCAGGCTTGGAGACAATTTTGAAATCCGGGTAGGGCAGCGTGGTGTCCAGCCGCACATAGGGATAGCCTTTGTCGTCCTTGAGCAGAATGTTGTACTTCGGCTTGTACTTCTTTATCATCGAGTTCTCGAGCACGAGCGCTTCAAACTCGCTGTCCGTGACGATGATATCGAAGTCGTCGATATGGCTGACCAGCTGGCGCGTCTTGGCGTTCAGCCGTTCGGGCGGCTGGAAGTAGTTGGACACGCGGTTCTTCAGCAGCTTGGCCTTGCCGACGTAAATCACCTTGCCGGTCTTATCCTTGTGCATGTAAACGCCGGGCTGCATGGGCAGCTTGCGCACGCGCTCCTTCAGCTGTTCTCTTGTCATGCGAACTGCCCTCCTTCCCGCAATCGTCATTTGCAAAAATAAAAGCGCCGATCAAAACAACCGGCGCTTTTCCCTCAGGACGCGATAACTTAGTCAGTAAAATTGGATGTGATAAGCTCAACCAGTGCGGAAACAGCCTCTTCCTCATCCGGGCCATCAGCGATCAGGTTGATGGTAGTGCCCTTGGTGATACCCAGGGACAGAATGCCGAGCAGGCTCTTCGCGTTTACGCGGCGCTCTTCCTTTTCTACCAGGATGGTAGACTTGAACTCATTTGCCTTCTGAATGAAAAAAGTTGCCGGGCGGGCATATAAGCCTACCTGATTGGTAACCTGTACCTCTTTTGAATACATATCTGCATCGCTCCTATTTCTTCAAATCCGTTGTATATAGTCTATCGCTTTTTTGCATTTTCGTCAAGGCTTATTTCCATCTGCGCCCTTTGCTTTTTAGATGAATTTTTCAAAAAACGTACTAATTTATAGGGCATTATGCCCTATTCACCGGTTTTCGATTCCTGAAACAGGTATTTTTAGGGCAATACCACATAATTCATTAAAAGAAATCTATGCGTAAACTGTGCGGGATTTCCTCAACGCAATTCGACGATTGTTACGCCCTGCTCTCCTTCGCCGTAAACACCGCTGCGGACGCTCTTGACGCGCTTGTTTTTCCGCAGATGCTGCTGCACAGCCGTGCGGAGCACGCCGGTTCCCTTGCCGTGGATGACCGTGACAGACGGCAGTCCGGCCATGATGGCGCGCGACAGGAAGTTGTCCACCTCAAAGAGAGCCTCCTCGGCGCTCATGCCGCGCACATCAACCTCGCTTTCCGCCGAGCGGATGTTAAGCTCTCTGCGCGGAGCGTCACGCCGCGGCTGCGGCTTGGGCTTAGGCGCGTTCTCCTTCTCCTCGACGAGGCGCAGCTCGTTCTCCTTGACCGTCATCTTCATCGGGCCGGCCTGCACCTGCACGCCGCCGTCCCTGTCCGCCGGAGCAAGCACGGTCGCAATAACGCCGCCGACGTTGAGCAGGCGCACACGGTCGCCCTTCTGCACCGAACGAATCTCGTCAGCCTCGACAACGCGCTTCTGGATGCCGCGGCGCTGTTCGTTCTCGGTTTGGGTGATGACACCGCGCAGCGCCGCCTTAGCTGCCGCGAGGTTCTGGTCGGCGTTCTTCTTCTGCGCCTTCTTTTTGAGCGTTTCCAGCTCGTCAAACACGGTTTCCGCCGTCATGCGGGCGTTTTTGAGGATGTTGTCCGCCTGTCCGCGGGCGCTCTCCATCATCTTGTCCACACGGTCCTCGGCAGCATCGCGCTCGGCGCGCATCTTGTCGCGCTCGGACTGCGCCGCAGAGCGCATGCGCTGCGCTTCTTCCTTCATCTGCTCGACACGGCGGCGTTCGCGCTCCAGTTCAGCCAGAACGTCCTCGAAGCGGGCGTCCTCGGTGGAGACCTGCTCCTTCGCCCGCTCGATGGTCGGCTGGAGGCCGAGCCGAGCCGCAATCGCGAACGCATTCGACTTGCCCGGAATACCGGTCAGCAGACGGTAGGTCGGCTGGAGCGACTTGACATCGAACTCACAGGAGGCGTTCTCTACGCCGTCGGTGGTCAGCGCAAAGGTTTTCAGTTCGGCGTAGTGCGTGGTGGCGGCAACGCACGCGCCCATCTGGCGGGCATAGCCGATAACGGCAACCGCCAGAGCCGCACCCTCAACCGGGTCGGTACCCGCACCCAATTCGTCGAACAGCACGAGGTCGCCCTGCCCGCAGCAGTCCATGATGGACACGATGGTCTTCATGTGCGCGGAGAACGTGGACAGGCTCTGCTCGATGCTCTGCTCGTCACCGATATCGGCGTAAACATGCTCAAACAGGCCGATTTCCGACTGCTCGTTCGCCGGGATATGCAGGCCGCTGGCAGCCATGAGCGACAGCAGACCGAGGGTTTTGAGCGAAACCGTCTTGCCGCCGGTGTTCGGGCCGGTGATGACGAGCGTGTCGTAATCATAGCCGATGGCAATGTCGATCGGCACGGCCTTGTCCTTATCGAGCAGCGGATGGCGCGCGCGAAGCAGCTTGCAGCGGCTGCCGTCCTCAACAAGCACAGGCGCACAGGCATTCATGTCGAACGACAGCTTGGCACGCGCAAAGATGAAGTCCAGCGTGGTCAGCGCATCGTAGTCCTGCTCGATGGCGCCCTTATACATGGACACGCGCGACGACAGCTCCGCGAGGATGCGTTCGATCTCGTTTTCCTCTCGGCCCTCGAGCACCTTAATCTGGTTGTTGATTTCCACGACCTGCTGCGGCTCGACGAACACGGTCGCACCGGTGGACGAGGTATCATGCACCAGACCGGGCACATCACCGCGGTGCTCCACCTTGACCGGCACAACGAAGCGGCCGTTTCTCTGGGTGATGATATTCTCCTGCAGGTACTTGGAGCGCTCACCGGAAATCATGCGGTTAAGCGTTTCGCGCACCTTGCCGGACACGCGGCGCAGCTCACGGCGGATGCTCAGCAGCTCGGGAGACGCACCGTCCGCGATCTCCTCCTCGGAGATGATGGCGGTCGTGATGGATTCCTCCAGATCGCGGTTGCCGGAGAGCAGCCCGAAAATGGGCGTGAGCGTGGTCTTGGTTTCGTGCTCGGCATCGTACAGCAGGGCACGGCGCGCGGTCTGCAGCAGACTTGCCACAGCCAGCAGCTCGCGCGGGTTGAGCGTGCCGCCGCGGTCCGCGCGGGACAGGATCGCGCCGACCTCTCGGATGCCGCCAAAGGCAGGGCTGCCCTGCCGAACCATCAGGTCCTTCGCGTCCGTGGTCTGCTGCAGCCACAGCTCGGCCTGCTCGTGGTCGTCCAGCGGACGAAGCGCGCGGCATTTCTCCTTTGCCGCCTGCGATGCCGCCTGTCCGGCCAGTTTTTCCAGTATTTCGTAGTATTCCAGTGTTTTAAGGGATTTTTCGCCTAATTTGTTCATTTCAAATCCTCTCAATTATAATTTAGGAATTATTTCAACCTATTGCGCAGGGTTTCGTTGATGGATTACCAATATACATTCACATACCCACGCAACCCTACGACATTTCTATACGTTTACCCCATCCAAACCAGTACCGCCATGACCGCCAGCGACACGATGACAAGCACCATATTCCCGCGCCAGATGCGCAGCAGCGCCGCACCGGTCTCGCCGCTTTCCTCGGCGGTGTACTGCCACTGTTCTCTCCGACCGGGGTTCCAGAACCAGATAAAGCCGAACTCGGCGGCAATGCGCTGATAGTCCTCATTCGGCAGATTGGCCTTGCAGTCGTTCAGGAAGCACCGTCCCAGCCACAGCATATATCCGATGGCGCACAGTACACCAAGCAGCAGCACGAGCATCTTTGCGCTCGGTATGAGCCAGTACAAGGCGATCGCACAGACGTCTGTAAGAATCAGATTTCTCGTTACCTTCCACATGGAGACTGCTTTGCGATCCATACTGCTGCTCCTTTCTGTCACCCGTTTATTGGGATAGATGAGTATTCGTGTAGAAATGCGTAGAATGTTGTAGAAGAATACACTATTATTCTAAATATTGTATATTTCTCTGCGCGTTTATATACCATCACTTCATCGGCGCCTGCAGCGACCGATAAAACTGCAGACTCTCAAATCCGCGTCCGAGGTGGTACTTCACATACTCCTCGGCCATGCCGCAGAACTGCTCTCTGGCGGGTCCGCTGAGTGCGAACGCATACACCTTGTTCGGCTCGGCTGTCAGCACATGAAGCATCGCCCGCAGGGTACTGTCCACAAGCTGTGCATAACCGCCGACACGCTTCGCGCACTTTGCGTCCGCGGCTGTGCCCGCCCGAACGGAAAAGCACACCGGCGGGTTCTCTATCACCTCGCCGCACACGCCGCACGAGGTTAAATCCGGCGCATAGCCGCTCTCGGCCATAATGCGCCACTCGAACGCCGCCTTGACAAGCTCCGGGTCACGTTTGCCGCCCTCGAGTGCATACAGCGCGTACAGCAGCAGACGGCACAGTGCCGGATTGTCGAAATCCGGCACAGTCAGAGCGGTTGTCAGCTCGTTTAAGTAGCACGACAGCGCGTACTTCTCGATATCGCCTGCCAGCGCAAAGAATGAGTGCACCAGGTCGGCGTCTCTTAACGTGTACCTACCGCCTCTGTCCGACAGAATGAACTCCGAGTAGCACAGCTGCCGTGCCGCCGGATTCTGCTTTTTGCCGCGCCGCGCGTTCTTGCACAGGATTTCAATTCTGCGGCCGTCCTCGGTCAATGCGGTCAGATAGCGGTCAAAGTCACCGAAATCCACCTCACGCAGACCGAGTGCCCGCAGCTTGACCTCGGCCATTTACTGATCCTCGTAGCCGAAGTTGCGCATCTGGTACTGGTTGTTGCGCCAGCCCTCCTTGACCTTGACCCACAGCTCAAGGAATACCTTGGCATCCAGCATGCGCTCAATGTCCGCGCGCGCCTGCTGGCCGATTTCTTTCAGCATCGCACCGCGCTTGCCGATGATAATGCCCTTGTGGCTAGCCTTCTCGCAGTAGATCACCGCGTTAATCTCCACCAGACCGTCCTCGCGCTCGTTCCAGCGCTCAATGCCAACGGCTACACCGTGCGGAACCTCGCGGTCAAGCAGGCGCAGCATCTTCTCGCGGATAATTTCAGCGACAAGCTGACGCTCCGGCTGATCGGATACCATGTCCTCCGGGAACAGCTGCGGGCCTTCGATGGCGTATTTGTCGATTTCGGTGAGCAGCTCCTCTACGCCCTCGCCGGTGCGTGCCGAGATGGGCACAACCGCATCGAACTCATGCACCGCCGCATAGGTCGCGATAACGGCCAGCAGCTCCTCCTTTTTGATGGTGTCAATCTTGTTGATGACGAGGATTGCCGGCATGTGATGCTGCTTGATCTGTGCAATCAGGCTTTCCTCAGCAGGACCGATGTTCGGGATAGGCTCTACCACCAGAACGGCAACGTCCACCTCGGAAACCGTATCCGTCACCACCTTGCACATATAGTCGCCCAGACGGGAGCGTGGCTTGTGCAGACCCGGGGTGTCCAGCAGAACATACTGCGTTTCACCGCGGCTGAGTACGCCCGTAATGCGCGTGCGCGTGGTCTGCGGCTTGCTCGATACGATAGCCACCTTCTGGCCGACCAGCTTGTTTGTCAGCGTGGATTTGCCCACGTTCGGCCGTCCTACAACGGATACGACCGCAGTTTTTGTAATCTTGCTCATTATTTATCTCCAGTACAGTAATTGAGAATTAAGAATGGAAAATTGAAAATGTCGCTATCCTTGCGCGAGTTCCGTCCGCGCTGCGACGAGCTATCCTTGCGCGAGTTCCGTCCGCGCTGCGACGAGCTATTCTTGCGCGAGTTCCGTCCTCGCTGCGACGAGCTATCCTTGCGCGAATTCTCCATTTTCCATTCTCCATTATTATTGAATTCTTCCAAAATGAAAAACGAACCAAACCGCAAACGGCACGGTGACCACAACCGCCATGCCAAGCCACAGCCTGTACCACAAAAATTTGATGGCTGCCGCAAGCACGCCGTTTCCGATAAAGATACACACGCCGACCGCGACGCACGCTGCCGCGCACACAAACACACCTGCCGCCGCGATATCCTTCGCGTTGCGTACCATGCCGTCATACCCGCTCGCCTGCTTGTCGCACAGACGCTCGATGGCGGTATTCAGCAGCTCCGCGCCCATAGTAAGGCCGAAGCAGATACACAGGATGGCCGCTTCGGTCATGCTCACGCCGCCGAACACACCGAACAGGATGACGTAGAACGCCGCCGTCATGTGCACACGGAAGTTGCGCTCGTCACGGATGCACAACCGCAGGCCGCGGAACGCGTGCAGAAAGCTCTCGCTCAGTTTTCGGATATTCTTTTTCATGGCTCAGTCCCGCGTCAGGCCGAGGAACGCAAGGTTGTCCTCTTCCTTGCTGCGCATCAGGCGAGTGTCCTCGTCATTGCGCTCGTGGTCGTAGCCGAGCAGGTGCAGCACGGAATGCGTGGTCAGGTAGCCGCACTCTCTTGCAGGCGAGTGCCCGAACTGCTCCGCCTGCTCGCAGGCGCGCGTGTAGCACAGGATCATATCACCGAGCATGACACAGCCGGAGTCCGGTTCGGCCTCCAGCTCCTCCTGCGGCTCGCCGTTGAGAAACTCGTACATCGGGAACGAAAGAACGTCGGTCACGGCGTCCTTATTTCGGTATTCGGCGTTCATTTCGCGGATGGCGTCGGCATCGACAACGGTAACGTCGATTTCGGCGTCAAAGTCCACCTGCTCACTCGCCAGCACACGCTCCGCGCAGGTGCGGATCAGCTCACGCACGCTGTTTTCGTCTGCTACCTCGGTCTCAAAGCCGATATTGATCTGATGATTCATCATTTTCCCTCCTTGCGGCGGGTCGGAAGGCGCTTTCCTGCCGGTTTTGCGGCAGGCTTACCTTTGCCCTTTTTGTTTTCGTACTCTGCATACGCCTTGACGATGCGCTGCACCAGTTCATGGCGCACAACGTCCTTTTCGGTCAGGAAGCACTGGGCGATGCCCTCTACGCCGTCCAGCACGCGCAGCGCCTCGCGCAGACCGGACTGCTTGCCGTCCGGCAGGTCGATCTGGGTAATATCGCCCGTAATGACCGCCTTGGAGCCGAAGCCCAGTCGGGTGAGGAACATTTTCATCTGCTCGGGCGTGGTGTTCTGCGCCTCATCGAGAATGATGAAGCTGTCGTCGAGCGTGCGTCCGCGCATGTACGCAAGCGGGGCAACCTCGATGGAGCCGCGCTCCTGATACTTGGTGAAATTGTCCGCGCCGAGCATGTCAAACAGACCGTCGTACAGCGGGCGCAGATACGGATCTACCTTGCTCTGCAGGTCGCCGGGCAGAAAGCCGAGCTTCTCGCCCGCCTCGACCGCCGGACGGGTCAGGATGATGCGGGAGACCTGCTTGTCCCGAAAGGCCGCAACAGCCGCCGCAACCGCAAGATAGGTCTTGCCGGTACCGGCAGGGCCAACGCCCATGACGATGGTGTTCTTGCGGATGGCCTCCATGTATTTCTTCTGGCCGAGCGTTTTCGCCTTGACCGGCTTGCCCTTTGCCGTGATGCACAGCACATCGCGGCTCATCGTGTGGACCTCGCTCTCGCGGCCGTCCTTCGCCAGACCGATGACGTACTGCACGGTCTGTGTGCCGATGGATTCTCCTCGGCCTGCCATCGCCAGCAGCGCCGTAATCGCGCGTGCAGCGATGGACACGCCTTCGTCCTCGCCGGTGATTTTCAGCTCGGTTCCGCGGCTGATGACCGAGACGTTCAGTTCGCGCTCGATCTGCTTGATGTTTTCGTCAAATGCACCGAATACTGCCATCAGCAGTTCAGTCTGCTCGATTTGCATTACCTGTTCTATGGTTACACCCTCTTATGTTTAATTAGTAATTAGAGTTAGGAATTAAATGTTAGTTTTCATCCGTGCAAGGCAGGAGACAGGCGTTTTCCCTGTCGTTACCTGCTCTCCTGCGGATAGTGTTTATCTATCAAATAAACTGTATGCAAGTGTATGTATCTGTTGCAATAACTCGTTCAACATACAGTTGCATACGGTTACATACAGTTAATTTTCATATATCTGCAGCAATACATGATGTTTTACCGTAGGGTGCGGCAAGGTGAATTGCGGCAACGCCGCAAGAGAAGGTGCCC
>OLOC01001164.1_pt1 | contig 16382 bp, 6 predicted proteins | sample 1643111 | NCBI WGS metagenome assembly OLOC01 (sample SAMEA3136633, study PRJEB25190) | human gut metagenome
TACCCCCATATAGGACTTTTATATTTCATTGTCCTATATGAGGGTAGCATATCATATCCGATGGCGTTATTTTTATGCCTTGCTGCCTGTATGTTCCATTTCCGGCATACCTGCATTCTTTTTCTTTAGGCTTTTCAGACTCTCTTCCAGATCATACCCCATCTGTTCGCTTCTCCAGTTAATGGATTCTTTGCACAAACAGAAAGCTCCAAAAGCACAAGCCAAAAATATCATGGTTGTTAAAATAATTATAAATGCAAACATATTTACTCCATCTCTTTTCTATTTGCCAACTAATCCAAGACCGTTCGGATGCGCATCTGAGTTCCGCATCCGAGACGATCTGTTAACGCCTGCTTAAGAAATTATCGTAACTGCGTAGTATCCTGGCAGCTACAGGCTTTCTATTCCTAATTAGTGAGCTCTTTTTTTCTTCACCATAACCATAACAACTCCGGCTGCCAGGCAAAGAACTACCAGTCCGACTACATTAGTTGTATCTCCGGTTTTGGCTGCTTTTACGGAGTTATTGTTTCCGCTTACAGTTTTTGTTCCGGATGGTGTAGTGATGCTTCCATTGTTTCCGGAACCTGTGTTGGAAGTTCCATTGTTAGTGCCCCCATTTGTGGAACCGTTGTTGATGTTCTCGTTGGTTGGATCTTTCTTAGGTTCTTCTTTCTTAGGTTCTTCTTTTTTAGGTTCTTCGTCTTTCTTATCTGCTTCTTTTACTTTCAGTTCTTCTTTTGCCTTGTTTACAGCATTTAAAGCAGTAGCCACTTCATCCTTAGTTGCTTTCGGATTACCAAGTACTTTCTTGGCTTCGTCAATGGCTGCCTGGAGAGCTTTCACAGAATCTTCGGTGTACTTATCGGTTTCGCCTGTCAGTTTTGCTGCTTCATCAACAACATTTCTCAGATTTCCTACCTCTACCAGAGCTTCTTTTGCTGCATTTACAGCTTCCAGCGCTTTATCCACAGTTTCCTGTGTTGCGTTTGTATCCTCAAGTACCTCCTGTGCTAATGCAATTGCATCTGTAAGAGCATTCCGGGATTCTTCGGAATATTTCTCTGTGTCTTTCACAAGTTCTTCTGCTTCTCTGACAGCATCTTTCAATTTATCTGTTACAGCCGGTACTTTAATCTTTACCAGAGCTTTCATTGCTGCCTTTACAGCCTCTGTCTGTTTATCTACGTTTTCCTGTGCTGCGTCTGCATCATCCAGTACTTTCTGTGCTGCATCAATAGCTGCCTGAAGAGCTTTCAGAGACTCTTGTGTATAAGTTGCTGTGTCTTTCACAAGTTCTCTTGCTTTCGCAACTTCGTCTTCAAGAGTTTTTGTATCAACTGCCGGTTTCTTCGGTGTCAGATTTCTTCTTGCTGCTTTTACTCTCTGCATTGCAGCATCAATTTCATCCTGTGTTGCAGTTTCTGAAGCCAGCACTATCTCTGCTGATTCAATTGCTTCGTTAAGGGCGTTCAGAGACTCTTCCGTATACATTTCCGGATCTTCTAAGCCTTCAACAAATGCTTTCGCATCATTCACAGTTTTTTCAAGTTCAGCTTTCTCCGGTTTTTCAACAGAAGGTTCTTTTGTTTTCAGATTTTCCTTCGCCTCTGTTAAAGCAGTTAAAGCATCGTCAACTTCTTTCTGCGCTGCTTCCGGTTTATCCAGAACATCCTGCGCTGCCTTCATGGCATCTTCAAGCGTTTTCCAGGAATCTTCTGTGTATTTCTCTTTGTTTTCTTCGCTTGATGCAAATTCCTTTGCAGCATCAACAGCTTTTTTCAGTTCAGTTTTATCAACCACTGGTTTTTTTACTAATGCGTCCATTGCAGCATTTATAGCTGATGTCTGCGCATCTACAGTCTCCTGTGTTGCGTTTTCATCATCCAATACATCCTGAGCTGCATCAATGGCTGCCTGAAGAGCCTGCAGAGATTCTACGGTATAGGTTTCTGTCTCTTTCACAGTCTCTTTTGCCTGATAAACAAGAGTTTCCAGTCCTGATTTGTTAACCGGTACTTTAATTGCTACTAATTTAGCTTCGGCATCTTTTACAGCGGCTGTCTGAACATCTACCATTTCCTGTGTCGCATTTTCGTCATTCACTACCTCAGCTGCTGCATCTATCACCTGTTTAAGAACTTCTCTGGATTCAGCTGTGTATTTGTCCTCTTGCGTTGTTTTGACACTTGCAAGTTTAATTGCATTGATCAGTGCAGATTTATCTGCTTTCTTTACCAGTGCAGCAATCTTAGCTTCTACATTTGCTTTTGCCGCATTTACTTCATCCTGAGTAACACCTGCTGTATCATGAACTTCCTGAGCTGCATTTACCGCTGTTTCAAGATCTCCCCTGGATACTGGTGTATATGCATTTTCCTCTGCAAGTTTATCTCTTGCAGTTTTAAGTACTGCCTCCAGTTCTGTAAGATCTGCTTCATCTGCAGTTCTTTTCAGCACGATATCCAGTTTGTCCAGCTGTGGCGCTTTGCTTGTATCCGGTGCTGTAAGGATCAGGGTTCCTGCTCCTTCTGTTGTCACTTTGATATCCAGCGTGAATGTCTTCACAGTAAGTGCGTTGCCTTCTTTAGTTGACGGGCAATCAACCTGAGCTGCTTCAATCTTATTGTCCGCTTCAGAAATCGCAAGTTTGTTTAACGCTCCGGCACGGTAAGTACCTGTTACTGTGTAGGTTCCGGGAACTACTGCTGTGTAAGCATATTTTGCATAATCTTTGTATGCCATACAGTTCAGGAATTTCCCATTACTTGCCCAGTCTTCAGAAGTAATAGTAAGCGGCCAATCCGGATCCGAATCTGAATCGTTGCTATTGATCAGTTCTGTAGCATGCTCTGCTTCCAGGGTCTTGGTCTCTCCCTTTTCTCCCGGGAATCCAAATGGATTTTCTGCTGTATAGTTCGTAAATGCAAATGTTGCTTCGATTGTATGAGTGCTATCTACGCGATCGAATGTATAAGTAGTTTTCTTTCCTACCGATGTTCCATCCACTTTTACGTCTGCAATCTCATATCCGGCTTTTGGTGCAATCGTAAATGTTACACTTTCATCTTCTGTAACAGTTACTTTGCCTTCTGCAAGGCCATCTGCTGTGATGGTTCCGCCTTCACCTGCTGTAGCTGTGATGTCAAAAGATCCCAGCGTAACATTCCGCGGGCTGATGATGAAGTAGTCAATTCCAGGACCCTTATTGGTATCCGGGGCTGTAATAGAAATCATTCCATCTCCGGGTGTTACTACTTCAATATCAAACTCTACAGTTCCGAAAACAACGTTTCCATTCTCTTTGGACGGGTTAACTACAACTGTTTTTTCTGCGATCTTTCCAGTTTCTTCTGTTATCTTAATACCATTTTTGGCATTTTCAGGAGAACCGCTGCGATATCTCATGACCACATGGTAGGTGCCGGCTTTGTCTGCGTGATATGCATATTTCAGGACATCCTTGAATGCCATATCTGTGACAAATTTTCCATTGCTTGCATCGTTGTTATCCGCAATCTTCATCGGCCAATCCGGATCAGAATCTGAATCATTGCTATTATTTAACTCTGTCGCAAATTCTGCTTCCAGCTTAGCGCTTGTTCCCGGTTTCCATGGGAATTTGAATCTGTCAGTTTCTGTATACTTTTCACGTGCTACAAGTGCTTTCTTTGCATTTTCCAGTGCTATGTATGCATTTCTGATAGTTGCTTCTGTTGCTTCTTCGTTTTCGACAACTGCTCTTGCTGCTTCCAGTGCTTCTGCATATGCACTCCAGCCTTCTTCCATGTACAGATTTTCCTGCGCTTCGTCAGGAGACTGAGTAATTAAAGTGTTCAGTTTTTCTTTTGTAATACCATCTGCATCTTTGATTGTGATTCTTGCAGAACTGTTGAAACCAATGATTGCATTGTCCGGTGTTTTCTCTGTCAGTTCGATAGAAAACACACGATCGCCGGTCATGTTCGTATTACGTCTTGTCTCTGCTGCTTTAACAGTTACTTCAGCTTGTCCATCATTCAGAGTAACTACCGGAGCTAATTCTGTATTAAAATCATCCTGAATTGCACTTCCCGGGTTAGGCTGGATCTTAGCTGTGATTGTTCCTTTTGTTCCACCTACACGTTTGATTTTCACATCCAGTGAAGATTCTTCATTCATTGTGTATGCAGAATCTTCAAGTTCAATCATTCCAACGCCACCGTTGTTGATTACGTAAGCTGCTTCCACACCGATTGCTGCATTTGTTTTTGCTACAAGCTTTAATGTGTGATCGCCATCTTCCAGATCACCGGATACAAAGATCTTTGCTCCTGTAGATCTGCTTTCCGCATGTGTATTGATCGTTTCTACCAACTGATTATCAATATAAACATCAGCGGCACCATGACCCGGGTCTGTTGTTCCCATCAGGTATACTTTTGTTCCGTGGAAGTTATAAGTAAAGCTTGCGTCAGCTCTATTGGACCAGGTATTCTGTCCGTTGATATACTGGCTGCCTGTCTGTGGATTCCAACCTGTGCTGAATGTAAAACTATTATCATTAACGCTGGTTGTTACCATACCTTCCGGCGCTGCTCCTGCCAGCTGGAATCCTTCGCTTGCTTTGTATACACCAACTTCACTTAACATCGGAACTTTTCCATCGGTTGTTCCTACTGTGATCTTAACCTGAGTTGCTGCTACCGGTGCAATTCTAACCAGTCTCTTTGCACCAACAGTTACTCCACTTTTCAGTGTCTGCCACTGTGCATCGTCAGATGCTTTGTACTCAACTTTATAACTGTTGATGTGCTGTCCTTTCTGAATTGCTTCTTCGAATGAAACCACATCGAACTTCTTCGCTGTATTCCATTTAATGGTCAGACTTCCGCTTGTTGTACCATCATTTGTTGTCCAGTATGTGGCATCATTTCCATCTACTACATTTCCCGGTTTGAATGCAACATCCTTTCCACGAACATCAGATGCTACAATTGTGGTTCCTTCTGCTTTTGCCAGATTGGTTCTGAAAGACTCTTCCACATTCTGACCGAATTCTCTTATTCTGTTCAGGATCGGCTGATCTACTGTACCTTTGTTGTTTGGCGGTACATTCAGAAGCATAGTTGCATTGTGTCCTACAGAATCAAAATACATGTTTGCAAGCTGTGCAACTGTCTTTGGAGTACATTTTTGGGTTCCCCAGAACCATCCGGATGTAATACGTCCGTCACACTCCGGTACTGTCCATTTATTTCCATCTGCGTATCCGATGGTATATGGTGTAGTTCCGTTGCTATCAATTGTATTATTTGCTACATTTACTTTGGATTTTGCCCATGTGTTTTCGTGGGCAACACCATCTTCATTTCCGATCCAGCGAACGGTTGTATATGCCTGTGCTCCGAATAACATACAGTCAGCAGCATTACCGGCTTTTATTCCCTGGTGTGTCTGAATTGTATCGAACCATTTTTCAAATGTATATTCCTGTGCGTTTGCACCACTTCCTTTGGCCCCATCCATCCAGACTTCAACAAAGTGCCCTTTGTTACCGTACTTTGGATTACCAAGAATTTCTTTTAACTGATTATTATAATACTCATTGTAATCTAATACGTCATTTTCCTTTGTTGTTGGATTTCCATTGGCATCATAATAACCGTAAGATGGTTCATGGATATCCCATGGAGACAAGTAAAGACCCATGTCCATATCATATTTTGAACAGGCAGCTGAGATTTCCGCAAGAACATCTCCCTTACCATTCTTATAATCCGTATTTTTGATACAGTAATCTGTGTATTCGCTGTTCCAGATACAGAATCCGTCATGGTGCTTTGCTGTTACGATGATTTTCTTAAATCCTGCATTATGTAATGTGCCTACTAATGTATCTGCATCAAAATCATTTGTCAGTGTGAAGATTTCATTTGGTTGTTTCTTTCCGTAATGCTCTCCCCACTCTACTTCATTAAATGTATTCGGTCCGAAGTGACAGAATGCTGCCAGTTCATCCTTCTGATATTTGTACTGATTCGCGTCCGGTACAACTTCGTCCGATGCCGGTTCTGCAGTTCCAGTGGTTGTGCATTCGCTGTCGGTTATTCCATCCGTTCCTGCGGATACCGGTACAGGGTTTGCACCGACAGAGCCTAATATGGTAGAAGCGCCAAGAACCAATCCCAGAAATGCTGAAAGGGTCTTTTTCCTCATTTTTTTCTCCTTTTTGTTGGATGTTACAGACAGGAATCAGTGTTTTCTGATTCCTGTCTGTTTTAATTACTTATTTTTATCCTTCAAGAGTGGGACATTCTTAATCCTCTCTTTTACGTTTTACAACAACAGTTCCTGCAACCGCAGATGCTGCCAGGGTAAATAACCAGGCTGCTGCATTGGCTGTATCACCTGTTTTTGCAGCTCTGGCTGTAGATGTGCTGCCTGTGGTTGTTCCACCTGCATTTGTGCTTCCTGTGTTGGTATTTCCGGAAGTTGCTGCAGGTTTTGCGCCTGGCTGCGGTGTGGTGCTCGGGGTTGGGGTTGTAGTTGGTGTTGTAGTTGGGGTTGGGGTTGTAGTCGGGTCTGGCGTTGTAGTCGGTGTTGGGGCTGCCGGTCCTGGGGTAGGAGTCGGATCCTTCTTACCATCGTCTTTTGCTACCAGATTCTTGAAAGCTTCTTCGATAGCTTTATTCGCTTCCTCTACTTCTTCCTGAGTTACATTGTCACCATTCAGTACTTCCTGATACTTCTTGTAGACTTCCTCCAGATTTTTCAGAGATTCCTCTGTGTATTTATCCTTGTTCTCCAGAGCTTTGTCTGCATCTTTTGTAGTTTCCTGCAGTTTTTCTTTATCTGCCTTTGTTATAAATGTATCTTCTACTTCTTCTGTTCTGTCAGATTCTATTCCATCTACATCTACTACTGTTACGGCTACATTGTATCTGGTTCCTACCTTAAGGCCAGTCAACTTGTACTCTGTTCCTTCTATAGGCAATTCATTCTGTTTTTTATTATCCAGATATACATTATATCCAGGTGCCATCGCTCTTTCTGCAGCCGGTTCCCAGGTAACGATTGCTGTGGTATGAGTAATTTCAGATACTTTTACATTCGTAGGAGCGGATGGTTTTTCCGGGGCAGGTTCCTCGTTTTTAAGTGTTGTAAATGTGAAGGCTGCAGATCTTCCTGATTCATTTCCCGCTGCATCCACTGCACTTACTGTTACTGTGTATTCTGTATCCGGAGTAAGACCTGTCAGTTCAATTTCCAAACCTTCCACCAGCTTGTCCGTATTTACTTTTGCTTCATCTACATATACATTATATCCGGCTACTCCTACATTATCTGTAGATGCTGTCCAGGTAATCTTTGCTCCTGTCTGTGTCACCTCTGATGCTGCTACACCTGCCGGTACAGATGGTGCTTCGGTATCCTGTGTTTTTGGTGTTGTAAATGTAGCTGCTTCAGATCTCGCAGATTCATTTTTTGCTGCATCCACCGCAGTTACTTTTACTGAATAATTTGTCTCTTCTGTAAGAGCAGTTAAATCATATTCGGTAGTCGTTACAAGTGTTTCGTTTACTTTTTCTTCGTTTAAGTATACGTTATATCCAACTACACCTACATTGTCTGTTGCTTCGTTCCAAGTAACTTTGGCTGTTGTTGTTGTAACATCTGTCACTGCTACATTTCCCGGTGCTGTCGGCGCTTCTGTATCTGCCGCATTTTTTGTTGTAAATGTATGTGCAGCACCATCTGAAACATTGCCGGCTGCATCAACAGCTTTTACAGTTACTGTATATCCTGTTCCTGCTGTAAGGTCTTTCAGTTCATATTCTGTTCCTGTTACAAGTGTCTCGCCGTTTACAGGATTTTTTGAATCATTTACGTATACATTGTATCCTGCCACGCCTACATTATCTGTAGATGCTGTCCAGGTAACTTTTGCTGTTGTTGTTGTAATATCTGTTGCTGTTACTTCTGTTGGTGCTGTCGGTGCTTCGGTATCAGCTGCTGCTTTATCCACATAAGTGATGATTGGTGTAACGTGAGCGGATGGTTTGCTTGGGTTATCATTACACTTAGCTACCACGCGAATCATATCACCACGGCTTACTACGATTTCCTCAGCCTGTTCCCAGTTACCAACTTTCTGTCTACTGGTTTCAAGTGTTAAGCTTTTTTTCACTTCACCATTTACATAAAGACTCAAGGTGACTGTTCCGTTTGCGTTCGGAGACTGACGGAGATATGGCTCGTCATCTTTGACCTTGAATGATACTGTTCCGCTCTTCGGTGCTCTATATGCCATTGCTGTAGAAATATCTGTTTTTGGCGGTGCGGAAAGCAGACCATGAACTGTTGAATCAGTTGTTGTATTTGTGTTCTGTGGTGCATCAATACCAGGGCCATAATATGTATGAGTCGCCCAGTTTGGCCATCCGTCCGAATCGATGGTTGTCATATTGGCCCAGTCGCTGGAACTATCCTTTATCTGTCCGAACCATACATTTCCCTGCTGTCCTCTTACAAAATCAAAAGTCCAGTTATATTCGTTTTTCTGTTTGATCGCAAAATCATTTGTTGTGCCGTCTTCCGCAGTGATGCGAAGTGTCATTCCGGCTGCAACTGCATCTCTATCTGCCAGTTCTGCTCCACCGTTTAATACGGATACTGTTGCTGTATCTGCTACAGTGATGTTTGCCTTCATTTCCTTTACTGTTGTCGGGTTTTTCTCTGTGTAAGGAACACGTACTTCTGATCCTTTCACTTCGTAGAAACATTCTTTCAGTTCTTTATCCGAACTTGCAACCACAGTGTAAGTTACACTTTTCATTCCTTCATAAGAAAGAGTAATTGTCGCTCCTCCTTTTACGATGTCAGTTCCTGTAAGTTCTGTCTCGCCTTCTTTAATAGTAATTGTAACGCCTGTATCTACGATAACATTATTAAGAAAATCCTCTACTGTTGTATTTTTAGGAAGATCGCTTACGTTTGTTCCGGTAACAGTATATACGTCAGATCTCAGTACAAGTGCTGCCACTGCATCACTTTCTGCTGCTCCGATCTCCGGTACTGCTGTGATCTTGTGACCGAAGAAATCGTGGTCGATGGTATAACCGTTTCTGTCGACTACTACTTTACCAGCGTTGATTGCAGGAGAGTTTTCTGCAAGTTTGTATCCATCAAATACTGTTGTAGCTGTTGGATCTTCATGTCTTCTTGCGCTCTTATCATCTGCTACTGAGTCCGGACCGGAACCTGCATTCACAAGTACCTGTGTTCCCGCATTCACTTTTACTGGATTTGCATCATTCGGATAGGTACTTACGTTGTAATATAAGTTATTGCTATAAGTTTTATTTCCGCTAGGATTCCAGTCGTTTACTGCAACCGGTGTATTACCTGCGAAGTAGAAAATATTATTTTCCATATCTACAGGACCACCATTGCCATGGCTTCTGTGCCAGATGGTATTGAGACCTTCTTTGATATAGAATGTGTTGTTGTAAACCTGGCAGTTTCCGGAGTTACCGGCCGGATCCAGAGGTCCCATATCTTCATACTGACTGATGTTGTAACGGAATGTATTGTTAATGGACTCTGGCCCACAGAACATGATGGTACTTGCTGTATTGCCATGACTGTAATTGTACTGATAGTTTGTTCCATCACCATAGTCAGCATCCCAAGGCTGTCCGTCGCCATTACCATCGGAGGCATGTAATGTTCTGAAGCACTCATTGTACTGGAAGATTGCATTTTTACACTTCCATGGCCAGATAGCTGCTGCCACTCGTCCTGCATTAACCCATTGTTTACCGTTTTCATTACCATTTGCATCGAGACTTGGCTGCTGCTGTGAATAATCTTTAGTATTAATCTGTTCAGCTGCGTTCTCTGACACATTATACTGAACCAGTGGTCTGTCCAGATACATGGTTGTGATGGCATCTCCACCTACATGGTTCAGATAGTTGTTCTCGATCACAACATTAGATGAAGCATATTTTGCCATTGTTGCATCTGATAATGCACCTGTTGTGAACTGTCTCCACTGATATGTGTATCCAACTGCAATTCCCCAACGGTTTACAGTATCCAGAGAACAGTTTCTAATCTGGATATCATTGTATCTTGCAATTCCTGTTTCGCCTTCATTCGTTGGTTTTGCAACGATGAAATAGATACCACCGTTTGTCATGTGTTTGTTATAAACGTTACCTGTTACGTTATGAATATAAAGATCATTTAATACGATATGATCTACAGTTCCATTGTCTTTTGCAACTCCGGCAACACCGGTTCGATCCATTGCGTATGCATCATTATACGCTTTATCTTTTTCGGTATCGGTTGCACTGTTTCTGTTGTTTGTCAGCTCAAGACCTTCGATTTCAAGGTATTCAGCATCTTCAATTAAAATACTGGAAGATACAGTACCTTTCCACTTATGGTTCTGGTTATCCAGCGGAGTACCATAATTCAACTCCCACTTTCCATGACCGTTTGTATTGATCTGCGGTCTGCTTCCCTCGCCATAAGTAGATATTTTTACCGGTGCTTCTGCAGTACCGCTGTCCTCTTTTGTAAACTTAAGAGCCTGATCCTCAAACACAGATCCTTTTTTCAGAAGCACTGTATCTCCCGGCGCAAGGTCAAGTGCATTTACTTTGTCAAGTGTCTGAAACGCCTTGCCTTCTGCTGTTCCGTCATTGCTATTGTCTCCCCCTTGGGAATCAACATAATATGTTGTTCCGGTTGCGGTATTTCCCTCAGCCTTAACAGATACTGCAGGCATCATTGATGCGACTGTTGTTCCTGCAAGCAGAAGTGCTAACGTACCGCTCATCCATCTTTTCTTCATACCTTTTCTCCTTCCGTTATTGTATATTCTTCAAGGTGTACCGGTTCACATCTTTCATATTTCCTTCCACCTGAGAACCGTTTTCACGCTGCGTGATCATATCGTCGTATTTCTGTTCACGCAGTTCTCTTTCGACTGCTATTCTTGCTGTCTCTAGGTCAGCATTTTCTTCGCTGTCTCCAAATATCCAGTCGCGACTCTGATAGTGCTGAAGAACCTCGTCTTCCGTCAGTTTCATACCCTCTCTGGAGGTATCGTTACAGTATTTTTCCTTCAGAGTACTGAGCTCATAGTCCAGATACAGCTGAAACGTATACTCTTTCAGTCCGTAGATCACTTCGCCTTTTTTTACTTTCTCGCCCCGCTCCGCATTACCATCCTTCCAGCGTTTTTCCAGAGCCTCATAGCTGCTGTCTGCTACATCTCCGTTTTCTTCGGCAAGATCATATACTGCATGGATGTATTTTAACTGTTCTACTGTATTCCGGGTGAGAATCTCATAGCCGTATTGTCCGTCGTATTGCTTTTCCCAGAAATCCGTTCCGTATACGGCATCATAATCTTGTTGGATCTGCACCTTGGTATCGTATTCCACGGAATTCATGCAGTTCACATACTCTTCTTTACTGATTGGATCCCCGGCTACAGTCAGATCGAATCGATTGACAGACTTGTATATGACGACTCTGCCGGCAATTCCTACAGCTGCAATCACCGCTATGACAGCTCCGATCTTCATAAGCTGTTTTTTTCGATTCTTCATTATTTACCTCCTTCCGGCAATGTAGCCTGTTCCGTCTGCATACAGACTGTCTCAGTCTCTTTTGTTCTAATTATAACGATTCGTTTTTTTATCGGCTCGTTCTTTTGTGTTGATTTCATCATTTATTTTGTCAAATTCGGAACTACAATAAAATGCCACGTTAAAGCGGAATAGATTATTGAACAAAAAAAGAGCCATATCTTTTTCAGATATGACTCTCATAATTGTTACTATTGTTCTGATTACAGCACACGACGAACTGCAACGATCGGTCTGTACGCAGCGTTTCCGCTGATCTTAATACCGTCTTTTGCGTTACTTGCATGTACAATCTGTCCACCGCCCATGTAGATTGCTACATGACCTGCGTAGCAGATAATATCTCCAGGCATTGCCTCTGAGTAGGAAACTCCACGACCACAGCCTGCCATTGCTCCGGAGGAATGCGGAAGGGATACACCAAACTTTGCATATATACTCATGATAAATCCGGAACAGTCAGCACCGTTTGTCAGGCTTGTACCACCCCATACATAAGGATTGCCAACAAACTGGCATGCGTAATTAACAACGGACTGTCCTGTCGGATTATATGATACGCTGCTGCCTGAGCTTCCTGATGAACTGGAAGAAGAACTTCCGTTGTCCTTGGATGTTGCTGCACTTGAGCTGCTGCCTGATGTATTGTTTTTACTGCTTGTGGAAGAACCGGAACTTGCAGCTGTATTACTGCCGGAAGTAGAGGAAGATTTCTTTCTTGCTTCTGCTGCTTTCTTAGCTGCCTCATCTGCTGCTTTTTTGTTTGCTTCTTCCTGTGCTTTCTTTGCAGCTTCTTCTGCTGCTGCCTTCTTAGCTGCTTCCTCGGCCGCTTTTCTTGCTGCCTCTTCCGCTGCTTTTTTCTCTTCTTCTTCAATTTTCTGAATCTCAGCATTCTGCTGGCGAATCAGTTCCGTGTACTGTGCAGCCTGGTTCTGCGCCTGTGCGATCTGTGCATCATAATCACTGGAAGTTGCTTTCTTTTCTTCCAGCTGGGTCTGCATACTCGCCTGACGATTCTGATACTCCTGGTTCATCTCTTCCAGTTCTGCTTTCTCACTGTCCAGCTGATTCCCAAGGTCTTTTACCTGCTGTACAGTCTCTTTGAACTCTTCCAGACTATTTCTGTCACTGTCATACATCTGCTGTACATATTCTGCCTGGTTCAGAAGACTGGTAAAGTCCGATGCCTGGAACAGCATCTGTGCCCATGCATCATCTCCACCCTTTTCATACAGATACTGGATTCTCTTCTTCATGGCTTCATACTGTTTCTGTTTATTTTCTTCTGCCACTGCCAGATCTGCTTTGGTCTGCTCGATCTGCGCTTCTTTATCGGATAACTCACCATCCAGAATCTCAATCTCAACCATAATATTTACCAGATCAGAATCCAGCTGATCGATCTCAGCGGAAAGAGTCTGTTTCTGGTCTTCCAGATTATTGATTTTAGACTCCTGTGCTGCAAGCTGACTCTGTGCTGCTGCCTTATCCTGTTTTAACTGATCTTTTCTGGATGCAGCACCGGCAGGTACTGCCTGTGAAATTGTCAGCATTAATCCTAATGTTAAACAAAGGATTCTTTTTTTCATACATTTCTCCTTTTATTGTTTTGCATTGTGTTATATATTCTTGTAATATTTACGAAACATTCTCTTTACATTCCTTAACATATTAACACAAAACCATTTTTCCTGCAACCCCTCAATGCTAAACTCATCTCAAATCATAGAAACTAAAGTTAATTTACTGTTTCCCTAATTCAAAAAAGGTCGTTAATAATTAGTTGTTAGCAGAGCTACATTATAAACGGAAAGAAAGATGGTTGTCGTCAGTCATCTTTTTTCTTTGTATGATAAAAAGTTTGGGAGGGTGTGCCTCGGTATGAGTCACACCCTCCCAAACTTAGAACTGTCTATTTCCCGACAGCCTTTCTTTGCATTTTTCTTATTGCGGTCCAATCAATTTTTCAAGTACCTGTGCTGCCGTCATATTACGCAGTCCATCCGGATCTCTCATACTACTGGAGGACCAATGGAAACGGTCTACGTTATTCACATATGCTTTACTTGCGATACACAGATTATATTTGCCGGCTGCATCTGAATAATATTTCTTCATATATGCCTTTGCCAGTTTTACAGCCTCACTGTTCGTGCTTCCTGCTGTATTGACCGTACCGCTGATCTGAACTACCGGTGGTGTCGCATGAACGATCACCAGACTTCCATCCGAACACATGCCAAGAACAACCCACACATGACCGGTCATACTTACCACGTCACCAGGTGTAAATGTTCCACCGGAAACTTTTCCGTGCGATCCAAAACCTTTGTTGGTCAGATAAGCCGGGAATCCGGTAGATGTTGAACTGTATGCCGTTTCTTTCTGATTTGATTTCGTATTATATGTATTATAGACAGCCCAGCTGACCAGACCGGAACAGTCCAGACCATTCTGATACTCATATCGATGTTTCGTATAATTATACGAAGCTCCCTGCTGGTTATAGAACTGTTTCCACCTCGGGTTCATACCGATACGCAGTCCGTCTCCGTCTGTCCAGGCGTCATGACCGCCACCCCATACATACAGGGTGTTACCTACCGGCTGAATCATTGTTTTCAAAAACTTGGTCAGAGTCCCAATCGCCTGACTTTCTGTTCTCGATGCTTTTCCATCTGCTCCGATTTCAACACCGCCGATGACTGTACTTACCGCCATGGCGCCACTGCTGTAAAAATAATACTCTGAACCGTCAATATTCTGCCAGTCCGTCAGCATGGCACCGCTGCCGTTCATATAATATTTACTTCCACCAACGGTTGTCCAGCCTGTTGCCATCTTACCGGTCGTCGGATTCAGATAATACCAGGTACTTCCGATTTTCTGCCAGCCTGTCAGCATGGCACCGCTGCCGTTCATATAATACCAGTCACTGCCCAGTTGCAGCCAGCCTACTGCCATGGCTCCACTGCCTGTATTCAGATAATACTTGGATCCGCCGATGTTCTGGAAACCTGTCAGCATCTTTCCGTCACTCGCCAGATAATACCAGGTTGCACCCAGTTTTAACCATCCGGTCGCAATGTTTCCGCTACCCGGTTTCAGGTAATACCAAGTACTTCCGATTTTTCTCCAGCCCGTTACCATGCCACCATTTCCCGGCTCCAGATAATACCAGACATTCCCAATCTTTTTCCAGCCCTGCGCCATATCGCCATTTCCCGGATTCAGATAATACCAGGTACTTCCGATTTTTCTCCAGCCCGTTACCATGTTACCGCTGCCCGGCTCCAGATAATACCAGCTGCTTGCGCGTTTTAGCCAGCCGGTTACCATCCAGCCACTGCCGTCAAAATAATACCATGAACCATTGATTACTTTCCAGCTGTTTCTCGGATAGGAACCATCGGCTTCCCGATACCACCATCGGCCGCCACCGGACACCCAGCCTGCTGCGGAATCTGTCCGACTGCTTTCTGCTCTGTTCTGGGAAGTCTTTCCTTCCACCCAGACACCATCGCTGTTCACATAGTAGGCACCATTATCCACCCAGGTATCATGCTGCATCACACCGGAACCGTTCATGAAATAATATTTCCCATTCAGTTTCACCCATCCGATAGCCATCGCTCCACTGGATGTAAGATAATACCATTCGCCGCCCAGTTTTTTCCAGCCAGTCGCCATCCATCCATCAGATTCAAAGTAATACCATGAACCGTTGATCAGTTTCCAGGTACTCTTCGGATAACTCCCATCTGCATTTCGATACCACCATCGGCCGCCGCTGGACACCCAGCCTGCTGCTGTCGTTGTGATTCTCACCCGCTGGTTTGTGCTCTGATTATTCTTCGCCGCATAACCCTCTACAGGTGCAAGCAAGACACTGAGGCATAGAACCAGAGCCAGATATCTCCTGATTTTCTTATTCAGTTTTACCATTTGTTTCCCCTTTACTCCTTTTTGTGATCCTCTTCCATCTGACGGATCTGCCTGGCCACTTCACAGCTGCCCCGATGGATGCACCGTCTATATCCACAGTCCACTTCGGTCAGTTCGAGTCCTTCTTCCGTCTCTGTGAACTCACAGGTCACTGTCTGTGCCTGATTATACGTCCTGCAGAATCCGGAAAATATCTCCTCCCTGATTGCCTGTTCCACAAATATCACCGGCTTTCTTCTTTATTAATAGTGATCACGTTTGTTTTTCAAGGTATCTCACCATTACACACTTTGCGATGCACAGAATTCATACTAATCGCATAAATTCGTGAGGTATATCTCGGGTTTTCTGTGACCTTCGCTCACGAAAAACGCCTCGCAAGATAGTATCAGTGAACAGTAACAATTATGTTACCGTTTAAGTATAACTTTCTTCCTCATAAATATCAAGTGAAAATCCACAAAAAGAGATTGTTTTTTCCTCGTAATTCTTGACTTTTTTGCTAATTTATGCTATTCTTTAAAAGAAGTCTGAAAAAGAAGATCCTGGCTACTGACGGATATGTGGAGGAACCACAGGAAACCAGGATTCATATTGGCCGACCGTCTGGGCAGCAATGTAGAACATGATTACATTTGCTGCGTTTTTTTATTTACGGAACAGATACATTCTTCACTTTTTGTTCCGTTTCGGGGGCAGACGTCCGGTCAGAAGAAAGGAGAAATAACTATGGGATACAAAACAGACATTGAAATCGCACAGGAATGCGAAATGAAACCGATC
>OLOC01001176.1_pt1 | contig 16200 bp, 9 predicted proteins | sample 1643111 | NCBI WGS metagenome assembly OLOC01 (sample SAMEA3136633, study PRJEB25190) | human gut metagenome
GGTAGATTATCTGTCAGAATCGTATGAAAATATGTCAGGAGAACCAAATCTTGAATTGAAGGTTATTACGTTAAACATTAATGTAGGACATAATAAAAAACTAATGGAAGAATGCCAGACTTTAAGAGAATATGCGCAATATGTAGAAAAGGTACGCAGATATTCTGATGAAATGGAACTGAATATGGCCGTAGAGCGTGCTGTAAGTGAGAGTATTCAGGAAGGTATTTTGAAAGAATTTCTGCAAAAGAATCGAGCGGAGGTAGTCGCTATGAGTATATTTGAATACAATGAAGAAGAGGAAAAAAGAAAACTTCGGAAAGCTGAGTATGAAGCTGGAAAAAATGATGGGATAAAGATTGGGCGAGAAGAGGAAAAACGTAAAATTGCAAATTCCCTTTTTGAAGAGGGGGATTCAATTGAAAAGGTAGCCAGGATTCTTTGCGAGAGTGAAGAAACTATTAGAGGATGGGTGAATGAAAAAATAGATGTAAAGGTGGAGTAACAGAAAAGAGCGTGCATTTGCTATGTGCGCTCTTTTCTGTTACTGCAATGATTCCAGTTGAAGATATAGATACCTGTTTAACTTTGGCAATGAGAAATTCCAATGTGGTACAACTATTAATTCTGTAAAAATTTATAATACTTTTTACATTCCAATGTGGAACAACAGATACAATTAAAGTATATAACAAATCAGTAAACAAGTGCAAGAAATAAAAAAACAAATATAAACCAAGTATTATAAAATTATACTTAATAATAAAAACTATTGCATATAGATAATAAATGTAGTAACATCAAAATATAGGAAAAAATGTGCAAATGGTAAGGAAGGAGAAGCAAGTGCGTATTGAGTTATATTTTGAACTAGAGAAGAACATTATTCCGTCTGACAATCGGGCAATGTTTGTTTCTTTTTTGAAGAAAACATTGGAAGAATGTAATCAGGGAAAATATTATGAACACTATTTTACCGGAACAAACAGAAAAGATTATTGTTTTGTTCCATTATTTGATAAACCGCAATATGAGAAAGACAAAATTATTCTGGCTTCTCCTCGGTTGAAATTAATATTTTCAGCAAGTGATAAAAGCAAAATAGGTCAGATTTTTTATTTTGCATTTATTGGAATGAAGCATAAAAGATTTCCTTTGCCAGATAGAAACAGTATGATACTTAAGAAAATTGTAAAAGTACAAGAAGAAGCGATTACGAGTGATAAAGTAATCTTTCGTACTGTTCCAGGTGGCGGATTGATTATTAGAGAACATTTCAGAGAGAATAATACAGACAATTATTATACGATTAATGATAAAGAGTTTGAAGAAAAAGCAGGCGATAGTTTAAAGCGACAAGCTATTTATGCGGGATTTGCTGAGAATGAGGTGCAGGAGATAAAAATAAAAACTATATCAGGAAAAAAGGTTGTAACACGCATATATAAACAATTTATAGATATATCAATCGGATTTTTCCTTATAGAAGCAAAACCTGAAATTCTGCAATATTTTTATCAGGTAGGGGCTGGTGTACACTCGTCGATGGGATATGGCTTGTTGCAGATTATTCAGCAGATATAGGAGGGCAGAATGATTAAAAAAGTAAATGATGCACTTTTTAATACGCATGTTATTCCCTCAGATTGGAGATATTCTGCTGCAATTGTAGGTCTGGAAAAATATTTATATAACCAGAATCTGGAATATGAGATTAAGGACGAGTATTTTGCATTCAATCAGGAAGATATTACTCGGGAAAGATTTCTGGAATTTGCAGAGGAGTATTATTCATTATCGTTTCCGCATAAAAGACTGGAAATTCAATTGAGAAAAGATGAATTTTCACAGGAAGAGAAAAAGCAGATTAATGAATTACTTAAAAGCAATGCAATTATGAAAAAAATATTTGGAAAAATCAAATTTGATGGAGGTAATAAGGTAGAAATATTAGAATGTATAAGAAAAAACAGGTTAATATTGACGCAGGAAACATTCCGAAACAAATCGGATATGTATGCTGATTTTGCCAACCCGAATTTATTGTTTGAGGAAAAACGAGATTGTTGCCGACTTTGGGGATATTATGTAGATGGTGCGAGAAAATCTAAAAATCTTTCTTTTGCATTTCGAACAGAAAGCTTTGCATCTGAAGACTGCCAGCTATTTGATTTTATCCCATTTGCTTTTTGTGGAGAACGTGAATCTTTATTTATTAATGATAATTATTCTGTCAAACAACTTATAGATACAAATCAGCAGTTAATAGACAAACTTAGAGAAGAAAAGGAAAAAAAACCGAACAAATATCAAACTGCCCGAAAAATTTTATTTAAATCTATCCAAGAAAGCTCTGCTTTCATAGATTACGATGTAGAAGTGATAACTAAAAACAGAAACAGAGATTTTTTTGAAACTTTATATATTCGAAAACGTAGCATTGATATTCTTTCTGAATTGGAGGTATATGAACCTTTTTGTTTTAGTGTTCAATTAGGAAAAGAATATTATCTGGATGTTCAAAAAGAAGTCATGGATTGCATATTAAACCTAAAAGATGCAGATGAATTGATAGAATTCTTTTTAAAACGAGACTCGGAATACTTGGTTAGTTTATTGATTAAGTTAAATTTGTTGATAAAAGAAAGAGGAAAAAACATGACAAAAGGAATGACGGTTGCATATGCGTGTGCGAAAAAAGTAGCTGAAAAATTACCAGAGAATAAGAGAAAGAGTTATCGTCAGAGGTTGACAAGTTCACTTGCACTGAAAGATTATAGTGCGTTTTTGGATATTCTTGCCCAATTGTCCAATTATACATATATACAATTTGATTTTGTTTATGATTTGTTTGAAAATTTTGAGGATAACAAGGAATTAGCTTATACATTTGTTAATGCGATGACAAAGAAAAGTAAAGTGCAGGATAAGCAAACGGGAGGTAAGGAGAATGAATAAGAAAGCTTTGACAATTACAATAGTAGCCAATATGACATCTAATTATTCGGAATCTCTGGGAAATATCGCCAGTGTACAAAAGGTATTTAGAAATCGAAAAGTGTATACAATTCGAAGTAGAGAGAGTCTTAAAAATGCAATTATGACTCAGTCTGGTTTATATGAAGACTTGAAAACAGAGATTGATGGAGCAGTGCAGAAAAAAGTTACAGAAGAATTAAATGCATCTAATTGTAGAGCTTTAGAGGGCGGATATATGAATACAAGCGGCACTACATATATCAGAAATAGTTCATTTTACGTAACAGATGCCATTTCCTGCGAAAGCTTTGTAAGTCAGCCAAGATTTCACAATAATCTTTATATGGCCACGAATTATGCAAAAGAAAATGGATTAAATGTACAGAATCATGCAGATCAGGTAGGTTTAATGCCATATCAGTATGAATATGATAAGTCTTTAAAAATTTACAGTATAACAATAGATTTGGAAATGGTGGGAAAAGATGATAACTTTCAGGAGGAAGCAGAAGCAGAGGAAAAAGCTGAAAGAGTATGCATGTTGCTTAATGCGGTAGAAATGTTAAGCCTGATAGTAAAAGGAAACATGGATAATGCGGAACCTGTTTTTGCAGTAGGTGGATTGTCAGAGAGGAAAACACATTATTTTGAAAATGTAGTACATGTAAAAGAAGACAGACTGGAATTATCGGAGGATTTAATTATAAAGAAAAATCAGGGATTTCATGCGGCATTATTAAAAGGGCAGACACTGGAAAATGAAAAAGAAATAGAAGAAACTCTGAAAACAATGAATATGCCGGAATTTTTCCAGACTTTAAAAGAAGAAGTAAGAGAATACTATGGCGTTTAACAGAAAGGAGAGATTCTGTTATGAAAGCAATTCGACTGGTTATCCGTCAGACGAGCGCAAATTACAGGAAACCAGAATGCGTGGATAATAAAATGACATATCCGCTCCCCCCTTTTTCAACAGTAATTGGAGCGTTGCATAAAGCATGTGGATACACAGAATACCATCCAATGAATGTAAGTATACAAGGACAGTATGAATCTATGCATCGTGAACCGTATACCGATTATTGTTTCTTGAATTCTTTACAAGATGACAGAGGAATTCTTGTAAAAATGAAAAATGGAGAAATGCTGTCGACTGCGTTTGACAAGGTTGCTGTAGCTAAGAAACCACAGGGAAATAGTTTTCGAAAAAATATAACAATTCAGGTATACAATGAAACATTATTGAAAGAGTATCAACAGTTAAAGGATTTAAATGATACTATTTCTGAATTTAAGAAAAATAGACTTGGGCCAGTTTTAAATCATTTGAAGAAAAGAAAAAAAGCATTAGCAGAGAAAAGAAAAAAGGCAAAAGCAGCAGGCATTCCATATGAAAGTGTACTTCAGAGAGAAAATGAGCTTAAAAAGTATGAGAAAGAAATAAAGCAGCGATATGATGAATATGTAAGAGAAAACTATACGAAACCTATTTCTTATTTTCGGACATTAACTAAGTCTATGAAATTTTATGAAGTTCTGAATAATATTCAATTGATTATTCATATACAGGCAGATGATGCGGTTTTACATGATCTGGAACAGCATTGGACTGACATAAAATCTATTGGAAGAAGTGAAGACATGGTAGATATACAGCAGGCAAAAGTTATAGATTTAGTTGAAACTGGAAATGTTTCGGCGACAAGTGAGTATTCTGCTTATATAGATTCTGAAGCTCTGAAACTGGATGAAGAAACGGATGAGAGAAAGGTTTATCCATATAAAATACGAAATCGTATGAAAGCAAATGGAACCAGATATTATCTGAATAAAAATTATGAGTTAAAAGATGGAAAAAGAATTTTTGAAAAAAAATCTGTAGTATATATTTCACAATATGGTATCGATAAAATTGGAAATGGAATATACCTGGATCAGGAAGATGGGAAAAATTATATTGTTAATTTTCTTTAAAATGGAGGCAGCAAATGGGAGTTTGCTGCCTTGCTTCTATAATAAAGAATTGTATTCTGGGAAATGAAGGAGACAAAGGATGAATTTAGAAAGGTATTGGGCAAAGCCAGATAAAACGATTCAACAACATATAAATGATTTATTGACGCATTTAGAAACATTAAAAACAATGGGATATATTGACTCAGATGATTTATACGAATTGGTAAAACTGGCTTGTTATTATCATGATATTGGAAAAGTAACGGAAAGATTTCAACAGAGAGTTCTCGCAAAAGAAAAACAATATTTTGATCCAGATAGAGAAATCCCACATAATGTACTGTCAGTATATTTTGTAAATGAGAACCAGGTTCAAAAGATAAAAGGGCATGATAAACGGGATTATGCACGAGTCTGCTTTGCAGTAATGTATCATCATGATTATTGTGATCCGATAAAGACTATTTTGGAGAGAGAAGATAGAATTAAGGAAAATTTAGCCGAGGTTAAAAATGAAATTTTCAAATTATCCCAAAAGTTTTATACTCAATTGGCTATGGTTAAGGATATTGAAGATATTCGAGCAGTAAAAATTAAAGGGTATTTACATAAATGTGATTATAGTGCCAGTGGAAATTATATGATTGAGTATCCTCATGATTTTCTGGAACAGGGATTGGAAAATTGTATGAGAAAGTGGCAAAGAAAAAATCCCAATGTGGAATGGAATTCACTGCAACGATTTTGCATGGAAAAACAAGATCAGAATATTATTGCCATAGCTCAAACAGGGATGGGAAAAACGGAGGGCGGTTTATGGTGGATTGGAAATCATAAAGGATATTTTGTGTTACCGTTACGAACTGCGATTAATGCAATCTATGACAGAGTGTGCGAAGATATACTGGAAAATGAAAATTTGTCTGAGAAAGTCAGTCTTCTTCATTTTGAATCGTTGGAGTATTATGTCAAAAAGAATGTGGGAACAGATGAAGAAATATTTCAGTATGAGCAAAGGGGAAAAGCATTTTCTATTCCATTAAGTATTTCAACAATGGATCAGCTATTTAATTTTGTATTTAAATATCAGGGATATGAATTGAAATTGACAACCTTGTCTTATTCAAGAATTGTAATTGATGAAATTCAAATGTATAGCCCGGATTTGTTGGCGTATCTAATATATGGACTGGAACATATTGCAAAGATGGGTGGAAAAATAGCGATTATGACAGCAACATTATCTCCATTTGTAAAAGAGTTATTAGAAAAATATGTTGGATTTTCAAAGGACAATCAAAAAGTATTTATTAATGATTCTATTCTCCATAATGTAGAAGTCAGGGATAGAAAAATTAATGCAAAGGATATTCTGGATTTATATGAAGAAAATGAAAGAAAAGACATCAGTAATAAAATACTGGTAGTTTGTAATAAAATTGCTACGGCACAAAAACTTATGGAAGAAGTGAAGGCAGAAGCAGCAGGTAAAAATATATCAGTTACTGTAAATATTTTTCATAGTCGTTTCATAAAAAAAGACAGAGCTAAACTTGAAGAAGAAATTATAAAATTTGGAAAGATTTATGACAAAAATGGGAATCTGGATAAACAATCGGGAATTTGGATTGCGACATCAATTGTAGAGGCAAGCCTTGATATTGATTTTGATTATTTATTTACAGAGCTTCTTGATTTAAATTCTTTGTTTCAGAGATTTGGAAGATGCAATAGAAAAGGCGCAAAAAATGTGACCATGTACAATTGTTATGTATATACGCAATTGGATGAGGGCGATTTCATATTGGGGAATAAAGGATTTATTGATAAAACAATATTTGAGTTGTCAAATAAAGCAATCCATGATATTAATGGAAAACTATCTGAAAGTAAGAAACAAGAGTTGATTAACAGATACTTAACAACGGAAAATATTTCTCAAAGTCATTTCATAAAGAAATTTAGGGAAAAGTATCGTTTCATAGATTCTATTAGTATATATTCTTTTAAGAAAAATGAAAATAAATTGAGAAATATTTTAAGTGAGACGATCATTCCTGAAACAGTATATGAAAAATATAAAGAAGAAATAGATACTATATCTCAGAAATTAAATTCAGAAAGATTAACTGCAATTGAAAGAAAATGTTTAAGAAGTAATATTTTGCAGTATTCGCTTGAAATTCCATATTATCACTGGAACTCTTATGAAAAGGCTATGAAAAAAGGATGTGTGCATCAATATCAGTCAATTAATCTGAGTCCAGGCGAAAAAATTAAAGTTATGCAATGTCGATATGATGAAATGGGATATTATAGAATTGAATTTGCAGATGATGTAGATTAATAATGAAAAATTCTGTCGATGTTCGATAAAATAAAAATGCGAAGAGGTCGACAATGGTATGTAAATAAAGGGAATGAGTGGTTTTTTGATGAAAAACATGATAAAATGAATGGGAAAATAGAACAGATATAGTGAAGTCGACAAAAATGAGCAAATAAGCATAAAAAATATGTGGAACTGACAGCTATGGATTAAAGTAGAACCATATTGGAATGTAAAGAAAGAGGAAATCAAGGTAGTTACTATCGACATTCCATTAAAGTAGAACCATATTGGAATGTAAAGTCTGAACACTGCTTTCCGCATGTGGTGCTGCAGTTTCATTAAAGTAGAACCATATTGGAATGTAAAGGCTGTTGTTATGATCATCAAAAGAGGCTCCTTTGTATTAAAGTAGAACCATATTGGAATGTAAAGATCGGTATTCCAGTTTCAGGATCAACATCTTCTTCCATTAAAGTAGAACCATATTGGAATGTAAAGAAACTCCACGCAGAAATTAATTGCATAAATCAACTGATTAAAGTAGAACCATATTGGAATGTAAAGTAATACAGAAGAAGGAACTGACTGACCTGATGCGCCATTAAAGTAGAACCATATTGGAATGTAAAGTGTAAGCAACTGGCACGCTATTGTGCAGTCCTCCATATTAAAGTAGAACCATATTGGAATGTAAAGCTGGTCAGGAGTGAAGTTCAACATTGCAACCAACATTAAAGTAGAACCATATTGGAATGTAAAGGTACGGGAATCGAACGTATTTTGAAACTGCTATCTATTAAAGTAGAACCATATTGGAATTATATAGATTCTTAATGTTAAAATAATTATTTAAGATACAAATGATTAATTTTATTTAAGCCAATACGTATACATCAATTTATAAAGAAAAAGGAGCTTTTAAATATACTATGGAGAAACTTGTCATTGGTATCCTTGCCCACGTAGATGCAGGTAAGACTACGTTGTCGGAGGGGATTTTATATTTAACGGGAAAAATCCGTAAGCTGGGGCGTGTGGATCATAAGGATGCGTATCTTGACACCTATAACCTGGAGAGGGAACGAGGAATCACGATTTTTTCCAAGCAGGCGGAGTTTGAATTGGGAAACAGGGGGATAACTCTTCTGGATACACCGGGACATGTGGATTTCTCGGCGGAGATGGAGAGAACACTGCAGGTTCTGGATTATGCTATTCTTGTGATCAATGGAGCGGATGGAGTGCAGGGACATACTATGACCTTATGGAGACTTCTGGCAAGATACCAGATCCCTACATTCCTGTTTATCAATAAAATGGACCAGGATGGAACAGACAAAGAGAAACTTCTGGCAGAATTAAAGAAGCGATTAAGTGATAATTGCGTTGATTTCACCTGGGAAAAATCAGCTCTGCAGTCTCAGTTTCTGGAAGATGTTTCTGTCTGCGATGAGGAACTGCTTGAAAAATACCTGGAAACGGAAGAGATTTCAGCATCAGATATCCGAAAAGTAATCAAAGAGCGAAAACTTTTCCCATGTTTCTTCGGCTCTGCGCTGAAAATGACAGGGGTAGAAGAATTCCTCCATGGGCTGGAAAAATACTGTGAGACACCGGTATATCCTTCAGAGTTTGGTGCAAAAGTATTCAAGATTGCCAGAGACGATCAGGGCAACCGTTTAAGCTATATGAAGATTACCGGTGGAACCCTGAAGGTAAAGGAACTTCTCACAGATACAGAAAAAGCCGATCAGATCCGTATCTATTCCGGTGCGAAATTTGAACTGGCAAAAGAAGCTCCGGCAGGAACTATCTGCGCAGTAACCGGCCTGTCCCAGACACATCCGGGACAGGGATTTGGAATTGAACGGGAATCTGAGATGCCGGTTCTGGAACCTGTATTAAATTACAGAATCCTGCTTCCCGAGGACTGCGACGTTCACCAGATGCTGAAGAAACTCAAAGAACTGGAAGAGGAGGAACCGGAGCTTCACATTGTATGGAACGAACAGCTTGGAGAAATCCATGCCATGCTGATGGGTGAGGTTCAGATTGAGATATTAAAGCATCTGATCTGGGAGCGTTTCCACGTAGCAGTAGAGTTTGGCACAGGAAATATCGTATATAAAGAAACAATCGCAGAGCCGGTAGAAGGGGTAGGTCATTTTGAGCCGCTGCGTCATTATGCAGAAGTACATCTGCTTCTGGAACCCGGAGAGCCGGGAAGCGGACTGCAGTTTTTTACTGCATGCAGTGAGGATGTGCTGGACCGTAACTGGCAGCGACTGATTCTGACACATCTGGAAGAACGGGAGCACCCGGGAGTATTGACCGGTTCTCCGATTACGGATATGCAGATTACATTGATCACAGGACGCGCCCATCTGAAACACACAGAGGGCGGCGATTTCCGGCAGGCGACGTACAGGGCTGTGCGTCAGGGATTAAAGAAAGCAAAGAGTGTCCTGCTTGAGCCATATTATGAGTTCAGACTTGAGATTCCGGGAGATATGATCGGGCGTGCTATGACTGACATTCAGAAAATGAATGGAACTTTCCAGCAGCCAGAAGCAGATGAGGATGATATGATGGTTCTGAAAGGCAGTGCACCTGTATCAATGATGCGAGATTATCAAACCCAGGTAACCTCCTATACAAAGGGACGTGGCAGATTATTCTGTTCATTAAAGGGATATGCCCCATGTCAAAATCAGGATGAGATTGTAGAGGAGATTGGGTATGATTCCGAACGTGACCTGGACAATCCCACAGGTTCTGTATTTTGTGCTCATGGAGCTGGATTTGTGGTTCCGTGGTATGAAGTAGAGGATTATATGCACTTAGAAGGGGTTGACGAGTCTGAGCTGGGTGATACCATACCGGATAGTGAAGAAAGCATAGCAGGAAACAGGAATGGAAGGAATCAGGGAGACTCAGGTTATTGCCCGCCAAAGAATGCCGGTGTAGGAAGCTATGAGGATGAAGAAGAGCTGAAAGCCATTTTCGAGCGTACATTCGGACCGGTCAAGCGTTACAAAGAACCACAGTTTAAGAGAACATTTTCTTCAAAATCTGACAGCGGCAGCTATTACCGCAACAGTTCTTCTGCTAAGAAGAAAGAAAAAGAGTATCTCCTTGTGGACGGTTACAATATCATCTATGCCTGGGAAGATTTAAAAGAGCTGGCAGATGCAAATCTCCATGCAGCCCAGACAAAACTGATGGATATCCTGAGCAACTATCAGGGCTTTAAGAAATGTACGTTAATTCTTGTATTTGACGCTTACAAGATAGAAGGCCATGCAGAGGAAGTGATCACCTATCATAACATCCATGTAGTCTACACCAAAGAAGCTGAGACAGCGGATCAGTACATTGAGAAAACAGTCCATAAGATTGGCCGGGAAAACCAGGTAACGGTAGCAACATCCGATGGACTGGAGCAGATTATTATTATGGGACAGGGTGCTCACCGTATGTCTGCCAGAGGTCTTCGTGACGAAATAAAAGCTACAGAAAACCAGATCCGCCAGCAATGGCATGAGAAGCGTCAGAGCAGTAAAAATTATCTGATCGACAATATTTCCGATGAAATGGCACAATATATGAAAGAGAAAAGACTGGAAAAATAAGAAGGACTGGCTTTTAAGCCAGTCCCTTTTCTTCTAACCAGTCATAAAGTGTTTTCCTGTTCGCTTTACGCTGATGAGCCATATGATTAAACTGCAGGATTGTAAGCAGAGTAAATACTACGATCAATCCGATCAGTACATAAACTGACTGACGGATACTTGTGCCGCCTGCAATTGTACTTCTGAATGCATTTACTGTATAGGTAAATGGTACATAAGAGTGGATTTTGGATACAAATTCCGGAGAAATTTCTACCGGATAAGTACCAGCGGAGCCTGCAAGCTGGATTACCATGAATACCAGCATAAGGAAACTTCCAACCTTACCAAAGGTAATATTGAAGAAATACATAATAGATGTAAATGCCATTGCTGTCAGGCAGGCAAATAATACTGTCTTTGTCATCTCTATAGGTGTAAATCCATTGAATACATGAAGCAGAATGATCAGGAGAAGTCCCTGGAGGATTGCTACCGGATAAAGAATGGAAGCTTTGCTTGCCCACCATGCAAATCCTGATTTCAGTTTGCCTTTGTATGTAGTCAGAGGATACATCAGGCAGAAGGCCAGTGCACCGACCCAGAGACCGACAGACATCATGTATGGTGCCATTGCATGACCGTTGTTTTCTACGGTTGTGATCTGGGTTTCCTCATCTTCGATCGGTGTTGCGAACATGCTGACAGTTGTATCACTGGATTTCGTGCTCTTTACCTGATCTGCACCTTCACTGAGGCTGGATGACAGTGTAGAGGATCCATCCTTTAATTTTGTCATGCCATCTCTAAGTTCTTTGGAACCATCATAGAGCTGAGAGGAACCACTCTGAATCTGGGAAGCACCGTCTGCAAGTTTCCGGGCACCGCTGGTCAGTGAATCATTATTGGCAACCAGCTTCGCTGTTCCACTTGCCAGAGTTTTTGTGCCATTACTGAGGGTATCAGCGCCACTTGCCAGGGTTTTGGCACCATCGGCAAGCTGTCCGGTTCCACTTGTCAGTGCTTCATTGTTAGAAGCGAGAGTGGACACACCATCCGTGTACTCTTTGATTCCATCATTAAGTGTAGAGGCTCCTTCTGATAACTGAGAAGCACCTGAGGAAATCTGAGGTACAGCAGCAGTAAGTTTCTTACCTGCTGATTTCAGGCTTGCAGCACCGTCTGTAAGTGTTGTGTCATTGGAAGTCAAAGTTTTGAATCCGTCATTTAATGCTTTCACACCTGCGGCTGCCTGGGGGAAAGATGCTGTGCTGTTTTCCAATGTAGTCAGTGCAGAAGAAACAGACTGAGTTCCTGCATTTACTGCCTGAGCACCTGCATAGAGCTGTTTTACGGCAGCAGTCACAGAGCTGAATGCATTACCGGAAACATCCGGGATCTGACCTGCACCTGCATTCATCTGATCTGCACCTGCAGACATATTCTGTGCGCCGTTACTTAAAGTGGAAGCACCATCAGAAAGCTGACCTGCAACTACATTCATCTGTTCAGCTGCGGAATTCAGTTCAGAAACCCTGGAAGAAAGTTCAGAGGACATACTGCTTACGGCGTTGCTGATCTCACTGGAATACTGTGCTGCGAAAGAACCATCCACACCTTCCAGATCTGTAACAGAAGAGTAAAGTGCATCAGAAAGTCCGGCAATAGAATCAGCGGAGATCATACCATTTTCATCTGCAGAAGCTGCGGCATTATCCAGAGCTGCTGCGACATTCTGCATTGCCTGCATGGCGGTCTGAGCAGAAGCAATCTCGCTGTTGGCTGTTTCGAGTGCGGAAGAAGTAGCCTGAGTATACTCACCAAGTGCAGAACCAATACTTTCTGCTGCGGAAGATGCCTGAGAAGCTGCATCCTGAAGTCCCGGTACAAGAGTATCGGAGATCTGGCTGCTTACCTGGCTGATCGCATCGGAGGCATTGGAGATTCCGGTTGCTGCGGAGGTCATCCCTTCACTGGCATTTTCCATTCCTGTTTTTGCCTGGCTCAGTCCGGTGGTAAGTTTGTCAACGGAAGCAGCGGATGCACTGTTCTGTAAAGCTGACAACTGTGTGTAGAGCTGTCCCAGACCATCCTCAAGCTGCTGGGTTCCGTCTTTTAATGCAGCGGAGGAATTACTTCCTTTGGAAACTGCTGCATTTAACTGAGAAATACCGCTGGATACCTGACCGAGATTTTCCAGCCCGCTTAACTGAGAAGCACCGGCTGCTAACTGCTCGGCACCTTTTACATAAGCGGTGGTTCCGTCTGCGAGAGAATTTGCACCGTCAATATACTGAGTAGCTCCATCTGCCAGGGTTGTCACACCTGCGCTAAGGGAATTAATTCCTGATTCCAGGGCACTTGCACCCTCTTTTAATTTCTCAGAGTTTTCATTGAGCTTTGCAACACCGTCTGTGTAACTTTTAACACCGCTGTTGAGAGTATCGATTCCGGAGGTAAGTTCTGGTACTTTTGATGTCAGTGTGCTGACGCCGTCATCAAGTTGTCTGGCACCCTCATTTACCTGAGAGACACCATCTGTGTATTCCTGAATACCTTTTGTAAGGGTTTCGGCGCCATCTGCGAAGGTCAGTGTGCTGGAAGAGAGTTTCTTCAGATTCTCGGTGATGGTCTGGTTTCCTTTGGCAGCAGATTCGATACCGTCTTTAAGTTCACCGGAACCATCGGCTGCATCCTGCATACCGTCTCCGACTTTGGCTATCTGGTCAAAAACTGTCTGTGTATAGGTTTCTGTTACTTTGGTGGCAACTGCATCCTTGATCTTCAGCAGTGCGGTTTCACTTAATTTGGAAGCAATGTAGTTGGTTCCGGGGTTGGTTTCGTATTTCAGCTCCATTTTCTTAGGTTCATCGTCCATAAGTGTGGCAGCATTTGCGGAAAAGTCTTCCGGAATGGTAATTACCATATAGTAAGTACCGTTTTCCAGGCCATCCTCGGCTGTACGGCTGTCTACGAAATTAAATGCCATAGAATCATTCTCACGTAATTCTTCTACCATGTCCTTTCCTACACTTAGCGTGGTGCCATCGTAGTCTACAGGTTTGTCTTCATTGACAACTGCTACAGGAAGATGGTCAACACTTCCGTATGGATCCCACATGGATTTCAGAAACAGTCCTGCGTAAATGATCGGGATTGCGATAATTGCAATTACCACAACGAACATGATCTTATTATGCAGTAGATTTTTCCATTCGTTTTTGATCATACCTTATCCCTTTCTTTCTATATTTGGTTGTAGTGAAAACCGTTCGGTTTACAGCTAGTGGGCCTGCAAGATTGTTTCAAGAATCAACTTGTCGGCACACTAATGAGCTGGAGTGGAACAGTAAGGTGCTGATAAACAGCAGATTGAATAATCAAAACATAATCGATTAACAGTTATGAAAACTATTAATCAACAAGATGTTGATTTTTTCTATGGATGGTATTATACTAAAACTAAAAATAAGATACAACCATTAAATTTGCTATTTGACGTATATTAATAGACATATTTGTTTAAAATGACTATTTTTACACAGAATCTACATTTAGGATAAAATATACAAAAACATGAGAATAAAATTGGTGATATTTACAATTAAGCTAATTGAGAAGGTTGTGAAAAGCAATAAGCATTTACCTAGAGCGTGTCTGGGTGTTTTATGGAATTGCTATAGAATGTGAAATAAAGAACAGGGGGAAATGTTAATGGCAGAAAAAGTAGACAGAAGAGTACGAAAAACCAAAGCACAGCTTCGGGCAGGTCTTGCACGACTGATGCAGAAGAAAAGTATCAAGGAAATAACAGTTAAGGAACTGGTGGATGAGGTAGATATTAACAGGTCTACGTTTTATCTTCATTACAGTGATATCTATCAAATGCTGGAGAGCATTGAAACTGAACTGATGGATGAGATTGCTCAGGTAATTGAGGAACATCCTCTGGATCTGGTACAAAATGGAAGTTCTTATCCGATGATTGAGCATATTTTTACAATTCTTGATAATAATAAGGATATTTGTATTGCTCTGTTGGGAAGCAATGGAGATATGGGGTTTGTGAGCAGGATGGAGAAGATGGTTGCAGATACGGTTCTCCGGCAGTTGTCCGGGAAATTTGCAGCAGATAACCATGACGTGGAATATGTTTATGCATTTTGCCTTAATGGGTGTGTGGGAATGATCAAAGCATGGCTTTCTTCGGAACACCGGGAATCAACCAAACATATTGCAGAACTGACTAACAGAATGATCGAGAATACGACGCATGATTTTCTGCGGCAGATACCAAATGCATAAATCCTGCGCATCGTGAAGTATGTTACCGGGTGCGGAGTGAATAGTAATGATTTGACAAAATGATGCCCTTCTGCTATGGTTAAGCCAATATAAAGCAGGAATAGAAAGCAGAAGTAATAAAAGGGAGATGCAGTCATGAAAGAAAAGCTTACACAGAAGGATGTTGAGAAAATCCAGCAGGAGATCGACCACCGCAAGCTGGTTGTGCGGAAAGAAGCAATCGAAGCTGTAAAAGAAGCAAGAGCCCAGGGAGATCTGAGTGAGAACTTCGAATATTATGCGGCAAAGAAGCACAAAAACCAGAACGAAAGCCGTATCCGCTACCTTGAGAATATGCTGAAAACAGCAACCATTGTTTCTGATGATTCCAAAGACGATGAAGTTGGAATGGATGATATTGTAGAGGTATATTTCGAGGAAGACGATGAGATTGAGAAATACAAACTGGTTACTTCCATAAGAGGAAACTCCATGGAAAACCGCATCAGCATTGAATCTCCCATTGGTATGGCATTGAAAGGTCATAAGGTTGGAGACAGAGTGGAAGTAAAAGTAAATGATAACTACAGTTACTTCCTGGAAATCCGTTCTATTGATAAGACCGGCTCCGAGGATGAAGAAATCCGTGGATTCTGATAATACTGATGTCGGGATTGAGCATTTGGGGTTTATAGATTTAAGAAAGAACTATTGTAAGAGATGAACACAGGATAGTGTCATATCTCCTGCAGTAGTTCTTTTTTATTTTATACCAATATTATAAAGGAATCCATAGGCTTTACATAGAATACATGTGATGGCTGGAAATTTTACATGGATTTAACATTCCCATGGGGATGATTTTACAAAGTATGGTTATGATGGGATAGAAGTCAGGGATATGTATCGAATAAGAAAACCATATATATGCCTGTACATGTCTGAGACTGCCGTGAGATGGCAGAAAATGAATGACCATATATTTATGAAAAGGGAAAAGGAGAATAATCATGGATTTATTCAGTATATTAACATTGA
>OLOC01001193.1_pt1 | contig 16006 bp, 12 predicted proteins | sample 1643111 | NCBI WGS metagenome assembly OLOC01 (sample SAMEA3136633, study PRJEB25190) | human gut metagenome
TCATGATTCTGCCTCCTTATGAGAATGTTCATTTCCGTTTTGCACCAGGTCTTTGAGTGTAATTTTATTTAAATAAGCCTGGATCACTTCTGATAAGCCCACCCATACCGGAAGAGTGCAACAGCTGTCTGCATGGCTGCATGGCTCGGCGTCCTTTCTGGTACAGGCAACAGGGGCAAGGCTCCCTTCTGTCAACGTGAGAATTTCATCCAGATGGTATTCTTCCGGCCGTTTGGTCAGCCGGTATCCGCCGCCTTTGCCGCGCAGACCCTCCAGCACGTCTGCCTTCGTTAAGGATTTCACGATGCTTTCCAGATATTTTTTTGAGATGTCCTGGCGTTCACAGATTTCCTTCAATGGAATGTAGGAACCGGAACCGTGTTCTGCCAGATCAGCCATGACACGCAGTGCATAACGTCCTTTTGTTGAAACCATCATGAGTTTCCTGCCTCCTGTTTTTTGAAAACGGTTTTTCTAATCTTTGAGTTTGTCTGGAGTATACACCCACTAACCTAGTATGTCAATAGGAGAATCAATCAGAATTGGTTCACAAAAAAGAAAAGCCACCATTCGTGGCTTTTCCAAATTAGGCAAATAGAAGGAGTTTTAAAAGTTTATCCGCGTTTTACATTGAATGCTTTCATTCCAGGATATACTGCGCTTGCGCCAAGTTCTTCTTCGATGCGGAGAAGCTGATTGTATTTTGCCACACGCTCCGAACGACTTGGTGCACCGGTTTTGATCTGGCAGGCATTCAATGCAACTGCAAGATCTGCAATCGTTGTATCTGCGGTTTCTCCTGAACGATGTGAGGAAATTGCTGTGTATCCTGCTTTATGTGCCATCTTAATGGCTTCCAATGTCTCAGAAACAGAACCAATCTGGTTCAGCTTGATCAGAATCGCATTTCCTGCTCCAAGCTCAATACCTTTGGCAAGTCTTTCCGTATTTGTTACGAACAGGTCGTCGCCAACAAGCTGTACTTTATCTCCCAGTCTTGCAGTAAGTTTCTGCCATCCTTCCCAGTCTTCTTCGTCCAAACCGTCCTCGATGGAAATAATCGGATATTTCTCGCAGAGTTTAGCCCAGTGTTCAATAAGTTCTTCTGCTGTATATTCTGTACCTGCTTTTGGCAGTTTATAATATCCTTTTCCCTTTTCACTCTTCCATTCAGAAGAAGCTGCATCCATTGCGATCTTAAAATCTTTTCCTGGTTCATATCCAGCTTTCTTCACGGCTTCCAGAATCGTCTCAATTGCCTCTTCATCTGATTTCAGCGCCGGAGCAAATCCACCTTCATCTCCTACGGATGTTGCAAGTCCGCGTTCTTTCAGAATAGAAGCCAACGCATGGAACACTTCTGCGCACCATCTTAAGCATTCTTTAAAAGAAGGTGCTCCAACCGGCATGATCATAAATTCCTGCACATCCAGTCCAGATGAAAGTGCATGGCACCCACCGTTTACAATATTCATCATCGGTACTGGCAAACGATTTCCAGATACACCTCCGAGAAAACGATACAGCGGAATCTCCAGTGCCGTAGCTGCTGCTCTGCAGCATGCAATAGAAACTGCAAGAATTGCGTTGGCACCCAGTTTGGATTTATCTTTTGTTCCATCTGCTGCGATCATTGACGCATCTACTGCATAAATGTCACTTGCATCGAGCCCTTCAATTGCATCATTAATAGTTGTATTGATATTTTCAACTGCTTTCTGTACACCTTTTCCAAGATAGCGTGCTTTATCTCCATCTCTGAGTTCCAGGGCTTCAAACTCACCTGTGGATGCTCCACTCGGTGCAGTTCCTCTTCCTACGGTTCCATCCAGCAGATACACTTCTGCTTCTACTGTCGGATTTCCTCTGGAATCCAGGATTTCTCTTCCTACTACTTTTTCGATTTCAAGGTACATGACCAATTCCCCTTTCTACTACTCATCAGAAGACGTTCCAAGTTCAGTGCTGTAGTCCATCTGATTTATTCACGCAAGAGTTTTCTTCATCTAACTCTGTAGTTAGTATAAACTAATTCCCATGGTCATGCAAGCTTTTTCCCGCTTCCTTGTTGAGAAGATAAATCGTTTAGCCCTTTTGAAAGTCAAGCGGATATTCGCAATTGAAGCAGGGAACTTAGTTGATTTTGTTAAAATAATAAAAAAGAAGAACAGTCGCTTTCTTCCCCAAACAGCTTCCAGAACTATTATGAATAAAAAGCACCATTCTTCTTATACATCTTATCTTATATTTTGTAATATCCAGCATACCATCGGCAATGTCATTATTCCACAAACCGTCGTGACAAACACACCGCCCAGCGCATAATCCCCATCGAGTCCGGATGCATTCGCCATCATGACGACTGCTGTCATTGTCGGCATTCCCACAATCAGCGCCATCGCCATCCGGATTTCCTCGCCGACCGGAAAGATTCCAAGAATCAGTAACAAAAGGATTGGTGCTACGATCATCTTTACCAGAACAATCCCATACAGTGAGATTTCCCGTATATATCTTCGAAAAGAAATCCCTGCAAAAATGCCGCCAACATAAATCATGGCAAGTGGTGATGCCGTAGAACCTATCTTCTGCAAAGCAGTATCCAGAAGTGCCGGTATCCGCACCTGTGCGAGCATCAGGATCATTCCAAGTAAGATCGCCACCGTCGCCGGATTGACCAGTTTTTTCAAGGCAAACCACCCTTCTCCTTCCGGAGACAATAGCTTTACACCCAAAGTCCACAGCATAAACTGGTCCATGATCATAAATACGGATGCATATAAGACACCTTTTTCCGAAAAAACACCTGCAATCATCGGCAAGCCTATGAAACCAATATTTCCGAACAGCAGCATTGCCTGATAGATTCCTGCACGGTTTTTCTGCAAATGTAACAGCTTAACCATTCCTCGTCCGGCAGCATACATAAAAATATAAAAAATAGCTGCAATCACAAAAATCGGCCATGATTCATACAGCACCTGCCGCTCTACCCCATCTGTAATGTTGATAAAAACCATCACCGGAAGTGCCATTTTCAAGACAAACTTTGAAATTGGCTCCAGTGTCTCACAACTCAGCACCCTTGTTCTGACAAGGATCACCCCTGCCAGAATATAGATTATAAACAGCCCGATCTGCTGTAGCAGAATATCAAACGTATGCATTCGTTTTCCTGCTTTCTTTGTGCCTTGCCAGAATCAGAACCATTATAAGAGTAATCACTTCTGATGTAAGGAAAGACAGCCATACTCCATTCATTCCAAAAATTCTGGAAAGTACGATCGCACAGATTCCAATGGCAACTACGCCTCGAAGCAAAGAACCGATGATCGCCGGACGTGCATTTGCGGTTGCAGAAAAATATGCGACAAGAACGATATTGACTCCGGCAAATAAGAATCCCAGGAAATATAACCTAAGACCAACATGCGCATATTCCAAAAGCAGCTGATTATTTTCACTGTTGAATACCGAAATAAACGGATCTGTAAAACTCCAGACCAGTGCAACCATGATAATTTCTATCGCCACTACACAGGTCAGACCCCAGTGAAGAAGTTTTTTTACATCATCAAACGCACCTTTGCCAAAGCTTTCGCTGATCAGTGGCTGTACACCCTGTGCCATTCCGTTCATGATCGCCATTCCCACAAGTGACAGATTCGCTACCACTCCATATGCAGCAACTCCGGTACTTCCGGTAAGCCCAAGAATCAGCATATTAAAGATAAACGTGATCACCGCAGAAGAAATTTCTCCTACAAATGCAGAAACACCAAGCTGACAACAGGAAATCAGATGTCGCACGGACAGTTTTTTCCATTTGAAACCGATATTACATTTTTTACTCAGATAATGTCTGGAGCACACCAACATAGTGACAATCGGGCAAAATGCTGTTGCCAATGCAGCACCAGAAAATCCGAGTCCGACCGGAAAAATAAAGATATAGTCAAACACAATATTAAAAGCACTTCCAGCAAGAGAACCTGCCATCACGGTTGAGGTCGCATAATCATTTCGTGCAAATGCCGTAACAGAATAATTACACATGAAAAACGGTGCAAAAATAAGAATAATTCGCAAATACGTTCTGCCTAGCTCTATCAGACCTGCATCCGCTCCGAGAAGTGCCAGGAATTTATCCGGAAAGAAAATTCCAACCAGCATAAATGGAACACTAAAAAGTATCGCCCAGCTGAGTGACTGTGTAAAATAATGATCTGCCTCTTCACCTTTGGCTCTGTTGATTCCGTATCTCGTCGCAGAACCAATTCCAATCATTGAGCCTATCGCGAACATCATTCCAAATACCGGCAAAATCAGATTGAGCACTGCCAGTCCATCTGCGCCAGAACTTACCGATATAAAAAAAGTATCAGCAAGAATATAGACTGATTGTCCCATCATGCTTGCTACACTCTGAAAAACATATTTTGAAAATCTTTTTAACATTTACTATATCATTTTCCTCTCCATTTTTGTCTTATCTCCTGCGCCCAAGTTCCCAGAATGCTACAGCACTTGCAGCTGCTACATTCAAAGAGTCAACGCCATGTGACATCGGGATCATAACTGTATAGTCGCAGTCCGCAATCGTCTGTGATGCCAGTCCGTCTCCCTCGGTGCCAAGAATGACTGCAAGCTTCTCTTCAGCAAGAAGCTTCGGATCATCAATACTATAAGAATCTTCTCTAAGTGCCATTGCCACGGTTTTGAATCCAAGATTCTGGATTGCTTTCATACCATCTTCCGGCCAGGAAGCTTTTTTGTCAAAATAAGTCCATGGAATCTGGAAAACTGTCCCCATGCTTACGCGGGCAGCCCTTCGGTAAAGCGGATCACTGCATCCGCTGGTCAGAAGGACCGCATCCATATGAAGTGCCGCTGCACTGCGGAAAATAGCTCCGATGTTTGTCGGATTCACGACATTTTCCAGAATCGCAATGCGGCTGGTGTTCTGACAGATTTCTTCTATAGACGGAAGCTGATGACGTTTCATGGCACAAAGCATGCCACGTGCCAGCGCGTAGCCGGTCATTCCTACAAGGACATCATATTCTGCAGTATATACCGGAACTTCCAGATAATGTTCCAGAAGTTCCTTTGCTTCACCTTCCAGGTCTTTATGCTCAACGAGGAAAGAAAGTGGTTCATAGCCTGCATTTAATGCGCGCTCGATCACCTTCGGGCTTTCCGCGATAAAAATTCCCGGCTTCGGCTCATAATACCGCAGAAGCTGCACTTCCGATGTCCGCGCGTACACGTCTAATTCCGGTGCAGTGATGTCGTTGATTTCGATTATATTGTTCACGATGTTCTCCTGTATACCTTATTTATCAAACGTAATATTCCTGAGCATGATAAAATATCTATTTCCTGTACTCTTCTATTTTACAGCTATGCTCCTGTGTTTTTTTATCATAATTAACTCCGACAAGCAACAAATTTCCATGATATTCTTCAAGGCTCTGACAATATTCTCTTTCCTTGATCTGTGCGATAACACCGACTGCATCTTTGTTCCATTTCAATTCTACTACCAACGCCGGTTTATCTGCAAATCGCTTTCTTGGAATAAAAACCAAATCTGCAAATCCCTTTCCACCAGCAAGCTCCCGATGAACAGTATAAAAATTCCTCGCCGCATAAAGTGCAAGCGAAATCGTATAACTTAATGCATTTTCATCATTGTACTGAATATGCGAAGTCTCAAAGTGTGCCTGCCGAATCCCCTCCGCGACCTGTTTTTCACGTCCCTGCCAGATTGCCTGCAGGGTATCTGCTGAATTTTTGAGTGCTTTCGATACTTCTCCCCAATCTGATACGGATACTGCATTCACATATTCTGCCCGGATTTCATCATTAGGAATAAACACAGATCTTGCAGAATAATGATACCCCAAATATCCAAGGTGGATCAACAAGGTCAAAACATCGTCTTCGGTACGGAAAGTTGTCATATCATTTGTAAAACTTCCTCAAAAGAATATCCATCATACCAGTTTCTGATCTCACTAAGTTCCATATGATACTCTTCACAGAGTTTTTTTACTTCCGCTTCTGTAAAACCAACATAAGAAGCCAATGGTCCCGGGTCTATCATAGAAAATTCATCAAACATATTCAGCGCACTGTGTGTGCCATATTTTTTGATAGGAAGAATCCCCGTCATATATGCAAGATGGATATAACTTTTGTCTTTGATCAAATCACGCAAAAAATCCAGATATTTCTCCTGTGCTTCTTTGTCATTCTTAAATTCTCGAAAAATGCAATCCCATTCATCTATAATAAGCACAAAAGGACATTTACTTTCTGCATAAATATCCTGCATGGTCTCTGCCAGATCTTCCGGATCAAACAACTCCACATCCGGATACAGTCTTGCAAGTTCTCGGATCACTCTCTGTTTTATTCTGGTAAGCAGTTCCTGCACATTAGCGCTTCGGCTTAAAAATTCCTGCACGTTAAGAAAAATTGTATCATATTTATTCAGGTATCCGCCAAAATTCTCATCTTTCGCAATTTCCAGGCCTGCAAACAATTCTCTGGAATCGCACCCTCTGCTGTAATACGCAGTCAGCATATCTGCCGCCATAGATTTCCCGAAACGTCTCGGTCTACTGACACAGACATATGCCTGCATGGTATTTATCACACGATTTGTATATTTTATCAACCCTGTTTTATCCACATAAATATCAGAATTTACAGCTCTCTGAAATTTACTGTTATCCGGATTCAGATAATTTCCCATTCTGGTGCAGTCCTTTCTTGCTTTTTGTTTTATCTTACCACAAAGCCGTGCTGGATTCTATGATTAGATTACAAAAGAACTATGATAGCATGGGCTGCTTAAGAATTCTGCCGCCACTGTCAGAAGAATACTCATGATAATCCACTTTAATATGCGCTCCAGATCAGGTGGCATTTCGCAGCCAGCTCTTCTTCTTTCTGCTGCGCCTTCTCAGGTTCATCCTGATAATCCCAGAGTTTAAAAGCCTCTTTTACATTTTCCGGATCTACATAATAAACATGTTCAATTCCTGTTGGAAAAGATGTTTCATCGGTGTCTGTTTCTGCTCCACGTTCATATGCTTCTTGAAAATCCTGCAGATTCCAGAGTTCATTTTCTGTGTTTGAATCGGATGGATATTCTTTGTGGGTCCACATGGTTTCTGACAGCATGTAAAACATGTTTTTCTGGTCTACGGACAGAATTGATTTCATCCTTCCCAATGGATTTACCGTAGAATATACTTTTCCATCCTTTACAGATATGTTTGCCTCGTCCCAGGAAATGTAATTTTCCTTATCATAATACCAATAATGCCCGATTCCACCGGCTGCCAGAACAATGGCAACTGCCAGGAGTACCGACGCAATTCTCTTTTTACGAATCTTACAGCGAATTTTTTTGAGCAGTTCTGCTTCTATTTTATTTGTCTGTACAGAATCACTGCCTTTTTTAACATCTGTCAGATGATTTTCCCTCATTATTTCTTCCTGCATTCTTCGGCATGTCGGACACGCTTTCAGATGCTCTTCCACAAGCTGTCTGCTGTCCTCACTGACCATATCGTCCACATAAAGCGGAAGCAGGTCCTCAATAATATTACAACTGATCTTCATGATCCAATTCCTCCCTGATTTTTTTACATGCTCTGTGATAAGTAACTCTTGCCCAGCTTTCGCTTTTGCCAAACAGCGAGGAAATTGTACCAAATGACAGTTCTCCAAACACACGAAGGGAAAAAACTTCTTTGTACGGTTCCGAAAGTCTGTGCAGAACCTGGTGAACCTGAAAAGCAGTTTCTTTATCCGAAAAGTTCTGAAGCAGATCGGATGTAAAAATATCTTCTGTTTCTTCCTGAGACTCCGGTACATACTTTTTATTTTTCTTCTGATAGTCATAGTACGTGTTTTTGGAAATCTGGCAAAGCCATACGCGCAGGTCACAGTCACCTCTGAAATCGTCGACTTTTTTCAGTGCTTTGAAGAATGTTTCCTGCGTCAGTTCCTCTGCAATATGGGTATTGTGCGAAAGCGAGAGCAGATAACGGTATACGACAGTAAAATACTGCTCATATACTTCCTGAATATTCAGCATTTGTTTCTCCTCTCTCTACCAGTTTTGTCCTCCTTCACATATATGACGATATATGTATGGGAAACGTTACAAAAAATTTCACAAAAAGAAAAAGGCCTTCCGATTTATGGAACACCTTTTTCTTTTTTTATAAATTCCTGATCCATGTACACGCAAGTTCCATCCATGACTGGCATTCCAGCTGAATACATCCACCATCTTCATGACATGTCTCTTCATTTGCAAGACTGAGCCCGTGACCACCTGTCGGGTACAAATGTAATTCTACCGGCACTTTGTATTTATGCAATGCTTCAAAAAATAACAGGGAATTCTCAACCGGGACACAATCATCCGTGACCGTATGCCAGAGAAAAGTCGGCGGAGTATCCGTTGTTACCTGAAATTCCAGCGACTGCTTTTTTCTTTTTTCAGAATCGCTGCTGTCAGCTCCAAGCAATGCCTCAAAAGACCCCGTATGTGCAAATTTCCCGGAGGAAATGACCGGATAACTGAGGATCATGCCGTTCGGTCTCACTATTTCTGTTTCTGTATGTAATACTTCGGAGATAAATTGTTCCTTCCAAAATACCCCAAGACTTGCAGCCAGATGGGCACCCGCCGAAAATCCCTGCAGGATAATTTTAGCAGTATCAATATGAAATTCTTCTGCATGTTCTCTTAAATATGCGACAGACTTCGCAAGCTGCAGAAGTGCCAGTGGATATCTCGCCGGGGCTACACTGTAACGAAGGATCACTGCATGGTATCCTCTTGCAAGATACTGCATGGCAATTGGTTCTGCCTCCCTGTCAGAGGTCATTGTATAACCGCCACCCGGGCAGATCACGATGACCGGGCGCTTTCGATTCGGACGCATTTCCACAGAATTGTCCAGAATATAGGTATACAAATCCGCGTTTTCCTGATAACCTTCTACTTTAATCTCAACTTTCTTGTAAATCATTCAAACCTCCGTTTTTATAGCACATAATAAACTTTCTCCTCGTGAAAAATCTACAGGCCAAATTTTTCCCGCACTTCGTCAAAATCTCTGATTGGTGACATCTCTTCCTGTGGAATTCCAATCTGTTTGTCCATATACAAAAGTGCATACCATCTATTGAATTTATAGCCACAGTCTTTCAGCTCACCAGCATGCTTATATCCCATTTTTTCATGAAACTGTACACTATTAAAATCAGAATATTCATCTGTCGGCTTTGTAATCAATGAGACAGCATTTACAACGCCCTGCTCTCTCAGGATGTCTTCCATAAGAGTATACATATGTCGTCCTAAACCATTTCGTCGTATATCCTGTTTCAGATAAATTGTCATCTCCACATCCCATCCAAAAGCTGCCCTCGGACGCAGACGGTCTGCATAAGAATAGCCAATAATTTCTCCCTCTTCCTCTGCGATAAGATATGGATAATGAGAAGAAATATGCCGGATTCGTTCCTGAAACTCTTCGACCGATGGAACTTCATATTCAAATGTCACCGCTGTCTTTTTCACATAGTAGCTGTAAATGTCGAGCAATTTCTCTGCATCTTCTACTTTCGCTGTCCGAATTTTGATCTCCATAATATCTCTTTCTCCGTCTGAATTGCAATTTCCCTATCTGACGTCTTTTACTTCTTTTCTAATACCTTTACTATTTTGCGAAGTAATTTATCAATTTCAATCGGTTTAGCCAGATAATCATCCATTCCTGCTGCAAATGCCGCCTGCCTGTCTTCTTCAAATGCATTTGCGGTCATCGCTATGATCGGAACCTGAGCTCTTTCATCCGGAAGCTTCCGAATCGCCTTTGTTGCCTGATACCCATTCATCTTCGGCATCTGTATGTCCATCAGTACCACATCATAATACCCGGCAGAAGCCTTTTGCACCATTGCAACTGCAATCGCGCCATCCGCAGCTACTTCCACCTCTGCCTTTGCATCCTGAAGAATTGTCCTTGCAATCTCCATATTTAATTCATTATCTTCTACAAGAAGAATTCTTTTGTACTTCAGAGGGTTCTCTGGCAGGCTCTGTTCTGCCTGGTCAATACGTTTTTCTTCCGCTACGATTCGACATGGAATCTCAACGATAAAACTGCTGCCTTTTCCAGGTTCACTTTGTACGATCACGCTTCCATCCATCAGATCTACAAAGGATTTTACGATACGCAGTCCAAGACCTGTTCCCATTATACCACTTTCTGAAGAATTTTTCTCGCGTGTAAATGCTTCAAATATGTGTGGGATATATTTCTGGCTGATACCAATTCCCGTATCCGAAACACAAATCCGCAGAATTATGGAATCCTCTCCGACAGCCCCCATTTCCTCGATATCTACGTCTATTTTTCCTCCATCCGGTGTATATTTAATTGCATTACTTACAAGATTCATGATAATCTCCTGAATCTTCAGCGAATCACAATATACATCTGCATGCTGAATTTCTATATTTCGTGCTACATGTAGCTGTTTATTCAGAATTTCTCTGTCAAGAACGATCTCCAACGTATCATTTATTTTCTTCAGATTCCATGGTGCTTCATTCAAAGTTTCCTTACCACTTTCAATACGGGCAATTTCCAGTACATTTCCTATCAATGCAAGCAGGAACTGGCTCGCTCCCTTCAACTTATGCAGATAATTTGTCGTAAGCTCATTGTCTCCCCAGTGCCGCTCCATAAGTTCTGCATATCCTATAATTGCATTCATCGGAGTCCGCAGGTCGTGTGACATGGCAAATAAAAAGGATGATTTTGCCCTGTTTCCCTCTTCCGCCTTCTGCAGTGCATTCTTAAGTACTACCATCTCTGATACATCAATAAATGTAGTGATCACGGCTCTTTCTCCCGATGGAACACGAATTACTTTCGTTGTAGCAAGTGCATGACATTCATTCGGCTCACCTTTTCCGATGATACACTCATAATCAACCATATCATCTACTTTGTGAAGTCTTTTCAACTTCTCTATTACGTCCACATCCGGATAGATTACTTTTTTCAGCATAGTACCGAGTTTGGACTGTGCCTCTTCAATGTTCTCCACTCCATACATCCGCAAAGCCTGTGCATTCATATGAATGATCTTATGCCCGGGAATTGTATATGCAAGGACACCACAACTTTGCATTTCCAGCAGTTCTTTGTAATAATCTTCCTGTTCTATCTTTTCTTTACGGAGTGTATCATTAAGTTCCGCCAGACGACGTTCCGCTTCTTTTTCTTTCTCCAAACGTACCGTCTCTGAAATGTCCTGGTGTATTCCCATAATAGAAATACCGTCTACTACAGACCTATCTCTTATGCCACTGCAACGTACGAACATCTCTCCAAATGTAGGATGAATATAGCGATATACGATTTCTGATTTTGTCTCTGACAGTTTATCTGAATATTCCAGAAATAACTGCATATCATCCGGATGTACACGTGCCTGATGAAATGTAAATCGCTCTTCCGGTGAGATTTCTCCCTGGATTCCAAGTAATTCATCCATCACCGCATCTGCATAAAATCTCGGTGCTTTACCATCCTCAATTTCTATTCTCCATGCTCCTACTCTGTTGACGCGAAGAATTCTTTCAACATTAATCTTTTTCTGCTGTATCATGGACAGCTCCTCCTCATGCAGCTATTTACTGTGCTTCTTCCATATATTATAACGACAGCGAAATCAGATGAACTTCGCCATCACTCGGAACAGAACATTCATATCCACCGGCTTTGATACATGTGCATTCATGCCTGCATCAAGTGCCTTCTGCCTGTCCTCTTCAAAAGCATTCGCTGTCATGGCTACGATCGGAACAGCAGCTCTGGAATCCCCAAGATTTCGTATCATCTCTGTTGCCTGATATCCATCCATTTCCGGCATCTGAATATCCATAAGAATCATATCATAATAATCTGCCGGCTTCTCTTTCAGCATCTCCACACATTCTTTTCCATTTGCAGCCCGCTCCACAAGCAATCCCTTTTCTTTAAGAACCGTCAGTGTAATTTCTGCATTCAGCTCATTATCTTCTGCAACCAGAATTCGTTTTCCTTTAATGTCCTCCGGCACAAATTCTTTTTCTTTCTGCTGCTCCTCAAGAATCTGCTCCTGCGTGGCAATCTCGAATGGAATCATGACCGTCGTCTTTGTTCCTTTGCCGACTTCACTCTCTATTTCTATTGTTCCTCCCATCAGATCGATCAGAGCCTTCACAATAGGAAGCCCCAAACCTGTTCCGACTACTTTGCTCTCCGTACTTGTATGTTCTCTGGAAAATTCTTCAAAAATATGTGGAAGATAGTCTTCACTCATCCCAATTCCAGTATCTTCAACTACAATCTTATATGCAATATAATTTTCCCTGTCAAACGGAATCTCCCTGATATCTATGGTGATCTTGCCACCTGCCGGAGTATATTTCAGCGAATTTCCAATGATATTGATAAAGATTTCCCGAACCTTTGTCTTATCACCCATCACATATTCATGCTCTATGTCTTTTGTGTAACTGTAGGTAAGTCCCTTCTTACAAACTTCCGGTTCAAAAACGTCTGTCAACGATTCGATCAATCTGGAAGCACAGCAAACTTCTTTTTTCAGACTCGTCTTTCCACTCTCAATTCGGGCTGTCTCCAGCACATAATTGATTAGCGATAACAAAAATTCACTGGAACTTTTGATCTTGCCAATATAATCACGAACTCTTTCTTTCTCATCAATGTGCTTTTCCAAAAGATCTGCAAAACCTATGATTGCATTCATTGGAGTACGGATATCATGACTCATATTGAACAGAAAGCGCGTCTTGGCTTCATTCGCACATTTCGCTTCATGAACCGCTTTTTCCAGTTCCGTCTCATGGATCTGTTCTCTGTAACGCCTCATCCTGAACTGCAAATATACGGTCATTATAATAAATGCAGTCATAAAACTGATCAGCAGCCCCCATAATTTCTGTATTGAAGTAATCCACCCATTCTCCGGAATGATTTCAAAATACCATATGTCATTCGGGACTTCACAAGCAACTTCCAGTGTATCCTCTTTTTCAAAGTTTACACACTGTGCAATAACCGCCTTCTCGCCGTCTTTATTGCCCCTTTTCCAGATTTGGTAGTGATATCCGGCATCTTCAAGCTTATTCAGTTCCATTTTGTCGATGAACTTTTCCCAGTCCATAACAAGAATAGAAAATCCCCAGAACTTCTTGTTTCCCTGTGCATCTATCTGATAAACCGGATCAAACAAAAGTACCCCGGTTCCTCCCTGGACCAGCTCAAACGGACCCGCAATCGTATATTCTCCACTGTCTCTGGCAAGAAGGGCGGCTTTTTTTCGCTCAGAATCTTCCAGCACATTGAATCCCATTGCATTTTCATTTCCCTGTATTGGGTATATCTGTGAAACAATACCGTCCTTTGCAATCTCATGTGCCTTTATGATATAATCTTCATCCTGCATAAGTCGGGACAACTGCGCAAGCTGGGCATCGCTGATTATCATCCCGTCTTCAATACTCTTTTTTACCAGATCCGACTCTGCCATATAACGGTTCAATTGAATTTCTACTCTGTTTATCGTAGATTCTGCAGTATAGGCAGCTTTCAACTGTTCTCTCTTTTTTTGATTTTCGTTTACCAGAAAAGTACAACCCAATATAATCACAAACATTGTCAGAAAAACAAGCGCTGCACGTATTCTGATAACTTTTTTATCTATCTTATTCTTCATCCATAAACACCTGATATTCCCTGTAGCAGCAAAACATATTTCTTTTTATCGTATCTCTATTTTATGTTAATCCTTCTGCTTTTTCACGCTTTCACATCTGGTCAGGATTTCTCTGAGTTTGCTTTCATCAATCGGCTTCGCAATGTGTCCATTCATTCCGGAAGCCAGACATTTATGTACACTTTCGGAAGAAACCTGCGCCGTCATGGCATATATACGCACCGTTTCTGCATCCGGTCGCTCCAGTGTCCGTATACGACGGGCTGCTTCTCTGCCGCCCATAACCGGCATCATAATATCCATCAGAATCAGATCATAAGTTCCCGGTGCTGACTCTTCAAACTTGTCAATCGCTTCCTTGCCATTCCATGCCTTATCAACCACAATTCCCAGTTCCTTCAGATAGAACTCTGCAATCTCCATGTTGATCTCATTATCCTCAACCAGAAGAATCTGCTTTCCTTCCAGCTTCTGTTCGCCTGAGCTCTGCTCTTCTTTTTGGGTTTCGATGGCATTTTCATCAACTTTAAACGGAAGGCGGAAAGTAAAAGTACTTCCCTCTCCAAGTTGACTCTCTACTTCTATAGAACCTCCCATTTTATCCAGAAGCGCCTTGACGATCGACATTCCCAGACCGGTTCCTCTGTACAGTGTTCTGGCGTCATTCTTTTCCTGTGTAAAAGGTTTAAACAGCTGTTCTTTTATAAATTCTTCACTCATACCGATTCCGGTATCAACGATTTTAAATTCATACCACACGGTTGTACCGTCACAGGAAAGTTCTTCCGCATATGTATCAATTGTTCCATTTGGTTTATTATATTTGATTGCATTGCTCAAGAGATTGACCATGATACGCCGCAGCTGCAGGGAGCTTCCCTTCAAGGCAGTATGCTGAATATTACTTCTGTGCTTGCAATGTGTAATACTGGATTCAACCAGCTGAGCATCCACAAGTGCAGCAACTTCATCCATAAGCTCATTCATATCAAATACATCTTCATGAATCTCAAACATACCAGCTTCCAGTTTGCTCATATCGAGGACATCACTAACCAGCTCCAGCAAATGTCGGGTAGACAGCTGAATCTTATCCAGACTGTCATCAACTTTTCCCCAGTCATCCCTGTTTTTACGGATGATGTCTACCATTCCCATGATTCCATTGATCGGCGTACGAATATCATGACTCATACTATTCATAAATTCCGTCTTGGCTCTGTTCTCGGAATCCGCTTCTTCATAAGCCATCTGCAGACGTGCTTTTTCCTGCTGTTCCTTTTCATGGAAATCTGAAGTATTCTTAAACAGAACAATTCCATGGACTACGGAACTCTCTTTATCTGTATTCGCATCATACACCATATCTCTGGACATCAGAACTGTTTTCTGCAGCCATACCGGCTTATTTTCTTTTCCCATCGTTTCGCAGTATTCTACTGTAACCTGCTTCGCACCTGTAGCAAATCGCTTCAGTAGTTTGAAAGAAGAATCAACGATTCTGTAGTTCTCCAAAGTATCTTCGGTCACATACCGACTCCGTTTATTGCAATAATCGCTATAAGAACGTGGTGTCTGTATATCATTTTCAACCTTAAATGCTGCCTCATGATAATAAACATTCTCCAGCTTATCATTCGTCAGATCCACAGTATAGACTACATTTGCAGTCTGAAGGAGTGCCTCCGCATAATTCTCGTTTTCAACAATGGATTGTTTCAGCTGTTCATAATATCGATTCAGTCGAGTCTTTTCATCTGCTGTGTTTTCATTTTTATTCTGGAAAGGTTCAAAGCCCAGAATGAAATGATGAAGCCTGCCATCTTCGGTATTATTTACAAACAGTGCTGTCATTCGTCCTCGACAAATACTGTCCTCTTTCCTGTACTGATATGGAAGCTCCAGCTTCTCGCCTTTGTCCTTGATCTGTTCTGCAAGATAAGAAATCTGCAATTTCTTTCTCATACTCTTGCGGTTCTCATCCGTTCCCAATTCCTGTATAATCTGCTCAACAGCTCCGGAATAGCTTCCATCCTCGGCCAGGAAAAATCGTGAGCTTGCGCGCAGTACATAATACTGATCCAAAAGCGCGTCACAGTAAATACAGTCAGAAAACTGATATCCCTTCTCTGTGATTTTCTCAAGGATGCGGATATTCATCTTTTGTTTCTCA
>OLOC01001241.1_pt1 | contig 15544 bp, 14 predicted proteins | sample 1643111 | NCBI WGS metagenome assembly OLOC01 (sample SAMEA3136633, study PRJEB25190) | human gut metagenome
GCAACCTGCGGGTGTCGGAAATTATCGGCCAGGTGTGGCGTGCGGCGAAAATCGTTTCCGCTGGGTTCGGCGCGGTCCACCCGGAGGTTCCGGCTGGCACCCATCCCGGCCACCGGGCCCCGCACATCGTGGACGGTGCGCAGGCCCTTGGCATTCCAGGTCTTGAGGATGCTGTTCCAGTACCAGAGATCCCGCTTGGGTCCGGCCTGTACGGCGGCTTCCTGCACCATGGCATCATCGTAGCCGTAGACCTCGTACCAGCGGGCAATGGCCTTGCGCCCGCCAAGGGTCAGCTCGGTGTCGGCAATGCCCAGCAGGCCGCTGACGTACTGCTCCCGCTGGGCGCGCAGGGCCAGCAGCTGGAGGTGTGCGTCGGCCTGTTCGCCGGTCTCCACACCTTCGGCCCGCCAGACCTTCAATTCGTGGCTGACGGCACCCATCGTCCGCTTGCCCCGGCTGGCCACGTAGGCCACGCAGAGCATAACAGTCTCGGGTGCAAAGGCCTCCTGCACATAGAAGTTTACCAGCTTTTCCATTTCGGGGTGGGTCAGCGGGCGGGCAAAGCTGGTCTGGGCGCAGTCGATGAGGGAGGAGATCATGGGGTCGGTTCGGCTGGCTGCTGCGATCTCGCTCCAGGTCATGGGGGCAGGGGCTGTGGGCTCCTCGCCCGGGGCGGCGTTCTCCTCATACCGTTCCAGCAGACCTGCACCGGCCCAGAAGGACAGGGCACTCTCGGCGGTCATCTTACTGCGGAGCTTTAAGTCGGCGCAGAGCTTCTCCGGGTCAGTGATGCCGGTGGCCAGCACATACAGAGCCACCCGGACGTTATATTCCTCCGCAATGCCCAGCTTGGAAAAGACCAGCTGCGGCACCGGGATGGTGTCACCCTTGAATTCTTTCAGTCGGTAGATCATGGTGCACCTCAGTGTTGTGTTTCGGCATCCGGTTCCGGTGCGGGCGGTGTCCAGGGCTCACAGTCCAGGATGGACGGGTGGGCGCTCCAGCGTTCCGGTTCGGCGTTGTAGGCATCGTTCAGATATTGGGCGACTGCGGTGCGGCCCTCTTCGGTCATCGGGAAGATCTCCCGCCGCCGCAGGGCCGGGTCGGTCTTGTCCAGCGTCCACGGCTCGGGCCAGAGATCCACCGTGAGGATGGCCTCTTCTTTTTTGGCCTCCTCGCCGCCGTCTGGGTCGGGGACGGAGCGCTTGCCCGGGGTGATGAGGTAGCGCATCCCATCCTCGTTGCCGCTGAATGAGTTTTTGTTCTGCAGATAGTGCAGCATGGGCACAAAGATCATGTAGAATTCCTTCCATTGTGATAATCTATCTTTCATTATAAAGCAACTGGCGCAAAAAGCAAGTTTTTTCCGCCTGCCGCGTTCCGACAGAAAAAACTGTTGACAAAACCGCTGCACTTTGCTACACTAATGGAGCAGTCCTGCAGGGTTAGCTCATCCGGTAGAGCGACTGCTTCCCAAGCAGTAGGCGGCGGGTTCGAGTCCCGTATCCTGCTCCAGAAAATAGCGCTCCAACGTGTAGTGAAGAACATGTTGGGGCGCTTTGCATTTTGATGCACTTTTGGCGGGCGGCTTGTGCTTTGCCCGAAAATATGGTTCAATAGAGGAAAACAGGCGGGAACGCACAGCGACCAAAAAAACGAGGTGGATACAATGAATCTGAAAGAAGCATTCCGCTATCAGAACAAGCTGCAGGCCCTTTTGGACGAGGCCCAGGGTATTCTGGACTGCGATTCCAACGTGACGAATGTGGCCAACACCTACCTGCGCCACAAGGTCATGGCAGAGGCTGAGGACGAGACGATCCTGGACCTGCCCCAGACTGAATATGCCCAGCAGATCACCGATATTGCCCGGTTCATGCTCTATCTGCTGGAGGAGAAGGGCCGTCTGTTTGCTGCCATCCGCAAGGCAAAGGATGCGCTGGACATGGATATGGACAGCGAGGTCAGTTTGAACGCTGCGCGGCAGAGCGTGGCGCGCACCTTCAAGCGATTGAATGACCTGCGCAGCTCCGAGCAGCTGCTTTCCGGCGGCGGCACCGGCTACCGTTTCAATGCGGAGGGCAACCAGATCGCCTACCGCTGTGATGTGAAGCGGGTGACCACCATCAACTATGACCGCAAGGTCATCCACGCGGCTTTGGGCAAGCTGAACCGGCAGGCGGACGAGACCTCCAACCGGATCGACCTGTGCCTTGTGACCTCCCGTGTGGACTATGCAGTTCCCTTTGATGTGAACGCCAGCTTTGCCGAAGCATTTGAGACCTATCTGGAAAACGCCAAAGGGTGACACGCCGCCAACCGGCCATTTTGGGTGCGGCAAGCGCCGGGAACGCGGCTGCCGGTTCAGGTGCAGATGAACAATAACGCTGCACAGTTCCGCAAGGAAGTTTCGGTCCGGTTCACCTTACGAGCCAGCATAATTGAAAAAATCTTGCGTTCGGCTTTTCCGCCACCGCCAGACGTTTCTTCGCCGAAACCGTCCTTTGCCATTCCTCACATTCCTGCTACCGTGCTAACGTCTCCATGGGCAGGCAGGCAAGCCACCCTTTCTGAATTTGCCCCGCAGATCTTCTGCGGGAGCATTTTTCCGCCTGCGGGGCGGGTGCACTGCATCCCCCATTTTGCAGGCAGAGCAAATGGCAGAAGCTGCCCTGGATGCTTGCCGTATCCAAAATGGCCGGTGCAAAACCGGAAGGATAAGCGATGAAGTGCTGCAGCCCCGGCGGTAAAAAACTGCCGGGGCTGCAATTCTTGGAGGGAGTCGTTCGTATTCCAGACAAAGCAACTGAATTTAGACAAAGACGAGGTATGATCATGTCAACCAAACCGATTCGTTCCACTGCCGCAAATTGCATTGACCTGAGTGCAGCAGCACTTCATATCATTGCCATGGCGCTGATGCTGATGGATCACCTGTGGGCGACCCTTCTGCCGGCGCAGGACTGGCTGACCTGTGCCGGGCGGCTGGCGTTCCCTATCTTTGCATTTATGACAGTGGAAGGCTACTTTCATACCCGGAATCTGAAGCGTTATGCCCTGAGGCTGCTGTTGTTTGCGCTGCTTTCGGAAGTGCCCTTTGATCTGATGTATGGCGGGACATGGTTCTACCCGGTGCACCAGAACGTGATCTGGACGCTGCTGCTGGGGCTTCTGGGGGTGCATCTGATGGAAACGGTGCGCAAAAAGCAAAAGCTCTGGGTCTCGCTGCCGGTGTGCGCCGCAGTGGCAGCAGCAGGGGCGCTGCTGGGAACGCTGGGCATGACAGATTACTACGGTGCCGGTGTGCTGACCGTGTTCGCTTTTTACATTTTCCGGGGCCGGAAATGGTGGTGCCTGCTGGGACAGGTGCTGACCCTGTACTGGATCAACGTGGTGCTTCTGGGCGGGCTGATGTACCCCATCCGGCTGTTCGGCATGGAGTTTGAGCTGTGTCAGCAGGGGCTTGCGCTGCTGGCGCTGGTGCCCATCTGGCTGTATCGCGGGCGGCAGGGCTGCCACAGCAAACCGTTCCAGTATGCCTGCTACGCCTTTTACCCGGTACACATGCTGCTGCTCGTGCTGGCGCTGAATTTCGTGAACCGATAAGAACGTAACTGTTATCCCTGCGGGCTATGGGTGTCCGCAATCTGATGGTATCCCGGGGGGATCTATTCTGCACTTTCCTGAGTCTGCTCTGTGGGCTTGATGGTCTTGACCCGCAAGGTGAAATACAGAAGATGGCAGACCCACACCACTGCAATGCAGATCCTGCCGATGGGAGCATTTTTCATACAAAGAAAACCGATCGCCATGACAGCGGTGACCATTGCAATGATCTTGCATTTTGTTCCTGCTGTCATGGCTTTTTTCTGAACAAAGCTGTCCAGATGCTTTTTGTACCGTGGTATACTGAATGGAACACCCGCAGGAGGTAAAATGCCCCATGAAAAAAGATAAATCGTTCCGCCCGGACCGGGTTCTCTCCTATTTCAGGGTGGAGTGGTTCCCGCTGCTCCTTGTGACCCTTTCGGGCCTTGTCTATAACATCGGTCTGCTGGCCGCGCCGTGGTTCGAGGGCCGGTTGGCCCAGTGCCTGGCGGATATCCTGGGCGGCAGTGAGACTGCTGCCCAAATGGCGCTGCTGGTGCTGGCCTACATTGCAGTCACACTGCTGGTGCAGGCGGCGCGCTTCATCAAACGTTTTTATGTGCGCCGATTTGCCAACAACATCAACCGCCGGATGAAGGGCATCCTGTACGCCAATCTGGTGCGGCAGAGCCGGGCAGCGCTGGAAAAAGAGGGGGCCGGTGAGCTGATGACCAAGGCCATCTCCGATGTGGACGACTGCGTGGAGGGAATGCGAAAGTTCACCACGGAGGTGTTCGACACCGGTGTGGCGCTGGCGGGCTATGCGGTCATGCTGCTGGTGTACGATTGGCGGCTGGCGATCCTGGGCCTGCTTTTTACTCCCGTGTCCTATGTCTGCGCGGCAGGGATGAAAAAGCCGGTGCAGCGTGCCGGTGCGGCCTATAAAAAGGCCGCCGGTGCCCTGAGCAGTGCCACGCTGGACCGTGCCCGGAATGCCGTGACCTACCGCATCTACGGCTGTGAGGAGGCCCGGATGGAAAAATACGAGGAGGCCCTGAGCCTTTACGAAAAGACTGCCGTGCGGAACAACGTGTGGCAGTCCGCTCTGCCGCCGCTTTATCTGGCGGCATCCGAGGCAGGGACCCTCTTCATCCTGTGGTTCGGCGCAAAGAATGTGCTGGGCACCGGCTGGAACCACTGGAATATCGCCGCCTTCACCACCTTCCTCTCCTGTTTCACCAAGCTGGTGGTCAAATCCTCCAAAGTGGCCAAGCTCTTCAACGCGGTGCAAAAGGCAGAGGTCTCCTGGAAGCGCATCAGACCCCTGATGAAAACGCCCGAGCAGCTGGATGCCCTGCAGATCCCGGCGGCACAGGATGTGACGCTGAAAGAACTCGCCTTCTCCTATGGGGAAGAGCCTGTTTTCTCCGGCCTGAGCCTGACGGCTCACCCCGGCGATATCATCGGCATCACCGGCCCGGTCGCCTGCGGAAAATCCACCCTTGGCCGCGTATTCCTCTGCGAAGCGCCCTATCAAGGCTCAGTCTGCTTTGGTGGCAGGGAGCTTTCCACCCTGACCCCGCGCCAGATCGCCGCCACGGTCGGTTATCTGGGCCATGACCCGGAACTGAGTGCCGACACCGTGCAGAATAATGTCCTCTGCGGCAGCGAACAGGATGTCATGCCGTGGCTTGCAGCCGCTGCCCTGAAGGAGGAAGTGCTGGCCATGGAAAAGGGCACGGAGACGGTCATCGGCAGCGGCGGCACCCGCCTTTCCGGCGGGCAGGCACAGCGTCTGGCATTGGCCCGGACGCTGGCCCATCCCCGCCCGGTGCTGGTGCTGGATGACCCCTTCTCGGCACTGGACCGCAGCACCGAGGATGCGATCTTTGCCGAGCTGCAGGCGTATGCCAGGGATAAGGTGGTGTTCCTGATCTCCCACCGGCTGTACCATTTTCCGCAGATGCAGCAGATCATTTTTATGGAGGGCGGCAGAACCACCGTTGGCACCCACGAGGAGCTGATGGCAGCGGTTCCGGTCTACCGCCAGCTGTATGAAAGCCAGACCGGCCTGAAAGGGGGAGAGGGCGCATGAAAAAGAAAAATGATCACGGCGTGTTTGCTGCCGTCCGGATGGCAGCGGCTTCGCACCGCCTTCTCACGGTGGGGACGGTGCTGTGTGTGGCAGCTTCGGTGGCGGCATCCCTGCTGCCGCCCCTGCTGCTGGCCCGGGTCATCGACCGTCTGACCGTGGGCCTCCCGCTGTCCTTTCTGGCCGTGCTGATCTACTTCGGCAGCCTTGCACTGGAAGGTGTGCTCACCTCGGCGCAGGAAAGCCTGCTGGTGCTCTTTGGCCAGAGGATGACCCATGCCCTGCGCTCGGAGATGTCCCGGAAGCTGAGCCGCCTGCCCGCCGGTACACTGGCAGAGCAGAACCCCGGCGAGGTGGCCGCCCGCTTTTCGGGCGATGTGGACACGGTGGAGGCTCTATTCACTTCCGGCATCATCAGCATGGCGGCAGATGCCTGCCGCATCATCTCCATCATGGGGGTCATTGCAGTAAAAAATACCGGCCTTGCGCTGATCCTGCTGCTGGTGCTGCCGCTGTTTGCCGTGTTTACCCGTCATGTCCAGAAGCGGATGCTGGCCGCGCAGCTGGACAACCGCCGCGCGGTCGCCGCAGTCTCCGGGCAGGTGCCCGAGACTCTGCACAACATCCGCACCATCCGGGCGCTGGGGCTGGAGGATTACATGGAGCGCCGGTATGACCGGTGCATCGGTGACAGCTATGCCGCCATGGAGCGCACCAATTTTTATGATGCCGTCTATTCGCCGGTGGTGCTGCTGCTGAATGCCGCTGTGGTCGGCATCGTGATGCTGCTTTCCGCTTCGGGGAACGCACAGCTTCTGACCCTGTTCGGCATGTCAGTGGGCACCTCGGTGGCCGTCATCAACTACATCTCCCGCATCTTCGCCCCCATCGAAAGCCTGGGCATGGAGATCCAGACCATCCAGTCGGCCATGGCGGGTGTCAGGCGCATCGATGCCTTTCTCGACCAGCCGGAGCGCACGATCCCGCCCGCGCGCAGGGAGGCTGCCCGGGGCGATGTGGAATTTGCGCACGTCACCTTCGGCTATGGGGAACGGCACGTTCTGAAGGATTTTTCCATGACCGTGAAACAGGGGGAGCAGGTCACGCTGGTGGGCCGCACCGGTGCGGGCAAGAGCACCGTGTTCAAGCTCCTGCTGGGCCTGTATCAGCCAGAGGCCGGTACGGTGACCATCGGCGGCGTGAAGGTGGGGGACATCACCGACCGGGAGCGCCGCACCTGCATCGGCTGTGTGGAACAGCATTTCTCCCGCGTGCCGGGCACCGTGCTGGAACAGATCACGCTGGGAGACCCGCAGATCACCGGGGAAATGGCAAGGGCTGCCGCTGCACTGGCCGGGATCGATGCTGCCATCCGGGCTCTGCCGGAGGGTTATGACACTGTCTGTACCGAGGGCATCTTCTCGCAGGGCGAGTGGCAGCTGCTGTCCATTGCCCGTGCCGCTGCCGCAGACCCCGCCGTGCTGCTGCTGGATGAGATCACCGCCAATCTGGATGCCGAAACGGAGGCCCGTGTGCTGGCGGCTCTGCGCCGCGCGTCTGCGGGCCGCACGGTGCTCTCTGTCTCCCACCGCGTGTATGAGGATCTTGGCGGCAGAACGATCGAGATCAGGACCCGGGAATGACGTATGATAAAAACGCCCCCTGTGCGCCGCAGCAGGCACACAGGGGGCGTTGTGGTATGCTCAATTCTTTTCGATGTAGACGCTGGTGGAGGGGAAGGCGAAGTCCACGCCGTCTGCCTGCATCACGTCCATGATGTTCAGGTTCAGATCGTTCTGCTGCTGCAGGAAGGTGGCATAGACGTTGGTGGTCAGGTAGGCCGAGATGAGGATGTTGATGCTGGAATCGCCAAAGCTGGTCAGCCGGACGATGTTGGTTCCCTTGTTGGTGTAAGGGCTGTTGTCCAGCATGGCCTGCAGATCAGCCATCAGCTTTTCCAGCTGGGCACGGGTGGTGCCGTAGGTGACACCCAGTGTGAACTTATAGGGCCGCATGGTGCGCAGGGCTGCGTTCTGGACAGTGGAGGCGCAGATCTGGCTGTTGGTGATAATGACCACGCTGTGGTCCATGGAGCGGATGCGGGTGGAGCGGAAGTTGATGTCGATGACTTCGCCCTCCACATTGCCCACGGTGATCCAGTCGCCGATGGAAAAGGGTTTGTCCAGCAGGATGACGATGCCGCTGAACAGGTTGCTGGCGCTTTCCTGCGCGGCCAGCGAGATGGTCAGGCCAACAAGACCAGCACCGGCTACGATGCTGCCGATGGGGAAGCCGACGATCTGCGCGCAGGTGGCAACACCCAGAATGATGACCAGCACTTTGTAGGTGGTGTCCAGCAGGGAGCGCAGGGTCTTGTTGCTCCGGATCTCCGGGCTGCAGGAGGCCAGCAGCAGGTCGGCTACCTCAGAAGCGTTGTACAGGCCCTGGCAGAACAGGAGGGTCGTTGCGATCTTATAGGCCGTGAACAGAAACTTTGTCAGGCCCGGAATGGCCCACGGCAGGCTGGTCAGGGCCAGGTACAGGCCGCTGTAAAAGGCCATCCGCGCCAAAGGGTTCTGTAAGCTGCGCAGGAGGATGGGCGTGGCGGCAAAGTGCCAGCTGCGGGCCTGCAGAGCGGGAAAAATCTTCCGGCGCAGCAGCCAGCCGACCAGAAGCCCCGCAAAAACGATGACAGCGGCGCAGACAGCCCGGGCAGCCAGCGCCCACCAGCCCTCCAGCAAAAAAGGCCCGATCTCGAACCCGAGGTCACGAACGGTAAAAATCATGGCAAAAAGCTCCTTGTATCAAAAATTGTAACATCCTGTCCCACAGTATACCATATCCGGCCCGTGCAGGGCAAATAAAAAAGGGGTTGACAAGGCGGAGCAGCCGCGTTATACTCTTGGCCAGAAAGTTCGTTTCAGGGCGGGGTGAGATTCCCCACTGGCGGTACAGCCCGCGACCACCCGCAAGGGTGCTGACCCGGTGAGACTCCGGGGCCAACGGTATAGTCCGGATGCAAGAAACGGCAGGCAATACGATTTGTCTACGCGCCCTGTTGCAGTGTTTGCTGCGGCAGGGCGCGTTTTTGATTGTCTTCCCGGTTCCGAACCACGCGAAAGGGGCTTTCCAATCTTTGATTTGGGGCCAGAACGCCCCGGGAGGATATTACCATGAAGAAAAACACGACCCGCAACCTGACCGTTGCCGCCATGCTCAGCGCGGTGGCCTTTATCCTGATGTTCATCGAGTTCCCGCTCCCGATGCTCATCCCGTCCTTCGTCAAGATGGACTTCTCCGACCTGCCTGCCCTGCTGGGTGCCTTTGCCCTTGGCCCGGTGTACGGTGTGATCATCAGCTTTATGAAGAACCTGCTCCATGTGGTCATCAAGGGCACCTCTACCGCGCTGGTGGGTGAGCTGTGCAACTTCATGCTGGGTGCGGTGTTCTCCGCACTGGCCGGTTACCTCTACAAGCACCACAAGAGCCGCAAGAACGCCATCATCGGTGCCGTGGCCGGTGCCGTGGCCATGGCCCTGTTCAGTGTGCCGTCCAACTACTTCATCACCTACCCGGCCTACGTCAAGTTCTACCACATGCCGCTGGAAGCCATCCTGGGCATGTATCAGGCGATCCTGCCCTCTGCAAACAGCCTGATCAAGTGCCTGGTCATCTTCAATATGCCCTTTACGCTGGTCAAGGGCCTGCTGGATGCCCTGATCTGCATGTTGATCTATAAGCCGCTCTCTCCCATCCTGCATGGCCGGAAGTGAGTGACAGAACAAAAAAAGAAAGGACGAGAGAGCGTCCTTTCTTTTTTGCTTTTATCGATTTGATTTAAGACAGCGCGCCCTTTTCCAGCCACTTGCCCCGGGCAAGGCGGATGAGGAACAGCAGGCCCCGGATGCTCAGTTCGCAGCACATAGCACCCCAAACGCCCATCAGGCCCAGCCGGGGAGCCAGCAGGAACGCCAGTGTCAGCCGGATGCACCACATGCTGAATATGTTCAGCACAAAACAGGAGGTGCTGTCGCCCGCACCCTGCATGGCACCGCTGGCCACGATGGAGGCACCGAACATGGGCTCGGCCCAGGCTTCGATGCGCAAAACCTGAGCACCCAGAGCGATGACAGCCGCATCGGTGGTGAAAAGGCTCATCAGGGTGGGGGCAAAGATCCACAGACCAACGCCGGAAAGGGCCATGACCCCCATGCCAAGGCCGGTACACAGCCAGGCAAACCGCTTGGCCATATCCTTCCGGTTGGCACCCACGGCCTGGCCGATGAGGGTGACAGCTGCGCTCTGGATGCCGTAGCCCGCCATGTAGCACAAGCCTTCGGCGTTGACAGCCAGGCTGTTGGCGGCAATGGCCACGGTACCCAGGCCGGCCACGATGCGCACCACCACCACCTGCGCCAGAGAGATGGCGGCACGTTCTCCCGCCAGAGGACCGCCGACCCACAGCAGGTTCCGCAGGCAGGAGCGGGTGATCTTCCAGGGGGCAGGCTTCCGGATGCAGAGGGGGCTTTCCCGCAGCAGCAGGATGGCCAAAGCCAGCAGGCCGCCCACCACAGTGGCCAGGGCGGTGCCCAGGGCTGCGCCGGGCACGCCCAGCCCAGCACCCCAGACGGTGATGCCCCACAGCGTCCGGGTGGGATTGATGAGGAAGAAGTTGAAGATGGCATCCAGCACGCAGACCAGCACGCTGATGAGGCTGGCGGTCAGGGCGTTGCCTGCTGCCCGGAGGATGGAGGCGTACATGCCCATGGCCATGGTGAAGGGCAGAGCCGCTGACCAGATGGCAAAGTAGGCTGTGGCGTTTGCCCGCAGGGAGGGGTCAGCTCCCAGCCACCCCGGCAGAAAGGGGCTGATGCCCAGGCCGAAGAGGGCGGCACCCACGCCCAGGATCACATTGAAAAGCATGGCCTGTCGCAGCACGCTGCGGGCATCATCCTGCCGGTCGGCCCCCAGATACTGGGCGATCTGGATGGAAAGGGCAGTGTACAGGCCCACCAGAACGCCGTGGAGCAGCCAGGTGCTGGAGCTGACGATGCCGATGGAAGCAGTAGCTTCTGCACCGATGTGGCCCACCATGGCAGCATCGATGTATCCCATGGCAGTGACCACCAGCTGCTCCAGAATGGAGGGGATGCTCAGCGCCAGAGCCACCTGGGCCGTCTGGCGGGAGGGGATGGTCTCACCCTGCCGCATCCGGGCCGAAAGCTGATCAAGTGAAAGTTTCATGTCTTCTCCTTTTTCTCCGATTTTCCTGTGAGACAAAAAAATACCCTCGAAAGGGCGTTTGTCCTCCCATTATAGACAGGGGGGCGAAAAATGTCAACCCATCAGCCCATGGGGGAGCCATTGCCCCAGAGATTGATTTTTTGGCCCGGGCGTGATACACTTCATTTGTATCCAGCCGTGAAAGAACAGGAACGGCCTCTGCCGCTCCGGGAAAGAGGAAAAAACTATGCTTCAACTGCTTTCTGGCAACCCGCGCACCGTGGATGCGCTGGGCTTTCTGCTTGCATTTGCGCTGACCGCGCTGATGGACTCGGTGTTCCACGATAAGCTCCCCCACGACCATGGCCGCGCGTTTGCCGTGAACGGCGAACTCTCCAAGGGCAAGGCCCGGGGCTCCGGCCTCATCTTCGTGCTCTGCATCGCACTGGTCACGCTGGCCGTGGTGCCCTTTAAAGCAGAGTACGTCATCTACACCGTCCTGCTCATTGCGTCCATGCTCTCCGGCTATTTTGACGATGCCGCCGAGACTGCCTGGAACGAGTACAAAAAGGGCCTGATCGATCTGGTCATCGCCGTTGTGGCGGGCGTGACCTACCTGAACTTCAACGGCACGGAGGTCAACTTCCTGAGCTGGAGCTTCAACCTGCCCTATGCCGTCTACCTCATCCTGATCATCGTCCTGATCTGGGCCAGCATCAATGTGGTCAACTGCACCGATGGCGTGGACGGCCTTTCCGCCAGCCTTGCCGTGGTCAGCATCGGCACCTTCCTGCTGGCCTACTGGGAGGAACTGGGGGATTACGCCACCGCAGGCATCGTGTTCATTGGTGCCCTGCTGGCCTACCTGTGGCAGAACGCCAAGCCTTCCACCCTGCTGATGGGTGACGCGGGCAGCCGCGCCATGGGCTTCTTCCTGGCTGTTCTGGCCCTCAAGAGCAGCCATCCCTTCGCCTTTCTGCTGGCCGCGCTGGTGTTCATCGTGGACGGCAGCCTGGGCATCCTGAAGATCAGCTTCAAGCGGTTTTTGCACATCTCCATCCTCAAGAACACCCTGACCCCGCTGCACGACCATGTGCGCAAGCGTCTGGGCTGGAGTGATGAGCAGGTCGTGGCTCGCTGGCTCATCCTGCAGGCTGTGGCATCCGCCTGGCTGCTGCTGTTGGTGCGGTAAAACACAAAAAAGAAATGCAGCGCCCGCACAGGAAAGCTCCTGCGCGGGCGTTTTGCTGTTCTGGTCCGGGAGGAAAGTTCCAGCTTCCGGTACAGCGTTTCCAGACAGGCTGGGTCACAAATTTCCTGCATGAGTTCACTTCATTTCTTTTATTTCATTGTGCCATGTGTCACAAACAAATGCAAGCAAAACCTTTATAATAGGGACGAAAGTGGAGGAAAAACCAATGGATTCTATTTTTGATCTCGATCATCTGTACCGCACCTATTTCAAGATGGCGCTGCCCTCGGTGTTCGGCCTGATGGTGAGCGTGGTGTATAACCTTGCCGATACCTTTTTCATTGCGCAGTCCAACAATACGGCGCTGATTGCGGGTGTTTCGCTCTGTGCGCCGGTGTTCACAGCCCTCATGGCCTTTGGCAACATCTACGGCCAGGGCGGCAGCTCACTCATTTCCCGCCTGCTGGGACAGGACGACCGTGAGGGCACCGGTCGGGTCAGCTCGTTCTGCTTCTATGTGGCCCTGACCACGGGCGTGGTGTTGGCAGCCCTGATGATGCTGTTCCGCGTCCCGCTGCTGGGCATTCTGGGTGCGACTGCTGAGACGATGCCGCACGCACAGGCCTATTACACCGTGCTGGCCATTGGTGCCCCGGCCACGGTGCTGAACTTTATCCATTCCAACCTCGTCCGCTGTGAGGGCATGGCCACCCAGTCCATGATCGGCAGCATCGGCGGCACGGTTATCAACATCATCCTCGATCCCATCCTCATCACCACAGTGGGCTGGGGCGCAGGGGGCGCGGCCATTGCCACCATTGTGGGCTACCTGTGCAGCGACCTGTACTTCCTGTGGCTGCTCCACAAAAAGAGCCGCTGCCTGTCTGTCAAGCTATCCCAGTGCCACGTCACGGGCAGGGAGCTGCAGCAGATTTTGGGCGTGGGTGTTACTGCCGCGCTGAGCAACCTGATGCAGAGCCTGACTGTCATTGTGATGAACCAGTTCCTCTTGCCCTACGGCAACGATAAAATTGCCGCCATGGGCATTGCCAGCAAGGTGAGCATGATCGCCCAGCTGGTGCTGGTTGGCTTCTCGTTCGGCGGCATCCCACTGTTCGGATACCTGTACGGCGCAAAAAAGCGGGACGTGATGCGCAAGCTCATCCGCTTCTGTCTGACCTTCCTCGTCTCCATTGCCGTGGTGCTGTCCCTCATCCTCTGCCTGAATTCCGGGGCGCTGATGCGGCTCTTCGTGCAGGATGCCGGGATGATCGCCACTGGTGCGCAGATGCTCCGCTGGCAGGTCTGCACCGCAGCTTTTGGCGGCGTGGTGCTCCTGCTCACGGTGCTGTTCCAGGCAACTGGTAAAATCATACCGTCCTTCCTGCTCTCCATCAGCCGTCAGGGGGTGGTGTTTCTGTTGGCACTGGTGGTCTGCGTACATCTGTTCCAGTATCAGGGCGTGCTGATGGCTCAGGCTGTGGCCGACATCCTGAGCGCTGCGCTGGCCCTTGGCCTGCTGGCGGCCAGCCGCGATATCATCGCAAAACAGTAAACACAAAAACGCCCGGAAGGCCGCTGAAAGCTGCGGTTCTCCGGGCATTTTTAGTATTCGATGCCTTTGCGCGCCTTGATGCCCTTCTGGTAGGGGTGGCGGCAGCATTTCATTTCGGTGGAGTAGTCGGCGGCATCCAGCATCCACTGCGGGGCCTTGTGGGCGGTCAGCACGCATTCCTGTGCGGCGGGGCGCTCCAGAACGGCCCGCCGGAGCAGGTCTTTGTCCACCATGTCCAGCTCCCAGGCCGAACCGGCCTCATCTAAAATAAGCAGGTCGGCAGGCTCGGCCAGTGCGGCGGTCAGGTTTTCGTTCTGCACGGCCCGGGCAGCGGCCTTTTCCGCTTCGTTCATCTGGAACACGAACTTCTGCCCGCCCTTGCCCCGGAAAATTTTTGCCCCCAGCTGGGCCAGCAGAGGGATCTCGCCGCTCTGCCCGCCCTTGAGGAACTGCACGATGACCACCCGTTTGCCGCTGCCCAGTGCGCGGAGGGCAAGGCCCATGGCGGCGGTGGTCTTCCCCTTGCCGTCGCCCCAGTAGAGATGCAGCATGCCCTGTTCCATCATCCGTTCTCCTTGGTGTACTGCACGGTCTCCACCAGGTGCAGGATGTGCTGCTCCGGCCAGTCCCGGGCATCCAGCACATAGCCGCCCGCGTTGGGGCCGCACCAGTCGTGAAAGCTGCGGCGGGGCACGCCAAACCGCTCCAGTGCGGCCATCTGGGTGCCGCCATGGGCCACGATGACCAACCGCTCCTGCCCTTCGGCAAGGGCCTTGTCAATGAGGTCGGCCAGCGTTTTGCACACCCTGTTGCAGAAATCGCTCCTGCGCTCCCCATCCGGGTGGGCGGCGTGCTCGTTTTCCTGCACCCATGCCAGATACTCCGAGTCCTGCTCCACCTGTACGAAGGTCTGGCCCTCGAACCGGCCGAAGTTCATCTCCTTCAGCCCGTCCACCGGAATGAGCTTTGCCCCGGGAAAGAACACCCGCGCCGTCTGGGCGGTGCGCTGCAGCGGGGTGACATAGACCACCTCCGGTGAAAAATCTGCCTGCCGCAGCTGGGCGATGCCCGCGGCGGAAAGGGGGATGTCCCGCTGGCCCTGATATCGTTTTTGCGCGTTGTACTCTGTCTGGCCGTGACGCAGCAGATAAATGAGCATAATCGTTCTCCTTTTTGGTTTGTTCTGCACCATTATAGCCTATTTTGCGGTTATTTTCCAGCCATGCTCTTGCAATTCTTCCGCATTTCAGATATATTGAGTGGGTATGAAATTTCAGGGGAGAGAAGTGTCAATGGAGATCCGGGACCGGAAAGCAGCGCAGCGCCGGGCGGGCATCATGGCCCGCAGGGGCCTGCCGCAGGCAGAGAGAGCGGCGGCCAATGCAGCTATCTGTGCCCGCCTTCTGGCCATGCCCTGCTTCCAAAAGGCAGAGAATCTGCTGCTCTACGCCGCTTTTGGCGGGGAGGTGGATCTTGCTGGGCTGGCAGAGCAGGCGGCCCGGCTGGGCAAAACGGTGGCCTATCCGGTCTGTGGGGAAAACTTTACCCTGACCGCCGCCGTGCCGGGGCCGGACGGCTGGGAGGTGGGGGCTTACGGCATCCGCACACCGGTTCTGGAACGGGCGGCGCTCATCCGGCCGGAGGCGCTTGATCTGGTGCTGGTGCCCTGCACTGCCTTTGATGCGGTCTGCCGCCGGGTGGGCATGGGCAAGGGCTACTATGACCGCTATCTGCCCAGGTGCCGGAACGCCGTGGCGCTGGGCGTGGCCTTTGAGGCCCAGCGGGTGCCGGAAGCGGCTGCAGAGGAACAGGACCGGCAGCTGGATGGATTTGTAACAGAGAGGAAAGTATATCGTGGAACTGATGAATTTGAGCTGTGAAGGTTTTCTGGAGG
>OLOC01001256.1_pt1 | contig 15464 bp, 8 predicted proteins | sample 1643111 | NCBI WGS metagenome assembly OLOC01 (sample SAMEA3136633, study PRJEB25190) | human gut metagenome
CGTGGCCGCCGCAGCCGCGGCCAGGAAGGCCGGCGAGGATGCCGCGGCAGTCGCGGCGCTGCAAATCGACGACGAGCCGTGCACGGTGATGCTCGGCGCGTCCGGCACGATAGCGCGTTCCACCCCGGCCGCATTGGATGCTTGGGAGTCGCGGTCGACGAGTGACGAACGTACGAAGGACGACCACATCGTGTCCATCTTCCGCACCACCACACGGTCCTCGTACGGACTGGTCACGTCCGCCGGGCGTCTGGTGCTGGCCCATGTGGTCGAATTGCCCGTGCTCGCCGCATCGCCGCAGACGAACGTCGCCGGCGGCATACCGGCCGACGAGCTGATCGGCATGACCGAAAGCACCGATCCGATTCCCGGCGAGCATGTCGTCGCCGCCATCCCCATGGATCAGCGCGACGACGACGGCCCTACCCCCGCTCCCCTGGCCATCGGCACACGGGCCGGCGTGGTGAAACGCTGGAACCGCGAGGCCCCCACCACGATGGACTCCTGGAGTGTCATCGACCTCAAGGACGGCGACTCCGTGCTGTTCGCCGCCGACGCGGCGGACGAAGACCGCCTCGTGTTCATCGCGTCCGACTCCTCGCTGCTGACGTTCGATGCCGGGAACGTGCGCCCGCAGGGTCGCACCGCCGGCGGCATGGCGGGAATCCGTCTGGCTGAGGGATGCACGGCGATCACGTTCAACGTGGTGCCCGCAGGCAAGATCGCGTGGACGTACGAAGAGGGCGACAACGGCATGTTCTCCGCGTCCGGAGCCGTCGTGCTGACGGTCGCCGGAGACAAGGACGCGCTGCCCGGCACCGAAAACGGCGCGGCCAAGGTGACGCCGTTGGAGATGTACCCGACCAAGGGTCGCGGCACCGGCGGAGTGAGGTCGCAGCGTTTCCTCAAGGGCCAGAACACCCTGATCTTCGCCCGCGTCGGCATGTACCCGCTGCACGCCTCCACCGAGGGAGGCTCGCCGGTGGAGCTGCCCAAGCCCGACATGCGCCGCGACGCATCCGGTGTCGATCTGGCCGCGCCTGTCGCCTTCTGCGGATGAGGCTGTTTCGGGGCCGGTGCCTTCAGCGAGCATCGCCCCACACACACCTGTGGGGCGTAGGGGGGTGCCGTCCACGTTTCGGCAGACGCGCAGTTCCTGCAGGCGCGCAATATCAGATGGCACGCCGTGTCGGATGATGCGCAATGCCGGATGGCGTACCTCACGCGTAGATACGCCGGTGACCTGGCGCTGGCGGCGGAACATATCGGAGACCGGCGGCGGCTGTCAGCAGTAGAGCCTCATGCCTTGGGGTACGGGGACGAATCCCGCGACGCGCAACATGCGCGACCACTCGCATCGCTCAGTCAATGGCTCGTTGTTGGCATCACAGAAGGTGACACCCCCGCGAATACCCCCGTCACGCAGGTTTCGCTGCAATGCGTAGGCGAGCTCGTTGCAGGCCTGCTGCAATGCGGGATCCGCATCCTGCGCGAGCAACAGATGATGGCTTCGGGGCACCGCGTATGCCAGCAATCGTCCGCCCCGGAGCACGACCGATGCGCCGGAGCGCCGTGCCGGCCTGATCGAAAACCCGCCTATCGTTCGTGGCCATGCGATGACGCTTCCGTACAGGTTGGCGGGGTCGGTGGCGTCCAACACGACCGCGGAGGGTTCCGCCGCGCATGCCCGCAGCGCATCCACGGTCTGACGCGACGCGAACTGTGCGGCACCGCATCCGCTGACGAACATGCCGCGCATCAATGCGCCATGCTCTTCCATGCGTCTGAGCACCGGATACAGGCCCGAGAATCCGCCGTCCAGACGTTCCTTGTCGATCATGGGCGGAGCTATGACGCCGTAACGGTCCAGCAACGCCTCAACCCGCGCGATGGCGACCCGCTCCGCGGACGCCTCCTGCATATCTGCATGAGGCACGGCGGACCATAGTCCCGTCATGTTCGCCGGGACACTGACCCTGACCCGCACCCTGCGCCGTGATGCACGGGCTGGGGCCTTCACCGCATGGGATGACGCTCCGAGGGATCTCAGCGGATCGAACGAGCTGTTGGTGACCTTCCCCTGCCAGACCAGCGACCATAGGGCCTCCTCGAACTGGGAGTCGGACCATGGGTGGGGCAATATCTCGCCGGTGGATTCGTCCACGCATTCCGACGACGCGTCCCATGCCGCGCGCGTCAGCCCTGCGAGCTGATTCGCATGATATGCCCCGCCCGGTGCCAGCACGGCCATCACCGCATCCGGCAGCGTGACCGGCTCCCCGGGGGCTTCGCCGTTCTTCTCCCCATCCTGCACTGTCAGAAGCAGGGAGTCCGCCGGATGCAATGCGACGAGTCCTGGTTCCTTCGCCTTGCTGCCGGTGGTCTTGGAACCCACCCAGACGATCTCGCCGGAGGAGAGCAGGCCGTCGAGCATCGCCGGACGATAGTCGCGCACCCGTGCCGGCAATACGGACGATTCCCATACCGAGGGAGGCAGGGCGATGCCTTCCAGCTGCTCGATGACACGCATCACCCCGTCTTCGCCGTCATATCGTTCGCCGCCCACCGGCCCGACACCTTGCACCCCGATAAGGAATGTCTGGTATTCGCTCAATTCGACGGGCTTGGTCTCGGCTCGGGCCTTGGCCAGCGACTTGGCCCGGATGCGTCGGAACACCTCCTTGTGCAGCCATGCCTTTCCTCCGTCCTCGGCGGCGATGCCGTCAAGGACCTCTCCTCGTGCTTTGAGCATGTCCAAGGCGTGCACCGCGCCGGCCGCGTCGATCGACAGGTCCGTCATCATCCGTTCGACGGTGAAAGGCCCATGCGTCTTGGCGTATCTTGCGACCCGGCCATCGATGTCATCGTCCGGCAGCTCGTTCCAGAACGTCCTGCGCCCCAGCTCCTCCTCGACCTCATGCACGGCCCGAGGATCCATGATCGCCGAGAAATCGGCCTGCCCCAGCAGCCGTTCCAGCACATCGGGATCGATCGACAGCAGTTGCGCCGATCGTTCCGCCTGAGGCACGTCGTACTGGTACATGACGGTGCCCACATAGCCGAACAGCAGGTTCTCGGCGAATGGGGACGCAATGTCGGTCGTCACATCGACCAGACCGATGTTTCCCGACTGAATGTCCGTCATGATGCGACGCAACGCGGGCATGTCGTAATCGTCCTGCAGGCATTCGCGGGCGGTTTCCAGCAGCAGCGGGAAATTGCGTTTCAGCCGCGCGGCGTTCAACAGTTGCGTGGCACGCAGTCTCTGCTGCCATAGCGGCACGCGCCTGCCGGGATCAGTTCTGGGGAGGAACAGCGAGCGTGCGGCGCATTCCCTGAACCGGGCCGCGAACAGCACCGTCTCCCCCACCTGCGTCTCGATCATGCGCTGCATGTCGTCAGGGTCGAACCTGATGAGATCCGGGACATCGATGTCATGCTCCTGGGCGGGAAGCCTCAGGACGATGCCGTCATCGGCGGCGTATGCCTGGCCGTCGAATCCATAACGCTGCTTGAGACGCGCGGTGATTGCCATCGCCCATGGCTCATGCACGCGACGGCCATATCGGGAATGGATGATGACCCGCCAGTCCCCCTCGTCGTCGGGGCAACGTTCGACCACCATGCGGCGGTCATCCGGCACGACGCCGGTGGCCTTCCTCTGCTCCGCCAGCAGTCGGGCGAGGTTTTCCACGGCGTTGTCGTCCAGCCCGTCATCGTGCAGGCGGTCTGCCGTGGCGGTGTCGAACCGTGGATGGCCCGCTTCTGCGGCATCCGTCAGCCCAGTGCAGACCTGCCGGATGAAAGCGCCTTCGGCCGTACCGAACCCGCAGTCCCTGCCGCTGCCGTCCCCATGCCAGAACGGCAGACGGGCCGTCCTGCCCGGTGCCGGGGTGACGATCACGCGGTCGCGGGTGATCTCCTGAATCTGCCATGTGGATGTACCCAGGGTGATGATGTCGCCGACACGGGACTCGTACACCATTTCCTCGTCGAGTTCCCCCACTCTTCGAGGCCCTTTGCCCCCATCCGTCTCGGGCAGCACCACGGTGTACAGTCCGCGATCTGGAATCGTGCCGCCGCTGGTCACGGCGAGCCGCTGCGCCCCGGGGCGGGCGGAGATCAGGTCCTCATCATGGTTCCACATCAGGCAGGGGCGGAAGGCGGAGAAGTCCTCGCTGTCGTAGGCCCCCGTCATCATGCCCATCACCGAGTCGAACGTGCCGCGGTCGAGGTCGCGGAAGGGTGCCGACCTGCATACCGTCGCATACCAGTCGTCCGGCCTGAGGTCCTCCATCGATGCGGCCGCGACGGTCTGTTGGGCGAGCACATCCAGCGGGTTGCGGATCACCGATATCGGTTCGATGTCGCCGGCACGCATGCTTTCCACGCTCGCCGCCGCCCCGATGATCTGCTCCCGGGTCAGAGGGTAGATCAGCGCGTGGGACACCCCTCCGACACGATGATCCGCGCGTCCGACGCGCTGCAATCCTGACGATACCGACAACGGAGGCGATATCTGTATCACCAGATCCACCGACCCCATGTCGATGCCCAATTCCAGGCTGCTGGTGGCCACCACGCAACGCAGCAGGCCATGTTTGAGCTGTTCCTCGATCCGCTTGCGCCGCTCCTTGGACACCGACCCGTGATGGGCCATCGCGATGACGTCCCCGTCATCGTGAGACCGAACCAGCATCGTCGTGGAGCCGACCACGGGATCGTAATGCCGGGAAAACCCACTGCGCCCCTCCGGTGACTGCGCCTGCACGGCATCGGTGCCATGATCCTGTGCATACAGGTCGTTGAGCCTGGCGGTGAGCTTCTCCGCCAGGCCCCTCGAATTCACGAACACCAGCGTGGTGCGGTGGGAGAGCACCTGATCCAGCACGTCCCGCTCGATCACCGGCCATATGGATCCGCCCGCCCGATCCCCCGCGGCGCCGGTGATCGCCTGCGAATCGTATTGCGAATCCTCCGGCGAAACCAGAACCGACCGTCGATCCGGCGACACTGGCAGGCCACGCCGTTCGGCGAGCCGTCTCATGGCCGGGGTCACGCCGCTGATATGCGGGGCCGATGCCGCCGACGCGCCGACGCCTCCCGCACGGCCGGGCACATTGGCTGATTGGAGGTCCCTCATGTTCTCCAGCGGCTCAACGACGCGCAGATCCATCGCGGGCCTCTCCTGCGGATTGATGACGGTCACGGGATGGATCCCGCCGACGAATCTCGCGACCTCGTCGACAGGCCTTACCGTGGCGGACAACCCTATGCGCTGCGTCGCATGCCCGGCGAGCGCATCCAGCCGTTCCAGGCTCACGGCCAGGTGCGCGCCCCGTTTGGTGCCGGCGACGGCATGGACCTCATCGAGTATCACCGTTTCGACGTCGCGCAGGATGACGCGCGCCTTGGACGTCAGCAGCAGATACAGCGATTCCGGCGTCGTGACGAGGATGTCCGGCGGATGGGAGGCGATGGCGCGTCTCTCCCGTGTCGTCGTGTCACCGCTGCGTATGGCGATGCCGATATCGGGAGCGGCAAGGCCGGACGCCTCGCATTCGGCGGCGATGCCGTCGAGCGGAGCGCGGAGGTTCTTCGCGACATCGACGGCCAGCGCCTTCAGCGGCGAGACGTACAGCACCTTGACACGCCGAGTCCGACGCCGCTCTCCGGAAACGTCAGCCGCGCCCTTCGGAGCGATCATGGCACCGGAGCCGTTCAGACGATCCGCCTCTCCCGTCATCAGGCGGTCGATGGCCGAGAGGAACGCGCATAATGTCTTGCCCGAGCCGGTGGGCGCGACCACCAGAGCATTGCCCCCGGCATGGATGACCGGCCATGCCTGGCTCTGCGCCGCAGTAGGTACATCAAACGCATGTTTGAACCATGCCCTTGTAGGACCCGAGAACAGATTCAAACATTCGTACATATATTCGATTATGCGATTCAGCCTAGACCCACGACACACCGCTCGAAGACGGGCGACCTACTCCTCGACCCACTCCAGCACATCGCCCGGCTGGCACTCCAGCGCCTCGCAGATGCCGTCAAGCGTGGAGAAGCGTATGGCCTTGGCCCGCCCGTTCTTCAGCACCGAGACATTCGCCGGCGTGATGCCGACACGTTCCGCCAGCTCCCCCACCGACATTTTGCGTTTGGCGAGCATCACGTCGAGGTTCACTCGGATCGCCATGTCAGATCACCGCCTCCAGCTCGTCGTGCTGGGCGATGGCGGCCAGCAGTGAGCGCATGACCAGCATCAGCAGCACGAACGCCGCGAGCAGCAGCAGGCCGACCGCGCCCAGCACGACATCCACATAGGCACCCGACGCCGGGTCGCGGTATTCGGCATGGGCGAGACCTCCGTACAGCGTCACGAACAACACCAGCGCCGCCTCCACCGCCGCGCATGCGATGATCGCATCGACCCAGCGAACCGCGCGGCCGGAGAACACGTCAAGCCGGTCCACCAACGTCAGCAGATTCCACAGCGGCACCATCGCCGCCTCGACGCACGCCACGCCCAGTATGCCCGCGACGGCATACACCCAACGCGACGGAGCGAATTCCGGGTTGGCCTGCACGACGTCGCCCGACACCACGACCATGGCGCATTGCCCCGCCACGGACGCGCCGATCCCCCGCATGCAGTGCAGCCAGTTCATGTGACGACTCGCGTAATGGATCGCCACACAGTTGTTCAGCGCCGCATCGACGCCGCCTGCGCCCAATCCGCAGGGGACGGCGAGCAGCAAATTGGCCATGATTCTCCCGGTATTACCCAGGGGTATGTACGTTCGCACACATGCTAGGCGAACCGCAGGATATCCGTTCTCGCAGGCCGAACGAGCGCGCCGGCCCGCCGCGCTCCGGACCCGTTCACGGACGCATGGTCATTCGCGCTCAGCGCAACCATAGCGTTTCTCGAATAAAAACGAGATGATTGACCCGGAAAACCTGAACGAGAAAAGGCGGCAACATGGTCGGCAATGACACGATACACACGGTCACGCGTAAGGAGCACGACTGCATCGGCTACATGGATGTGCCGAAAGACGTGTATTGGGGCATCCATACGCAGCGGGCGCTCGGTAACTTCACCGTCTCCCGAATCGCGGACTCCACCCATCCCCAGCTGATGCGGGCCTATGCGACCGTCAAACGCGCCTGTGCCGAAGCCAACGACGAGCTCGGACTGATCGACCACGACAAGGCACGGCTCATCGTCGCCGCATGCCACGACGTCGAGAACGGCGAGCTCGCCGACCAGTTCCCGGTCGACGTGCTGCAGGGCGGCGCCGGCACATCGACGAACATGAACATGAACGAGGTCATCGCCAATCGGGCGTTGGAGCTCGGCGGGCATCCCAAAGGCGATTATGGGTTCATCCACCCGAACGACGACGTGAACCATTCGCAATCGACCAACGACACCTACCCCGCGGCCTGCAAGCTCGCGCTGATCGACGCCATCGGGCCGCTCGCGGAAGAGACGAAGAAACTCACGCGGGCGTTCCACGACCTCGCCGACAAGCACACGAACGACGTCACCATCGGACGCACCCAGCTGCAGGATGCGGTGCCGATGACCTACGGTCAGGAATTCCACGCATTCGCAAGCTTCCTGAAAAGCGACCTCCTGGCACTCGAACACGTCGTCCCGCAACTGACCACACTGAACCTCGGCGCCACCGCCATCGGCACCGGCATCTGCGCCGACCTGCGGTTCCGCACGACCGCTACACGCCATCTGGCCGCCATCACCGGGCTGCCCATCACCGCGGCGGCGGATCCCGTGGCAGCCATGACCGATATGAGCGGATACATCGCCACGTCGCAGACAGTCAAGAACCTCGCCATACACCTGAAAAAGGCCGCCGACGACCTGCGGCTGCTCAATTCCGGCCCGCATACCGGATTCGACGACCTCAACGTGCCGGCACGGCAGGCGGGCAGCAGCATCATGCCCGGCAAGGTGAACCCGGTCATCCCCGAATGCGTGAACCAATGCTGCTTCATGGTGTTCGGCATGGACACGACCGTCACATGGGCCGCATCCGAAGGGCAATTGCAGCTCAACGCCTTCGACCCGGTGATCATCCACGAACTGCTCAACGGCATCGAGCTGCTGACCCGCGCGATGGCGATGTTCCGCGAGCGCTGCGTGTCCGGCATCACCATCAACGCCTCGACGGGGCGCCGCTACGCCGAATACTCCCCGTCGATCGCCGCCGCACTGAACGGCGCCATCGGATACGAACACGCGGCCGACATCGCCCAGGAAGCGGCCAACGACAATCGCACCGTGCGCGATGTCGCCGGCGAGCGCACCGACCTGCCCGCGTCGACGCTCGACGAGCTGCTCGACCCGATCGCCCTGTCGCGACGTCTCGGCCAGACCTGCCGGGAGCATCAGTAGACGGATATCGGCTCGGGCCGCCGCCGGCCTGATACAAGCCGACGGCGGCCCGGGCAGTGCACAGCCGGCAGAAAGCCGGATCAGGTGTCGATCTTGGAGCGGTCGAAATCGTCGGCGTTGTCGACGATGAACGCCTTGCGCGGCGGCACATCGTCGCCCATGAGCAGGCTGAATATCTCGGACGCCTGTGCCGCATCCTCCATGCGGATGCGCCGCAGCATGCGCGTGCGCGGATCCATCGTCGTGTCCGCGAGCTGGTCGGCGTCCATCTCACCCAGACCCTTGTAGCGCTGGATGTCGGGATTGTACGAGATGTGTCGCCGTTCGAGATCCGCCAGACGGCCGGCGAGCTCGTCATCGGAGTACGTGTAGATGAACTCGCCCTTGTGCGAGCCGGCGAGCGCGATGCGATGCAGCGGCGGCACGGCGGCGTAGACGTACCCGTGCTCGATGAGCGGGCGCATGTACCGGTAGAACAGCGTGAGCAGCAGGATGCGGATATGGGCGCCGTCCACGTCGGCATCGGTCATCATGATGACCTTGTGGTAGCGGGACTGCTCGATGTCGAAACCGGCGCCGGATCCCGCACCGACCACTTGGATGATCGCGGCGCACTCCTTGTTGTTGAGCATCTGGCTCAACGATGCCTTCTGCACGTTGAGTATCTTGCCTCGGATCGGCAGCAGCGCTTGGAATCCGGAATTGCGCGCAGCCTTGGCCGTGCCGAGCGCGGAGTCGCCCTCGACGATGAACAGCTCGGCCACATCGTCGTTGCCCGGCTGGCAGTCGGACAGTTTCGACGGCATGGCGGCGGATTCGAGCGCGTTCTTGCGGCGCGTGACCTCCTTGGTCTTGCGCGCCTGGATGCGGGCGTGCATCTCGCCGACAATCTTCTCCAGCACACGACCGGACTGCTCCTTGTAGCCGCGTTTGGAGCCCGTGATCATCTCGCCGAACTGCTTGTCGGTCATCCTGGTGACGATGGGCTTGACGGGAGCGGTGCCGAGCACGTCCTTGGTCTGCCCCTGGAACTGCGGCTCGGCGATGCGCACGGTGACGACGGCCACGAGTCCGGCCAGAATGTCGTCGCGCTCAACGCGCATGTTCGAGTCCTTGAGGTTCACCTTGAGTTTGCGGGCGTTGTCTTCAACGGCCTTGCGGATCTGCTTGGTGAGCCCCATGAGGAAACCGTCGACGTGCATGCCGCCGCCGGGCGTCTCGACCACGTTGACGAAGCTGCGCATCGTCGTGTCGTACCCGTTGGTCCACCGCATTGCGATGTCGACGCCGCATTTGCGGGTGACTTTCTGGGCGTGCAGTTCGCCGCCCTCGCCGACCGCCTGGGTCTCCTCCTCGTAGGTGTCCTCGCCGGTGATGCGCCAGATGTCGGATACCGCCTCTCCCGCGGACAGGAAATCGACGAAGTCCTTGACGCCGCCGGTGTGGCGGAATTCCTCGACGCGGGCGTGCGTGTGGCGGGCCGCGTCCACCTTCGCCGTCTCGACCGCGGCGGAGACTGCGGCAGATCGCGCTTCGGCTTCACCCGCTTCAACGGTATCTTCGACGGCCGTGTCGGCCGCAGAGACGATGTCGGCAGCGTCCATCAGGCCGGTTCCATCGTCGGCGGGCGTCTGTGCGGCGTCGACTTCCATCATCTCGTCGACGCTGTCGTCACCGGTTTCCGGCACGTTCTCGTCGATGACGGTGATCCGCAGTCCCGGCACCAGGAAACTGGTCTGGCGCACACGGTCGATGAGCTGCTCGTAGCTGAATTCGGCGGTGTCGTTGAAGATTTCGGGATCGGCCCAGTACCGGATGCGCGTGCCCGTGGTCTTCGGGCTGACCTTGCCGATGATCTCCAGCTCGGTCGGGCGGTTCTTGCGGGTGCGCTTGAACGGCGCGTCCGGGGACGGATGCTCGGGATCGGTGTCGGAATATACGCCTGGATGACCCTGGTGGAAGGCCATGTGATGGGTTTTGCCGTCGCGGTCGACCTCGACGTCCAGACGCGAGCTCAGCGCGTTGACGACGGACGAGCCGACGCCGTGCAGGCCGCCGGCCGCGTTATAGGACGCGTTGCCGAACTTAGCGCCGGCATGCAGCTTGGTCAGCACGACCTCGACGCCGGTGAGCTTGGTCTTCGGCTCGACGTCGACGGGGATGCCACGGCCGTTGTCGGCCACTTCCACGGAGCCGTCGTCGTGCAGGGTCACCGTGATATGGTCGCAGGCGCCCGCAAGCGCCTCGTCCACCGCGTTGTCGATGATCTCCCACAGGCAGTGCATCAGACCCTGGCTGTCGGTGGTGCCGATGTACATGCCGGGGCGCTTGCGCACCGCGTCCAAGCCTTCGAGCACGGTAAGGCTGTCGGCACCGTATTCCTGTTTGGGCATACAAATCCTATTTTCTGTATAACTCGCGGCTCTCCTCATCGAGGGGAGCTATCAACGGATGGCTCCGTCGGGGGGGGGGAAAAAAACAGTCCACTGGACCGCCCCTCCTCGCGTGATCGCGCTGCCGAGCGGCGCGATCACTGATCAAGGAAGTCGCGCAGGGTCTGGGAGCGCGACGGGTGGCGCAGCTTCGACATCGTCTTGGACTCTATCTGGCGGATACGCTCACGGGTCACGCCGTACACGCGGCCGATATCGTCCAGCGTCTTGGGCTGGCCGTCCTCCAAACCGTAACGCATCTTGATGACGCCGGCCTCGCGGGGGCTCAGAGTCTCCAGCACCTGCTTGAACTGCTCCTGTAGCAGCGAGAACGCGACCGCGTCGGACGGCGCGATGGCGTCGGTGTCCTCGATGAGGTCGCCGAACTCGGAATCGCCGTCCTCGCCCAGCGGCGTGTGCAGCGAGATCGGCTCGCGGCCGTACTTCTGCACCTCCTGCACCTTCTCGACTGGCATGTCGAGCTCGCGGGCCAGCTCGTCCGGCGTGGGCTCTCGGCCCAGATCCTGCAGCATCTGGCGCTGGACGCGCGACAGCTTGTTGATGACCTCGACCATGTGCACGGGCACGCGGATGGTGCGTGCCTGATCGGCCATGGCGCGGGTGATGGCCTGACGGATCCACCACGTGGCATAGGTGGAGAACTTGAAGCCCTTCTTCCAGTCGAACTTCTCGACGGCTCGGATGAGGCCCAGGTTGCCTTCCTGAATCAGGTCGAGGAAGAGCATGCCACGGCCGGTGTAGCGCTTGGCCAGCGACACCACGAGTCGCAGGTTCGCCTCCAGCAGGTGGTCCTTGGCCTTCTTGCCGTCGTTCGCCGCCCACTTGAGCTCGCGCTTGCGCTTGAAGTCCATGCCGTCGCTCTCGGTATCGAGCAGATGCTGGGCGTACAGGCCGGCCTCGATGCGCTCGGAGAGGTCCACCTCCTGCTCGGCGTTCAGCAGGCTGACACGGCCAATCTGCTTGAGATAGTCCTTGACCGGATCCGCTGTGGCGCCCGCAGCGATGACGCGGCGCTTCGGATTGCCCGACGGGGTCAGGTTCTCGTCGTCGTCATCGTCGCGCACCACGAACGCGCCCTTCTCCTTGGGCTGTTCAGGCTCCTTGCGCCCGGGTTCGGTCCCCTCGTCGTCCTCTTCGTCCTCGGGAACGTCGTCATCCTCACCGGATTCGTCATCGATGTCATCATCATCGCCATCCAGACCGCCGTCATCGACGTCGTCGAGATCGTCGTCAAGGTTCTCCAGACCATCCTCATCGACCTGGACGTCGTCGAGATCGTCCGAGGAATCCTCGTTGGCGAGTTCCTCGGTCTTCGCCATCTCCTCGGTCTCGTCCTTGACGGCCTTCGCCGACTTGGACGCGGCACGCTTGCGGGTGGGCTTCGCGGGCGCGACTGCCTTCGCCGAGGACTTGCGTGCCGTGGACTTGGACGCGGCGGACCTCGACGAGGTCTTCTTGCCCGCGGCGGACTTCCTGCCCGCTGCGGTCTTCTTGTCTGCCGTAGAGGCCGTACGCGCGGCGGTTCCCTTCTTCTCGGATTTCGTCTTGGCGTCCGTATCGTCCGGGACTGTCGTCGCCATCGTATCCTTCGTGGCCAAACTCATCCTCCTGCATCATCATGCCAAGCGTGCTTATACCACATCGGGCGCACTTCTGGCAAGAGCAAATCGTCAACTATGCGAGTTAACCATCTTCCAAGGACGATTATTCCCACGGCTTGTTGCGGCGTGGAACCGATGGTCTCCCGCGAGCCGTCATGCGGCGTCGTGATGCGGGCCGGCACCCATCCACGCCGGCATCACGCCGCGCTGGTACGCCGAGCACACGATCGCCGCCAGCGAACAATCCTCATCCAGCATCAGGCAGCGCAACGCGAACGCCACAGCTCGACTGTCGCCCATCCACCACATCACATACGCCAGCACGGCCAGCGGCTGCACGCTGAAGCTCTCCGGAACGCGATCGGCCATGGCCACGAGCATGTCGGCGCCGGCCCGGCATCTCGGTTCGTCGGGCCGACGTCGCTCGTCGAAAAACGCGCCCTGCAGCTCCCTGCACATGCGGCTCTGCACATCCGGCGCATGCGAGCGCGACGCGAAATCCATCATCGTGCGCTTGTCGGCGCAGGTGTCCCCGGCCACCAATGACATGATCAGGGCGTCCCTGATCGACAACGTCACCGTCATTCCCACCACCAGCGCGGCGATCGAGGCGTCATCGATGGCCCGCGGCTGCGCCGACAGGCCCGCCAGCCAATGGTCGAACGGCTCATCGGCCCATTGCGCGTCCGCCGCCACGGTGCCGCTGAGCTTGCGGCGCTCGCAGTATTCATCGCGCATGCGTCTGAGATCGTCCTCGTGCAGCATGTCATCGTCCGCGACCGCCTCCGCATACCGGACGGCCTGCGTGTTCGTCTCCTGTCCCATATCGTGGTCCCCCTTACCGGTCTCATCCACCGCCGGCGCACGATGCCGGCGACCGCCGCCCCCGCGACGGGATACCATCAACTATGCCGTATCGGGCCGGTTTTCAGGGCGAAATCCAACCTATGTGGTCGAAGGCTTGTCAGGCTTGCAAATCCACGGTTCTTGTATTCGTAAAACCCTGTGGATAACCTCTAGGTATGACTGTTTCATCTGATTTGGCCCTGATCGAGTCCCGCATCGCCGACGCGGTGGACCGTTTCATGGCGCTCGACGCCGACGACACCATCGAAGGCCCGTGCCTGACCATATCCCGCGAGGTCGCGCGTCAGGCCCTGGTCTCCAGCGAAGGCGGCAAGCGGCTCAGGGCGTTGCTGGCCCTCCACGCCTTCGACGCGACCGACCCGCAGGGGCATGACGACGATGACGCCCATGCCCGCGGACGCGACGCGGTACTCGACCTGGCCTGCGCGATAGAGGTCTTCCAGACCGCCGCGCTCGTCCATGACGACATCATCGACGACTCCGACCTGCGACGGGGCAAACCAGCGGCCCACAAGGCGCTCGGCACGACGTCGCACAGCGCGTCGCTCGGTCGAGGACTGGGCATCATGCTGGGAGACCTGCTCGCCACCGCCAGCGTCGACATCGCCCATGCCGCGGCGCAGCGGATGCCCCGGCCCGACATGATCGTCTCGACGTTCCTGCGCGTGCACCGCGAGGTGGAGATCGGGCAGGTGCTCGACCTCGCAGTTGAGTTGTCTCCATTGGACGAGCCGGAACGGCTCGCACGGGAATCCATGAACGTGTTCCGATGGAAGACCGCCAGCTACACGACCATCGCGCCCCTCGAATTCGCGCTTCTCGCCTCCGGCCGAGACCCCAGGCGGGCACATGCCGACGCCATGGCCATCGGACTGCCGCTCGGCCAGGCGTTCCAGCTCGCCGACGACCTGCTGGACGTCATCGGATCCAGCAGATCCACCGGCAAGCCCGTGGGAGGCGACATCAGGGAGGGCAAGCGCACCGTGCTGCTCGCGGACGCGATCAGCGGCGCCGACCAGAGGCAGCGCCGCACACTGATCGACATGTTCTCGTCGCAGTCGCGGGGCGACGACGACGTACGCCGGTGTATCGAGCTGTTCGAAGGCACCGGCGCCATCGACCGATCCCGCCGGCGCATCCGCGCACTGTGGCAGGGCACGCTTCATGCCATAGGGGACCTGCGGCTCCCACCGCAGGACGAGCGCACGCTCACCGAGGCATGCATGAGGTTCATCCCGATCATCAAAGCGTAGAGTTTTCGCCAACGTATGTATTGGAAATGCCGTTTTCCAGCAGAAAGAACCTTACGATACAACCATGAGTGAAGTCGCAGCCACGTCGCAAGAGCCGCAGGGACGAATGATAGAGGGGCGATACCGCGTCATACGCAAAATCGCCGAAGGCGGCATGGCGACCGTGTACGAGGCGGAGGATACCAGGCTCGAACGCCGCGTCGCCATCAAGATCATGCACATGCAGCTGGCGCAGGGAGCGCACCGCGAGCAGTTCGTGGAACGGTTCCACCGCGAGGCCAAGTCCGCCGCGGCGATCGCGAACCCACATATCGTGCAGGTGTATGACACTGGCGAATTCAATGGGCTGGACTATCTGGTCATGGAATACGTGCATGGCGTGAACCTGCGTCACGACATGAACCTGCAGGGCACGTTCAGCGTGCGCGAGATGCTGCGCGTCATCTCCGAGACGCTGGACGGACTGGCAGCGGCGCACCGCGTGGGCGTCGTCCACCGCGACATCAAGCCCGAGAACATCCTGATCAACGACCGCGGGCACGTGCAGATCACCGATTTCGGCCTGGCGAAGGCCGCGTCGCAGGCGACACTGTCGACCACCGGCATGCTGCTCGGCACCGCCGCGTATCTGGCGCCTGAAATGATCGAGGACAACAAGGCGACCATGCAGGGGGACCTGTATTCCGTGGGAATCATGGCTTGGGAGATGCTCGCCGGCGACGTGCCGTTCACGTCGGACAATCCCGTCACCATGGTGTTCAAGCACGTGCATGAGGACGTGCCGTCCCTGACCTCGACCTGCCCGGGCATCAACCAGCAGGTCGCCGATTTCGTCTCGCATTTGACCGCCCGTGCCGTCGAGGCACGG
>OLOC01001265.1_pt1 | contig 15351 bp, 9 predicted proteins | sample 1643111 | NCBI WGS metagenome assembly OLOC01 (sample SAMEA3136633, study PRJEB25190) | human gut metagenome
GTTCGACCGGCGTGACCGCGGTCTCGTCCGCCATGGCCGGTGCGGCGATGGTGCCCGCGACCGCCACGGATGCGACCGCGACGCTGAAAGCCTTCTTGTTCATATCTGTCTACCCTCCAATGCCGTTCCCTCCATGGGATCCGGCTCCAGTGGAAACATCCCTGCGACGTTTCCGTCAAACATTCCACGTGCCCCCAATCCGATATCGGCGTCATCGGCGTGTCGGCCTGTCGGCGGTGGCGTGGCGTCACACCCTTACAGACTACCCCACGTGACGCCGTCCAAGGTCAGTCCTTCCGTCCGTGTCTCCCGTACGGGCGGGTTTTCCTCCTGGACGCGACGACCGCCGCGGGCAGTCCCGCGAGCAGTGTCACGCCGGACACGAGATAGGGGCGCATGTCCCGCCTGCTGGTCTTTGGCGCGTCCTCGGGATAGGGCGCGTCGCCCGGCATGCTCGCGCGTTCGCCCGTGACGAGCAGACGGTACGTGTTCAGGAAGATCGGCGTGCACGTGACCAGCGTGACCAGGTCGCGGCCGGGTTCGACGCGCACGCTCCTCAGATCGTCCGGGTCGACCGTCCTGATGCGCGTGACCTTGTAGGCGAGGGTCTGGGCCGCGACCTTAACATAGAACACGTCGCCCTTCCGCAGTTCGGTCAACCGGGTGAACAGGGCCTTGTCCGCGACTCCCGTGTGCCCGGTGATCACGCTGTGCGTGCTTTTGCCGCCGACGGGAAGCGAGGTGCCATGCAGATGCCCCGCCCCGTTGTCCAGCGCGTACGCGTCGGCCCCATGCCGGACGGGCAGGTCCACGCCGATCGACGGGATCTCGATTGTCGCCATGATCCCGTCGCCGAAATCCAACAGGCTCTGGTACTCCCTGTCGGATTTGAACCCGAAATCGCCCTTGACGGCGCCGTCCTCGCCGGACAGTTCGCCGATGACCTGCGGTGTGGCCGCGAGACGCCGGTTGTATGCGCGGGCTTTGGCGACCATGCGCGCGTACCGTTCGGCCGAATGGTCGTCCTTCACCGCCAACGCGGAGGATTCGGCGGCACGGCGGGCCGTGCCGGCCTGTTCCACGCCAAGCCACGCGAAAACGCCCACGCCCAACAGGCAGCAGGCGACGGTGACCGCGACGAGAGCACGGAACACGCGACGCGCGCGACGGGCATGCAGACGGCGCACACGCCGTCCGCGCCGGCCCTCCGTGGCGCGTTCGCCCTCGATGATCCAATCCCAGTCCATAACGTCCATGCCTTCGCCACGATCCATTCCACGAATATCGGGAAGAACAGGGAAAGCCGGTGTCCAGGCCATCACGCCGCATCCGGTCGGAGTGGTGGATGGCCGGCCGCCGGCCCTCCCGTCATCTGTTCCCGGTCACTCGCCGTCCGGCATGCCGTGGCCGTTCATACGTCTCGTGAGCATGACCGTGGACCCGACACCCATCACGAGCAGACCGATACCTCCCGCGATAAGCAGCGGCAGGCTAATGCCGCCCGTCTCGGTGAAGTTCTCATGGATCCCCTGCCATTGCGCGTACAGGGTGATGTCCTTGTCCTGCAACGGGATCTGTGAACCATCCTTATAGACGACATCGGCCTTGCCTGCTTTGAGGGACCATCCCTTGAAGACGTATCCGTCTCGCGTGAACGATTTCGACGTGTCGCCGGGAATGGTCACGTCCGAATACTGCCAGCCGGTCGTGTTCGGATGCGAACCGGTGCCGCCGTTCGCGTTGTAGACCACGTTGGCCTGCAACCGCTGCCAGTGCGCGTACACGGTCACGCTGCCCGTCAACGGCCTGGTCCAGTCGTACAGGCCCGCGTTATCCTGCGGTCCCGTGTACCAGCCGAGGAACCTGTAGCCGCGGAGCTTCGACACGTCGCCCGCCCGCCAGCCGGAACCATCCGCCGCGGCCGTGTTGTACGGCACGCTCACGGACGCCGGGGTGGACGGCATCTCGCCGCTCCACGTACTCGGCTTGTTCGTGTCGTAGGTGAGGACCGGGTTGCCGACCCACACCGCGTACACGGTCATGCCGCCCTCGACCATCGTGACCTGGGCCTGCGCCTGGGTCGCGTTCCGGTCCTGGTTCCAACCCAGCTGGGTGTGGCCCGGACGCGACAGCATGCTGGAATCCCAGCAGTCGTCGTCCTTCGCCATGGTCGCCAACGTGATCCTCTGGCCGGCCGGATAGTAGACCTGGCAGCCGGACACCACGTCCGTGCTCGTGTCGATGGTCTTGACGGTCACGCTGCCGTCCTCATGCGTGGTGGTGCGCTGCACGAGGTCGGACACCTTGCCGGTTGACGTGGAGGACGCCGTCTGCGTCGTGTCCGGCGTCGTGTTCGACGGGACCTGGCCGGAAGCATCCGCCGCGTTCTTGTCATAGGTGAGCACCGCGGTGCGGGTGACAGGCGCGCCGAACGTCATGCGCGAACCGTCGGTGCGGCCGGCGGGATTGCCCAGATCATAGGAGAACGTGAACGTGCTTCCCGTCCATGTGGCCGCGAGACGGTGACGGGACTGCTGCGGCGCGTTCAGATGCGCCTCGTCGCCCGCATCATGTCCGATGCCCGCGAAACCGTTCGTACCGTACGTGCCGAGTTCCACGTCGGAACGCTTGTACGCGCCATCGAAACCGTCAAGCAGCTGCACGCCCTCGAACTTGAGGCCGGACTGCGCGTCCCAACCGTCGAGGTCGTTGAAGCCGGTCACGCCCTTGAACGTGTCGGGCACCTTCTCGCCGGTGTCCGCGTACGTGAACTCGACGGTCCACGAGCAGCCCACGCGTTTCGACGTGTCGACCTTGCCCATGGCCTGTTCGACCTTCGCGGGCAGGCTGGAATAGCCGGAACCGTAGGCCGTGTTGATCCAGAATCTTCCGTCGCCGACGATGTTCCCGTGCTCGTCGAACCGGTACAGTTCGCTGACGCTGCCGCCGTTCCAGTCCTTCAACCGCATGTTCATGCTGATCTGGTGGGTCCTGCCGGACGGGTCGGTCCAGTCGCCCACGGACGGGATGGTCAACGAGGCGCCGAGCTTCAACGGCCACATGCCCTGGGACGAGGAGTCCGTGGACTTGTACCACGCGCCGTTCTCGAACTCGACCTGCGAGAGCCTCGTGTCGGTGGTGTTGAGCACGAACTGGCGGTAGTCGCCGGGGACATCATCCGTTTCGAGGTCATGCACCGTCAGACCGGAAGCGGTCCTGTCCGCCACGGCCCTCACAGTGCCGGTCGTCCTGGTCTTGGCCTGCTTGACGGTGTTCGCGGCCGTATCCGACGGAACCTGGCCTGAAGCGTCCGAAGAGTTCGCGTCATAGGTCAACTTGTAAGAGCGGGAGAACTCGATGTCGTCCACGAGATTGCCGACGTTGTTGCCGGACAGGGTCTCAACCTCTTTGAACCCTTCGAGGCTCTTGAACATGAATACCGTGTTCTTCTGTCCTTCGGGCACCTGGTAATAGCCTTCGTACGTCTCCCATTGTGCGCCATGATCGCGGGGATCGGTGTTGGATACCTTTGTGCCGATGGTGGTGGACTTCTCGCCGACCTTGTCGCCATGGCCGTTAGAGGTGACGCGGGTCATCTCCACAGGCGTCGCGTGGTCCGTGTCGGATCCCACGAGGACCTGCATCCTGTCGGCATGGGAGGATTGGCGGCTGGCGTGCTTCAACCGGATCTTGTACAGCACGCCGCCGTTGCCGGTGGACACGTTCTGGTAGATGCTGGTGTTGTCCTGTTGGGCGACGATCTCCGCATACGTGTTCTTGGTGTTGCGGTCCTGCTGCAATTCGACCCTTGAACCGTTCTCGGTACTGGACCATGCGAACCTGGAAGAGTCGAAACCGGGGATCTGCCCGATCTTTCCGTACTTGGAAAGATCGGTGGCGGACATGTTGTACCAAAGCGTGCCGTCATCCGATTTGAGGAACGTGCGCAGATCGGCATGGGTTTCCTGCTCGTTCTTCTGAATGTCGGAGAACGAGGGGTAGGAGAAATCACCATTGACGAGGGAACCGTACCGGACGTTCTCGTCCGCGACGGTCTTCACGGTTCCGTTGGTCTTGGTCTTGGCGGGCTGGGTGGTGTTCTCCTTGCCGCGCTGGTTCGACGGAACCTCACCTGTTGCGTCAGTGGAGTTTTTGTCGTAAGAGAGCTTGTAGGCGCGGGCGAAGGTCACGTCGTCGAGCAGGTTGCCTTTGGTGGGGTCGAGGTAGTTGACGGCCTTGAAACCGAACCGTGTGGTGGTCTGCCCGTCCGGGATGACGTAGTAGCCCTCGTAGGTCTCCCACTGGTCGGAATGATGCCAGCGGTTCTCGTTCGTGACCTTGGTGGCGATGGTCGTGGACTTCTCGCCGACCTTGTCGCCGGCCTTGCCGTTCGCGGTCACGCGGGTCATCTCGATGGGTGTGCCGTTGATGACGACCTGCATCTGGTCGACGTTGTCCTTGCACAGGCTGGCGTGCTTCAACCGGATCTTATACAGGGTGCCGGGGATGGTGGCGAGGTTCTGGTAGATGGTGCGTCCGGTTTCGGAGGCGACCATTTCCGCGTAGGTGTTGCCGTCCGTGCTGTCCTGTTGGAGTTCGACCGCGTTCGCGCGGTCCTTCAATCCGCCTTGGTCGTGGCCGCCTTTCTGGTCGGTCTTCCATGCAAATTTGGACTGGTCGAAACCGGGCCAATCCACCCAGGAGGCGAGGTCGGCGTCGACGTGTTTCGCGTTCCTCATGTATTGGCCGTTGTTCGGGTCGACGCTCGTGTAAGCGTTCGTCATGTAGCTTGGCGCGTCAACGGTCTTCCATCCGCCGTCGGGCAGGTATTCGAAGTCGCTGTTTACCAGGTGGTCCGACAGTTTCGACGTGTCGGAGGCGAGCCTGATTTTGCCGTTGGTCTTGTTCTTGGCGGGCTGGGTGGTGTTCTCCTTGCCGCGCTGGTTCGACGGAACCTGACCGGACGCATCGGCCGAATTCTTGTCATAAGTAAGCTTGTACGCCTTGGTGAACATGACGTCGTCGATGAAGTTGCCGCGCGTGGAGTCGCGTCCCTGGGCGCTCTTGAACGTGAATCGGGTCACGGTCGAGGTGGCGATGTACACGCCGGTGTACGTCTCCCATTCGGCCTGGCCGCCCTTGGTCGCAATGGTCTTGGACGTCACGCCGGTCCGGTCGCCGCGGCCATTGGACGTGGTGCGGGTGGCGTCCTGCGCTGTCTCCTTGCCTGGACTGCCTATCGTGACCTGCATGGAGTCGACGTGGGATGCGTCCTCGCTCGCGTGCTTCAGGCTCCACCGGTACATGACGCCCGGCGTGGTGGCGATGTCCTGGTAGATGTATTCGTCCGGGGTTTCGGCGATGATCTCCGCGAAACGGTTCATTTTCTGGCCGTTGTTGTTCGGCTTGTTGCCGATCTGCACGCAATGCTGGAGCTTCTGGTGCGAGTTCGGCTGCTGGTCGGGACGCAGTCCCTCCTGGCTGCTGTCCCAGCCGAATTTGGACCGGTTCCAGTCGGGGATAGGCATGAACTTGCGTCCGTAATCCACGTAGAAGCCGCCCCAGCCGGTCGTCGGATCCACGTCGCAGCTGTTCTTGCCGTCCGGGCAGGCCGGATAGTCGAACGAGCCGTTGACGATATGGTCCGGCAGGCTTGACTTGGCCGTGGCCTTGTCCTGGCTCGTCGAGGATTGGATTTCGGCCTGCTGGCCGGCGTCGGACTGCGCGCCGGCGTCCGTGGTGGAATCGGCGTCCGTGGAGTCGTCGTCCGGATTGTCTGCCGTGTCCTCGGAGGTCTCGTTCCCGCCGTCGGCCGTGAGCTTCACGACGCTTTTCGTGGTTCCGGCCGCGCCGGTCACGTCGACCGCGTTGGCGGTGCCGGCCAGGCCGGTGCCCAACGTGGACGCGGCGAGAAGACCGGCGAGAAGTCTTGTAAGGAATCCCATTTCCCTCATCCTTTGTGATTCATATGTGAGTTCCGTATTTTTTGGAAGAGGGCCGGGATCGTGCGGCTGACAGGAGAAAAGGCCGCACGATCCCGGCTCCTGGATCCCCGGACCTTCGCTTTCGAGGCCGGGGGACGATTCGGAAAAATCAGGCGATGGCCGGACCGTCGCCCAGGTTCTCGTGGCGGACTCGGTAGGCGGCGAAGCCGGACGCGGTGGCCACGAGGATGATCGCGAACGCGCCGACCAGCATGACGCCCATGGTGGTCGCGCCGGTCTGCGGCAGCTGGGTGATGTTGTCGATGTTCTTCACCACGGCGGTCGGGGTGGTGGTCTTGCCGTCCGCGTTGTTGACCGTGCCGGTCAGTCCCGGCTGGTCCTTGCCGGTGATGGTCACGTGCCCGTCGTCGGTGATCTTGAGGGTGAAGCTCGGCTTGACGAAGCTGAAGTAGCCGGTCGGCACCTGGGTTTCCTTCACGGTGTACGTGCCGGCGCCCAGGCGGGTGAAGTTGATGACGCCGGACGCGTTCGTGGAGAATTCGGTGGCTTTGGACTCGTCCGTGGTGAACGTCCACTGGTTCGAGCTCGTGTTCCACACGTACCACTGGTTCAGGCTGTCGTTGTGGAGCTTGAACTTGGCTCCCTGGATGACCTTGTTGCCGTCGGCCGCGCTGATCTTCTTCAGGTTCACGTCGTAGGTCGGGACCGGGGTTTCGTCGGTGCCCGGGTTCGGGGTCGGCACGTCCGGCGGGATGACGGACGGCAGCCAGTTCGACGTGAGGATGATCTGGTTGATGGCCTTGTTGGCCTTGGACGCGTTGACGACCTTGCCCTGGTAGGTCACGGTCACCTGCTTGCCCTGGTAGGTGTCCACGAGGCTTTGCAGGCTGGTGGTCTTGAAGCCGGTGCCGGCGGAATTGCCGATCTTGTCCTTGCCGATGGTGCCGAACTGGTTGGTCACGTCCGTGCCGGACGCCGTGGTCGCGTGGAAGGAGCCGTCGATGTAGGTGATGCCGGTCATGTGGTCCTCGAGGGTGATGGTGTCCACGGCCAGTTTGTTCGGCACGGTGAACGTGGCCTTGAAGTCACGGGTCTCGCCGTTGGTCGCGGCCGCGGAATCCTTCCACGTGCCGTCCACGCTCTTGATCTTCTTGTCGATCTTGGTGACGTTGGTCTTGATCTGGGTGGAACCGAGGGTCTGGCCGTTGCTCATCCTGACGCTGCCGCCGATCGTGGTGGACACGAGGATCGGGATTCCCTGGGCGTCGACGACGAGATAATAGCCCTCCGGCAGGGTCAGGTTCAGACTGCCCGTGGCGGAGGTCTGGTTGGTCTTCACGGCCGCCACCTTGCTGGACGCGGCGGTGGACTGCAGGGTGCCGGCGACCTTGCGCAGCGTGTCCGAATTGGTCTTCAACCGCAGGAGTTGTTCGGCGGCGTTACGGCCTTCGGACGTGTTGTAGGTCACACCGTTCTTGTTCAACGCGGCCTTGACCCACGCGTCGGTCGTGGCGTCCGGGGATGAGGCGCTCACGCTCTTCACGTTCGCGCCGTCCTTGACGACGTCGTTGTATCCAGCGACCTTGTACACGGTGAAGCTGTGTCCGGCGAGGGTGCTGCCGTCGCCCGCGTTCAAAGCGAGCGTGCCGTCCGCGGCGAACGCGGCGGAGCCTGGCACGCACAACGCCGCCAACGCGGCCACGGTCGCGCATACGGCCGAGATCTTTCGTTTGTCCATGTTGGATTTCTCCTTCTGATGGTCGTTTACCTTCGCATCCGACCCACATGGCGCGGCCGGACGCTCTCGACGTTCCCCATACTGTCCCGGGACACGCCGTCCTGCGGTGCACCATGTCTACAAGTTTCAGCGCCGCGGCAAAAAAATGGCCGCGGCCCCACGGAGAAACGGGGCTCGCGGCCATGATGGTCAGGGAATCCGGCGCCGAAGCGCCTTAGCGGTTACCTGCCGGAGTGGGCGCCGGTCCTGCGGCGTGCGCCCATGAGGGCCACGCCGATGGCTCCGAACGCGACGATGGCGAGCAGGATGCCGGCGATGGTCGCGCCGGTCTTGGCGAGGCTTTCGCGGTATCCGTTCCAGTCATCCGTGTTGGATTCCACGGTGGTGTCCTCGCACAGGGTCGTGTCGCCGACCTTGACCTGCTTGAGTCCGGTCGTGTCGTCGGCGTCGCCGTCGGTCTTCGTGCCGGTGCCGGTGTCGGACTGTCCGTCACCATCAGACTGGCTGTCGCCGGTCTGGTCGCCGTCGGCGGGCTGCTGGCCGCCGAACTGGTCGGTGACGGGGCATTCGACGAGCGGCGTGCCAGTGACCTTCACACGGTCGGTGTGCTTGCCGCCCTGCTCGACGCCCTTCAACGTGCCGGTGATGATGGTGGACTCGCCGGGCTTGAGCACCAAGGTGTCCCAGTTGTCCGGATATTTCAGGTCCACGACCTCGCCTTCGCCCGCGATGGTCTTGTCGACCATCCTGAGGTCCTTGGCGAGATACCAGGCGCCCTCACCGGTCGAGGAGTCCGTCTTGGACGTGTTGGTGATCTTGAACGCGATCTGCTGGCTGTCTCCGGCCATCTTCAACGCGTCCTTCACGTCGTCGCGATCGCCGGCCTGTTCGCCGGAGGCCACGTCGTACTTCTCGATGTGGATCGACGGGGTCATGTCCGGGGTACGGGTCCACACGATGTTGGACTGGAACGCCTTGCCGTTGTAATGCTCCGTGAACTGGTTCTCATGACGGTCGGTGACTGCGAGGCGTGTGGTCTGGATGTACGGGCGCCATCCGGCCTCATGCTCGTTGTCCGCGGACACGAGGGCGCGGTACGCTTCGGTCGTGCCTATGGTCACGACGTTGCGTCCGTCCACGCTGGCCGTGGAGAGCGTGAACAGGTCGCCGCCGAACCTCGAGCTGTCGAAGCCGCTGCCGGCGATCTTCTCGCCCTTGGCGGCGATGACCTGGCCGCCCCTGTACAGGTCGCGGCTCGCGTACACGACCCACTGGCCCGTGAATTCGTCGAACGCCGGGTCGAGCGCGTCCTCGATGTACCACTCGTCCACCTGCGGGTAGGCGCGGTGGGCCGGCAGGATGCTGGAGTCGAGCTGGTACAGGAACGTGCGGCCCTTGTAGATGCTCCGGCCGTTGACGGATTCGCCTCCGACCTTCACGGTCACGTCCTTGGACGGGTTGACGGGCTTCAACGGGTTCGTGACCTCGTTGGTGTCCTTGCGGACCTTGTTGAGCACCTGCGTGGCCTTGTTCCTCACGACGTAGCCGTCGGTGACCTTGATGACGGTCATCGGCATGGTCACGGTGTACGTGTGGCCGAGGAGCGTCTGGTCGATGGACGGCTGGGTGAGCGGGTCATGCTCGTCGGACTCGCTGTAGGCCTTGAGGTCCGTCGGCTGCGGGTCGCCCTTCACGGTCTCGCCGGTGGCGGGAACCTCGGTGTCCACGGTCTTCGCGTAGGCGTAGAGCACGCCGTCCTTGTCCTGGATGTTGAACCTCGCGGTCACGTCCTTGCCGGTCTCGTCGGTGATCTCCACCTTGGAGGCGTCGAGCTTCAGATACGAGTCGTCGTAGTCGTCGGTCATGCCGAGCCTCCAGACCTTGTAGGCCTGGTTGGTCTGCGTGGCGTCGATGTCGACGCGGTAGTAGATCTCGTCGCCCAGCAGCGCGGTCATGCCGTCGATGTCGATCGTCGGATCCTTCTGCGTGTCCTTCTTCTTCGGGTTGAGCGTCGGCGGGATGTTGAACACCTCGTTCGACGGGGTCAGCGAGTTGTTGAGGGTCAGCACCCACTTGTTGTTCACCTTGTGGTCGGTGGGGGCGTCGTCCGAGACGGTGCCCTCGAAGCGGACCTGGATGCGTGGATTGGTTCCGGCGCGCCACTGGCCGATCGTCTCCTGGTCGGTGACGGTCAGGGTGAACATGTGCTTGGAATCATCCCACTTGGTCGTGTACTTCTTCTTGGACACCGGCTTGCCGGTGTTCAGGTCCATCATCTCCAGGGTCTGCTTGTCCGGCTTCAGATAGCGGTCGTAGGAGTCGGTGAAGCTCACGGACTTGATGCCGTAGGCGAGGCTGGAGGGCAGCTGCGGCTGGGTGTTGAGCTGATATTCGACCTTCTGGCCCGGATACACCACCTTGCCCTGGACGCTTTCCTGCTCGCCGCCCTGGCTGGCCTCGGACACGACGTCCTTCTTCGCCGGCGGCACGTAGCCGCAGATCTGCGGCTCGTTGGTCGGCTCGGTGTGCTTGTTCACGGTCTCGGAGCCGCTGTTGGTCAGACTCTTGCCGTTCAGGTCGGTGCAGAAGGCGAGTTCGTCTCCCGCGTTCCTGCCGAAGTCCTTGCGGACCTGGGCCGCGCCCTTGCCGTCGGCGAAGTTCACCGTGCCGGGGATGAGGAGCGTGACCTGCTTCGGGTTCTTCAATCCCTTCAATCCCTTGAGGTAGGAGGCCTTGGCCTTGGCGGCGGCCTTGGTGCCCTGGACGGTGATGTCGAACTGGTCGGTCACGTCCTTGCCGGTGTTCACGATGTCGCTGACGCTGCTTTCGCGGTCGGTGCCCGCGTCGGCCTCGTAGACGCGGATGTTCTTGGTGTCGGCGTCGAAGATGTAGTCGGCGGCCGTCCAGTTGTCCGTGAGCGTGAGCTTACTGGGCTCCTGGATCAGGTTCCTGCCGACGGTGCCGTTGACGACGCTGCCGACCTTGTCGCCGTCGAGGTAGGTGTGGGAGTCGCCGCCGGTCTTGTTGGTCTCCTGCGGGTCGATGACGGCCTGCCATTTGCCGTCCCGCTTGACGATCCAGCTCTTGTCCGGGTTCGGCTGCCAGGTGTCGAATTCCTTGCTGCCGGCGTCGGCCTCGGGCTCCTGGTTCCACCTGCCGGTCGCGTGGTCCTTGACCTTCTTGAAGTCCTTCGGCTTGCTGACGGTGATGTCGAAGCTGAACTCGTACTGGTGGTCCAAAGGCATCTCGCCCTTGTCGGCCGTGCGCACCGCGGTGACGGTGTCCGTCTTGCGGTCCCAGTCGATCGTGAACTCGCCGCTCACGTCGCGGTCGTTGTCGCTCTTGTCGACGAGCTTGTAGTTGTCGACGCTGTAGTCGACGCCGTTCGGGGTGATCTTGTCCTTGAACGCCATCTCATAGCCGCCCTTGCCGGTGCCGTAGGTGATGACGGTGCGGTTGGTCATGCTGTCGGCGCTCACGCCGTCGTCGATGGTCTTGACCGGCGGCGTCGGCGGTTCGGCGCTCACGTTCCAGGTCTCGGACGGATCCTTGTCCGTGGTGTCGACGGCCTCTTTCATCTTGCCCTGCTTGGCGACCTGGATGTCGATCCAGTACTGTCCCTCCTGCCAGTGGCTCATGCCGAAGTCCGCCGGAGTGGCGAGGTTGTCGAGCTGTGTGTCGCCCGAGTTGGCGAAGGTGATCGGCTTGCTGACCGTCTTGGCGGCGACGTAGCCGTTCTTCTGGCCCTCGTAGTGGATGATGGCGGTGCCGTTCAGGTTCTCTTTGATGCTGCTGCCGTTGTTGCTCGCGTGCAGGGTGTCGCCGATCGGGTCGGTGGAGCCGACCTTCAGGTCGGTCTTCTGCTTGTGGTTAGTGGTGACGGTCAGGTCATAGTCGCGTGGCGGCTGCTGGTTGTTGACTGCGACGCACACGACCTGGACGCCGGTTGGATACTGTTGTCCGGTCACGGCAATCTGATTGGCGAACTTGTCGTACACTTTTTTGACCCAGGTGGCGTTGTAGCCCTTGAGGTCGTCGCTCTTGTCGCCCAGGGCGTTCCAGTTGGCGTCGAACCGGTTGCGGAAGTCGGTCGGGTTGGTGCCCCATGGGACCAGGCCGTCTGAACCGTCCGCGATGGTTGCGGCGACGCCGATTACGCGGGCCTGGGTGGCATCGCCGTCGGACTTGTCGGCGACGGCCTGGTTGATCGCCTCGGTGCAGGAGCTCTTGATCCGGGACACGATGGCGTAGCTGTCATCGGTGGGGATCTTGTATCCGGAGTTTCGCATCGCCTGGAGCGCGTAGTCGATGGATGCCTGGCCCCATCCCTGGGTCGGTGAATCCGTGTAGTTGCTGTCGTCCTGGAGGTAGAGGATGTCCCCGCTCGGGCCGACGTTGCTGCCGCCGTGGACCCCGATGCCGCCGGAACCGATGCCGGCGTAGGCCGGCATGGCCGTGAGCAGCATCGCGGATGCCGCGAGGCCGGCCACCGCTGCCTTCACAGCTTTCTTCTTAGGTAGCCTCACTGGTTTCTCCTTACATTAATGGTCTCGGACGGGGATTCGATTCCTCCCCATTCGAGACCATTGAAACCCGATTGCCGGCATGCCGGTTTGGACATTTGGGCGACCGGCGGAGAAGCCGTCAGATCGTCCATACTGGCTCACGGGCAGGTGTTGCAAACGCCATCCATGCAAGTGTTTCCGGGTCTGCATTGCCCGTTCTGGGCGGGAACGCCGCTGCCGCCGATGACGATGTGCAGGCCGGAGCCGGAACCGGCAGACGAACCGCCGCTGCCATTGGATTGCGCCGGCGAGGATGTGGAACCACCCGAGGATGCGCCCGAATACGAGTAGCCGCGGTTCGAGTATGATCCGCCGCCTGAATATGTTTGGGATTGCGATGCCTGCGCCTGCTGCGCGGCGACGGCAGCTGCGGCTGCCGCCGCCGCTTCCTGTTCGGCCTTGGCTTTGGCTTCCGCGTCGGCCTTCTCCTTCGCCGTCTTCGAATCGTTCACCGACTTGACGGCCTTGGCGATCGCGGCGGCATCGCGCTTGGCGATGGCCTGTTTCAACGCGTCGCGGGTCTTATCATCCTGGACCTTCCCGTCCGTCGCCTTGTACAACGCGTCCGCGTCCGCGACCGTCTTGTCCAGCTTCGACGATTCGACCGCCTTGGCCGCCGTCTCCAACGCCTTCGTATCCGACTTGACGGTCCTGGCCGCCTTGTTCGCCTTCGCGGCGGCCGCGTCCAGGTCGGCGGCCTTGGACGCGTCGCACTTGACCATGGCAGGAAGCCTCACAGCGGCGGCCCTCTTGAGCGTGTCGACGGTCTTCGCGTCCTTCACGCTCTTCGCGTCCGTCTTCAACGCGGCCACGGTGGCATCCGAGCCGAGCAGTGTCTTGTACGCTTTCACGGCTTTGGCCTGGTCCGCCACGGCCGATTCGCATGCGTCGCGCGCCACCGACGCCTGATGGCTCTCGTACGCCCGGTGGGCGCATACGCCTCCGGCGACCAGGACGGCCACGGCGACGGCCGCCGCGCCGATGATGATCCGTCTGCGGTCCTTCCGCGGTTTCTCCGGCCCCGCACCGGGACGCGGCCCCACGGAAAGCCGCACCGCCTCCGCCGCGGCCTCGTCCAACGACGGGACGCCGTCGTTCATGTTGTTTTCCTTCATATCGGCCATTCTAACCACATCCTTTGTTTCGTCGCCCGCCCGCTCCCATGCGTATGGGCATCCGTATGTATGTATATGTTTATGGGCTTACGCTCCGGGCGTCTTGCGGACGGCGCCCGGAGCCTGTAATCATGCGCTTATCTGCTTATGCGCTCCTTATATAAGCGCATGATTATTTGATTATTCGCTTAGCGGTCGTCCAGCGCGGGACAGTTCGACTCGATCCACGAGGACACCAGTTCGCTCATGGTCACGCCCCGCGTCGCGGCCGCGAGCTTGAGTCGCCTGTGGAGTCCCGGGTCGAGGCTGAGCGTCGCGTGGATCGGTTTGCCCGCACGTTCCGGCGCGGCCGACGATGTGAACGTGGCCCGGAGCCTGGACGCCGTGCTGATCGGTTTGCTGATGTTCATCGCGTCTTCCCCTCCGTGTTCGACACCGCTTCGACGATGCGGAGCACCGTGTGTTCCTGTGCCGTCTCGAGGTCCGCGAAGCGGGTTCCGCAGGACGCGCACGAATAGTCGACCGATACGCCCGGACGCGAGCTCATGACCGGTACGGGCTTGTGTTTGCGGAGCGCCGTGGATCCCGCGCGGAGTTGTTTCTTGTCTGGCATGATGTCCATTCCCGTATCCTTTCCTATTCGATTCCGTTGAAGGCTTCAATGAGTTCGTTGGCGACGAGGCCGTATCCGCTCGCGGACGGCATGCGTCCGGATTCGCTCGATCTGCGCAACGCCTCCTTGAACGGGATGGTCGCGTCGAATCGTGCCAGGCCGCGATCCGTGAGGAACCGTTCGGCGTCCCTCAACGCGACGGTGTTCGCCCGGGTCTGGGTCAACAGCACGCTGCTGGGCCTGTCGATGGCCTTAGCCGTCTCCCACATACGGTCGAGGTCGAGAGGGCCTGGTGTGGTGACGAGCACCACCAGGCTGCTCGCGTCCACCGCGGCGGCGATCAGGTCCGACTGGCTGGGCGGCGTGTCGATGAGCACCCATGTCTCCGGGTCGGTCGGCGGCATGGCCACGGTGAACCGGTTGGCGACCCGCACGTCGAACGGCAGCGGTCCGCCCGCGGCTCTGGCCTTGGCCGCCCAGAGCGTCGCGCTGCCTTGCGGGTCGATGTCTCTGACCTCGACCTTCCTGCCGAGCTTGTTCAGCGCGATGGCCGTGCAGATGGTGCTGGTGGTCTTGCCGACGCCGCCCTTCATGTTCGCCATGGCGATGATGCGGGGTACGTTCGTCTCATTGTTTTCCATTTCGGTTTCCTTCTTTTCTATTGCGTTTCCTTGATCCGCTGGCACGGATCGGGTCTATTCCGGCCGTTGCGCCGATTCGACGGTCTTACGTTGCCGGTAGGCGTACTGGTCCTCGCTCCTGCGGCGGCGTCCCTCGCGGGTCGATGACTGCTCGCGGACCTCGCGGACGAGTTCGGGATGGTCGCGGATCCACGATGTGAGGTTCCTCGTCCGGGCCGGGTTCGACGGGTCCAGGTCCACCCCGTCGGCTTCCGCGCGGTGCCGCAGGAGCCGTCTCGCCTTCACGTCGATGCCGCCGATCCTGCTGTGCTGCTCACGTCCGATGATGGATTGCGCGAGGCATTCGGCCTGGATGGGACACATGTCGCACAGGATCCGCGCGGTGCTTTTCAGGATCCTCCGGTCGGATTTGTTCCTGACGCGCTCGTTGTCGGTGCCCCACATGAGGTCCTGGATACCCAACGGCAGGCCGGAGCAGACACCCGCGACGAGGTTCGGATCCCCGCTCATGCCGCCACCTCGATCCCGTCACGCCGGTTGAGCTCGTCCGCATGCCGCATGCACGCCATCTGCCATTCGGACGGGTTGCCGTTGCGCAAACTGCCCTCGTGGTCGTATTCCGCCTCGTGAGGCCTCATATCGTCCAGGACGTGCTCGCAGATCAGCGAATGCACGTGCCGTTTCGAATGCCGTTCCGGCATGGGAGTGGGCTTGGAAGCGGCGGGTTTCCGATC
>OLOC01001275.1_pt1 | contig 15282 bp, 12 predicted proteins | sample 1643111 | NCBI WGS metagenome assembly OLOC01 (sample SAMEA3136633, study PRJEB25190) | human gut metagenome
TCGGCCGGCGCGGCCGCCTTCGCCTCCTTGGCGGCCTTGGCCGCGGCGATCTTCTTCGCCTTCTCGCGCGCCGCCAGCTGCTCGGGGCTCACCACGGTCATGGGGGCCTTCTCCGCCAGCTGGTAGAACATGCCGCCGAAGTCGATGGCGATGTCGCTGATGGCCACGTCGAACAGGTCGTGGATCTCGTTCTCGCAGACGAAGGCCTCCAGGTACAGGTCGGTGATGGAGGGCACCACGTCCGTCTGCTTCACGCCGCTCACGTTGAAGTTGGCGAGATGCCCGTCCTTCATGTAGGAGTAGACGAGATCGATGCCCTCCTCGGTGTTGACGGCGAGGATCTGCACGTAGCGCCAGCCCTCGGCATGGCGCGCGGCCGCCAAGTCGTGCACGCCAGCCAGCGGCAGCTCCTCGAAGGTCTGCTCAAAGGTCGTCATTTCTCACGCTCCCTTCTTGGCAGCGGCCAGGGCCGCCGACTTCTCGTCGAGCTTCGCCACGCCGGCCACCACGGCGTCGATGATCTGCTCCGGGCGCACGGCGCAGCCCGGGGCGTACACATCGACGGGGATGGCCTTGTCCACGCCGCCGATGACGTTGTAGCAGTCGTGGAAGACCCCGCCGGTGCAGGCGCAGATGCCGCAGGCCACGACCACCTTGGGCTCGAGCATCTGGTCGTAGATCTCGCGGACGACGCCGATGTTCTGCTCGTTCACGCTGCCGGTGACGAGGAAGATGTCGGCGTGCTTGGGATTGCCCGTGTTCACCACGCCGAACCGCTCGCCGTCGAAGCCGGGGCACAGCGTCGCTAAGACCTCGATGTCGCAGCCGTTGCAGCTGGAGCCGTCGTAGTGGATGACCCAGGGCGATTTCGATGCGAATGCCATGTGCCTACCTCCTTACAGAAACGCGAGGAACGCGACGTTCACGCCGCCGGCGATAAGGGCCACGAGCCACGCCGACTTGAACATGAGCTGCCACTTCACACGCGCGAAGTTGTTGTCGATCCAGATCTCCAGGAAGTACACCAGAAGCACGATGACGATGGCGACCAGAACGGAGACGGGGTTCGCCCACAGGAAGAACATGCCGATCCAGCCGAGGAAGAGCACGTTCTCGCACCAGTGCATGATCTCCACCATGCCGAGCGTAGGCCCGCTCATCTCGGTGGTCATGCCGCGCACGATCTCCTGGTGGGCGTGATGCGACATGGACAGGTCGAAGGGCGACTTGCGCAGCTTGATGGTGAGGATGAAGAGGACGCCCAAGAACACGAGCCAAATGTTGCAGATGATCGGGTGGTTGAGCTGGAACACCTCGGCCACGTCGAAGGAGCCTGCGGCCTGGAAGAAGGCCACGGCCATGAGCAGCACCATGGGCTCGTAGCTCATCACCTGCAGCGTCTCGCGAGCCGCGCCCACCTCGGCGTAGGGGCTGCGCGTGGAGTAGGCGGCCATGATGAAGAACAGGCTCGACAGCGTGATGACGAACACGCACAGAAGCAGGTTGCCGCCGGAGTAGAAGATGCCGCCGGCGATGAGCGCGAACAGCAGCGCGCAGGCCACGTAGACGCCTTCCACGGAGTTGACGGAGACGCGCTCCTTCTCGAAGAGCTTGCGCACGTCGTAGTAGGGCTGCAGAAGCGGCGGCCCCACGCGGCCCTGCATGCGGGCCGAGATGATGCGGTCGAGACCGGCCAGGAGGCACCCGATGACGGGGCCTGCCACGGCGAACAGGAGGGTGCCGATGAGTGTCGTAAGCAAAGTCATGAGATCACACCCTTCCTAAAAGCCCATCGGGCCCGCGATGATGGCGACGACGAACGCGGCGGCCATGATGAGCGTGTTGAACGCCACGCCGACCGGCGCGATGCGGGCCTCGCCGAACACGGATTCCATGTACCAGTTGCGCGTCGTGGCCTCAGTGGTGCCCGACAGCGAGTTCTGGAAGGCGCGGGAGTCGTTGTCGCGGCTGATGCCGGCCAGATAGACGTTCGCCCGACGCGATTTCTGCTTGGTTCCAAGGCCGGCGAACAGCACGGCCACCACGATAACGGTGCAGATGGAGGCGAGCCACAGGTTGTCCGTGGCGATGTCCTGGCCGAGCATGCCGTAGACGCTGGCCACGTAGGGCTCGACGAGGGTGCCGGAGATGAGCGGCAGGAACACGCAAGCCAGCACGAGCAGGCAGGCCATAAGAAGCAGCGCCGCCCATTCCGTCGGCTTCACCGTGATCTCCACGTTCTCCGGCTCGCCGGCGATGCCGGAGAGCTTGCCGAGCCATTTGGCCCAGAACATGAACGTGGCGGCGCTGCCGAAGGCCAGAATGATGATGAGGGCGACCTGGCGGGTGTCCACGAAGGACACGAGCGTGGCCCACTTGGCGAGCAGCATGCCGAAGGGCGCGATGAACATGCACATGATGCCGAGCATCATGAAGCGGGCCAGGCGCGGCATGCGGTCGAACAGAAGGTCCATGGACTCGATGTCGCGGCTGCCGATGTGGTGCTCGGCGGTGCCGACGCACAGGAACAGAAGCGACTTCGCGATAGCATGAAACAGAATGAGGAAGCACGCGGCCCATACCGCCTCGGCGGTGCCCACACCGGCGCAAGCCGTGATGAGGCCGAGGTTGGCGATGGTGGAATAGGCCAGCACGCGCTTGGCGTTGGACTGCGAGATGGCCATGAACGAGCACAGCGCGAAGGTGATGCCGCCCACCAGCATGACCATGACCGCCGGCGCCGGCGACACGTGGAACACAGGCGCCAGCTTCACCAGCAGAAAGACGCCGGCCTTCACCATGGTGGAAGAGTGCAAAAGCGCCGAAGTGGGCGTCGGGGCCACCATGGCGCCCAGAAGCCAGGTCTGGAACGGCATCTGCGCCGCCTTGGTGATGCCCGCGAAGGCCAGCGCGGTGACGGCCAAGGTGGTCAGGGCCGGGTTGTTCTGGCCGATGACGAGGAACTCGTAGAACGAGAAGGTGCCCACCGTGAGCGCGCAGCACCACAGCGCCACGAGGAACCCGAGGCCGCCGGCCAGGTTCATGATGATCTGGCGGAAGGCGTTCGCAATGGCCTCCTCGGTGCGGGTGTAGCCGATGAGGAGGAACGAGCAGAGGGTCGTGACCTCCCAGCCGGTGAACATCCACTCCATGTTGTTCGAGAACACGATGACGTACATGGCGGAGAGGAACACGAACATCAGCGCGAAGAACATCGGACGGCGATCCGGCGCCCCTTCAGGCTCGTGGGCCTGGAAATCCTCCATGTAGCCCAAAGCGTAGATGCAGATGCCGCTTCCCACCACGCCGATGATGAAGGTCATCAGAAGCGAGAGCGAGTCGAAGTACAGGCCGTAGGGCACCTCGATGCCGTGGGAGAACATGAACTCCAGGATGAGCGTGCCGACTACCTGCACGCCGGCGAGCACAGCGGCCCACAGGTTCTTGTAGCGCACGGCGAACCACACGATGACCGCCGCGATGGCCACGGAGATACCCGTGCAGATAAAGTCGATGGCCATGCTCTCAAACGCGAAGAGCGTGCAGCTCGCCCCCAGGTTCATGACCACGAGAACGACCGACGCCAGCGCGATGGCAACGCCCGACACGCAGACGATGACGCGGCGCGGCCCCTCCTGCCGCACGAACAAGAGCGCGGCGGCCACAATGAGGGGGAACACGATAAGGAAGCCCATCAGTCCGAAACTGAACTCCATTCAGGATCCTCCTAACCTAATATATCGGCCTTTCCGCAGCCTCATATTTTCTGCGGTTAGGCGAGATCCCTCGGATCTTGCCCCCTACCATAGCAAAGGAGGCGCAGGTAATCGCGCCTCCTTCCCCCGACTCATGAGCAATACTCGGTAAAAGGGTCATCGTAATTATGCAGTTGATCAATTTTTGCGAGAACTCATCCGCTCGCGGCCGAATCGAACCGTCGGCCCAGAAGGGCGCCGGCCGCGCCGCCGACCAGCGACGGCAAGAGCCACGCGAAACCGTAGGCGTACAAAGGCGCCGCCTCGACGAAAGCGAAGGCCCCGGTGAGATCGTGCACCGTGAGGAGGAGGCTCGCTGCCACGGCGGCGAGCGCCGCGCCCTTGAACACCCAGGTGCCCCGCAGGTGCTTGCGAAACAGCAAAAGCACCACCGTCGTCATGAACGGCGGGCAGACCACCGAGAGAATCGGGCTCGCCAGGGCGATGATGTTCGTAAGTCCGAGATTGCAGATGAGCAATGCCGCCACGACCACAACGATAAGGGCCGCCCGATAGCTCACCCGGCGCATGGTAACGCGCTCGACGTAATCGGCCGTGGCGCCGCACAGCCCGATGGCCGTGGTGAGGCAGGCCAGGCCCACGACGACGCCCAGCACCGCCACGCCGGCCTCCCCCATGAGCTTCCACACGATCATGGTGATGAGCTCGGCCTGGCTGACCGTGTGCGGCACGACGCTGGCGGACGTGGCACCCAAGTAGGTAAGACCGCCGTAGATGACGGCGAGCAGCACGCAGGCCACGAGGCTCGCCCGGGCCGTAACGCGCATCTGATCGCGCTTCTCGCCGTAGCCGGCCGCCCGCACCGATTCCTGCACGAGGATGGAGAACCCGACGACCGCGAGGATGTCCATAGTCTGATAGCCCGCGAGCACGCCGTCGGCGACGACGGTGTCCGTCTCGGGAGAGCCCACAGGTCCCAGCGGGTTCACGATGCCGGCGATGACCATGACCACGATGCCGGCCACGAGAAGCGGCGTGAGCACCTTGCCCACCACATCGATGATGCGCGTGGGCTTAAGCGTCAGCAAGAGCACCACGGCAAAGAACGCGACGGAGAACGGCAAGAGCCCGATAGCATCGCCGAACCAGGGCGCGATGGCCATCTCGAAGGTGGTGGCGGCGCAGCGCGGCGGGGCGATGAGCATGCCCACGCACAGAATGGCGGCGGTGTTCAGCGCCAGGCCGGCCTTCTTGCCCAGGGCATTTTGGATTGAGAGGATGGAGCCCCCCGCGTTGTTGATGGCGAAGACGCCCACGCAGGAGACCACCACGTCGAAGAACACGAAGCATGCCAGGCCGAGCGGCCAGAGCGTGCCCGACTCCATGCCGAGGTACGGCGGGAAGATGAGATTGCCGGCGCCGAAGAACATGGCGAACAGCGCCAAGCCGACGACGAGCGCGTCTCTGTTCACGGGCGCCTCCCTTCTCATGGCGTCGATGCGGGTGTTTACGCATCTATTGTCGATGAACGAAGGGGCCATGATGACGCATCCGGGCGGCAGTTACCCGGCCAATGCCAAAGCGGCACAAAATCGTCAAGGGCGCCTCAGCTAGCCGATGGCGTCGCGCGCCGCCTCGCAAAGCGCGATGACCACGGCGCCTTCTTTGAGGTCGACGAGCAGGGCCGGCACGCCCAACTCGGCGAAGAACGCCTCGCGCTGCGCATCGGCATCGTCCCCTTCCCCGTCGGCGAGCACGATGACATCGGCACCGGCGATAAGCTGGGCCGCAACGTCGGCCGTCTCGCGCTGGAGCACGCGCAGCTCCCCCACCGGAAGATCGGCCTTCACCAGCGCCGTGGCCAGATCCATGGCGAGGTTCTCGGTATAGGTGTCGTTATCCGGCTCGGCCGCGATCATGAGCAGCCGCGGGTTCTCGGGCCAGCGCCCGCGCACGGCCTCGGCAAGACCCGAGTCCTCCCGCAACGTGGCGAACCGGTACATCCCGCGAATCTCGTAATCCATCGGCTCGGGTGCGACGATAACTTCCATGGGAACCTCCTCGTTGCATTTTCCCGGCTCTGTCGCCGGATACTGCTCGTTTTGGCATAGCCTACCACGACAGCAAAACCCGAGTTATCGAGTCTTCCTATGAGAGTATCGGCGCTTCCCCGCCTCGGAAGCTTAATGCGGCGGGGATCAGGAGTCCTATAACCTTAAGAACGGATACTTAATTCGGGCTTGTCGCTAAACTGGCATCGAAGCTTTTCCGTACGCACTAATATGCACACTCTCGGGATGCTGGGATTATCACCGGTGGCTTTGTCGAACAAAAGAGAGGCGAAGAACCATTCGGAAAATTTCCTCTTGCAAAGGCGTTGCGGTCGGGTTATCATAGCAAAGCTGTTTGAGCGAGAGCTCAAAAGCACCAACGGGTTGTGGCGCAGTTTGGTAGCGCACTTGACTGGGGGTCAAGGGGCCGCAGGTTCAAATCCTGTCAACCCGACCAGAACTTAGAGAGCCGGCATAATGCCGGCTCTTTTACTACGAGCGCGTATTTAGAGCTAACGGGCAAGTCAGTCAGGAATTAGATCAGAGTTTCGAGCAATGCGAAGGAATTAGTTAAGGGTTTCGGACATCACGAGAGAAATAGTCGGGAATTTCGAGCAGCAAATCGACCCATTGCAGGCAATTTGCTTCGAAACACACCCGAAACTCCCAACTACTTCCGATCTCGCAACATCACTCTGCTCGAAACTTCCAACTATTTCCAAAATCTTGCGAGTTATTTGATTCGCTATGTCACCGTTCAGGACGACCCATCTTCCCAGATCACGCTCTGGGTTATGCCTTGGGTTAGGCATTTAACCCAATTTCGTCGATCGGCCCGATGCGCGGTTTTGCGAACCGGGCCATGATGCAACCCGTCAGCAGCGCTCGGCAATCGGACAGAGCCGAAGAGGACGGTTCCACCAGCCGAGCGCGAAGGGAGCGCGGTTCGAAGAAGCCGCCCGTCGTTCAGGAGGGTCATCATGGAAGTCACCCGTCGCGATTTATTCAAGTTCACCGGACTGGCCGCCGCCGGAGTCGTTGGAGCGAGCGCCCTTGCGGGCTGCGCCCCGAAAACCGCCGCGGAGACGGCCACGCTCGCGGATACCGGCTCTGCCGATGCCGGGCTGCCCGCCTTCCTGCAAGCTCCCGAGCCCATTACCGACTTCGCAGACACCCGCGAGTACGACGTCGTTGTCGTAGGTGCCGGCGAGTCGGGCCTGTCCGCGGCCCATTCCGCCGTAGCCGCCGGCGCCAAGGTGGCCTGCGTTCAGAACATCGGAACCGCCCAGACGACGGGCAACATGGGCGCCTCGGTGGACACCACCAAGACCGACGAGGCCGGCATCCAGGCCTGCGTCGCCTTCCTCATGGAGAAAAATGCCTACCGCTCGAACCGCAAGCTTCTGGAAGCATGGGCCCGCAACTCCTATGAGGCCGTTACCTGGTGGGCCGACACGGCGGCCGAGGGCGGCGCCGAATCGAAGCCCTACGATTCCGAGCGCGAGTACAACGGCTACACCTACTACTTGCACGCGAACACCTACAACCACTTGGAAGGCGCCCACAACGACGCGGCCCTGGCCGTCTGCGATGCGGTAGCCGCCGAGGGCGTGGAGTTCTTCTTCAACTCCCCGGCCGTGCAGCTGTACAAGGAGGGGGAGCGCGTGGCCGGCGTGATCTGCGAGACCGAGGAGGGCAACGTGCTCTTCAAGGCCGCCAAAGGTGTCATCCTCGCCTCCGGCGACTGCTCCGGCAACCAGGAGATGCGCGATTACTACTGTCCCGACCTGCGAGGCTTCAAGACCATGAGCCCCTTCCGCGACGGCATGGGCATGATGGCCGGCATCTGGGCCGGGGCGCAGATGACGCCGGTGAACCACTCGAAGATGGTTCACGGCGGCGGTGCGCTGACCCGTCTGGAGCTGCCCTTCCTGAACCTGGACATCCACGGAGAGCGCTTCATGAATGAAGTTCTGTCCTTCGCCTACCTGAACAACCTCATGCGCGGGTACCTCGAGGAGTACGATTTCCAGAACCCCATGGCGGCGAAGTTCTTCACCATCATGCCGGCGAACTGGGTCGAGATTGGCGAGCAGTGGGCCGCAGCCCATCCCAACGAGGTGAAGTTCGGCGTGGGCAACATGAAGATTCCCTCGGAGGATCAGTTCGTCAAGGGCGAGACCTTCGCCGAGTTGGCGGCCAACATCAACGTCTACATGGAAGCCGAGGAGTGACACATCGACCCCATCGACGAGCAGACCATCGTCGCGTCCATCGAGGCCTACAACGAGCTGTGCGCGACCGGGGCCGACGGCCAGTTCGGCAAGCGCGCCGACTATCTGGTTCCCATCGAGCAGGGTCCCTTCTTCGCGGTGCCCCGCGGCGCGAACTCCGTGCCGGCCGTGCTCGGCGGACTCACGGTGAACGAGAACCAGCAGTGCCTCGGCGCCGAGGGCGCACCCATCGAGGGCCTGTTCGCCGTGGGCAACGCCTCGGGCCAGTTCTATGGCGGCGTGGATTATCCCATGGACGTCGAGGGCCTCTCCATCGGGCGCGCCATCACCTCCGGCTACGTCACCGGACGCTACGTGGCGGCCCTGTAGCTCTGATAACCCTCCCCCACCTGTCGCCCCGCCGGCCTCCCTCCCTGCCGGCGGGGCGGTGGCGCATGGGGAAGGCTCTGTTTCCCGACGAACCGAGGCGCAATGAACGCAACCCGCTATAATGGCCCCATGGAAAAGACACCCGCACTGCGCGAGAAGCGCCGCCTCGACAATCTGGAGCAGATGATCCCCTATCTGTTCGCCTTGGGCTGCGCCCGGACGTGGATGACGCTCACCTTCGCGGCGCCGTGGGCGGGGCTGGCCGTCCCCTTCGATCCCCATGTCCTGTTCGACTACTTGTACGCGGGCTTCGGCATCGCCGCCACCCTGCTCGCCCGCCTCCCGCTTCATCGCCGTGCCGCTCGCCTACCTCTGCCAGGGACTTTCAGGCGATCGCTTCGCCGTCGTGCTCGTGCTCCTGCCGCTTGTCGCCGTGGGCAGCCTCGCCCTCGCGTTCCGGGCACTGCCCGAGCGGGAGACGGCGGCGCGGGCCTACCCCAAGTTCTCGTTCCCCGTAAAGCCGCTCGCAGTGCTGTGCATCTACGCCTTCGCCTACGGGCTGCGCTCAGCCCAGCTGCCCGCCGGCGCCGGGGTGCACTCGTCGCTGTCGACCGCCATTGTCATGGGCGGGTTCTTCATTGTCGTGTACTTCTTCTCGGACCGCTTCTCGGTGAGCGCCCTGTTCCGCTCGCCGCTTCTGCTCATGGTATGCGGGCTCCTGCTCATTCCCGCCGAGGGCATCCTCGGCACCACGGCGGCGGGCTACCTCATCTCCATGGGCATGTCCCTCATGTCGCTGCTCATCGCCCTTCTGTTCTACGACCTGTCCAAGCGCATGGGCATCGCCATCATCGCACTCACGGGCGTTGTACGCGTGAACTCGCTGTTCACGCTGTGGGGCGGCAACGTGACCGAGCTCTTAGGCGCCTCGGGCCTCGCTCCGACGACCCAGAACATCGCCATCACCGTGGCCGTGGTCATGCTGGTGCTGGCGAGCACGCTCATGCTGCTGTCGGAGAAGGACCTGGCCAGCCGCTGGGGCATCCGGCTTCTGGAGACCGATAATCTCGCCAAGGAGAGCCTGCGGGCCGAGACTATCGCCGAGCGCTGCGACGCGGTGTCGGCCTCCTGTCATTTGAGCCCCCGCGAGGACGAGATATGCCGCCTCATCGCGGGCGGCAAGATCAACCAGCAGATCGAGCGGGAGCTGTTCATCGCCTCCGGCACGCTGAAGGCCCACATCCAGCACATCTACGTAAAGTGCGGCGTGCACTCCCGCAAGGAGCTCATAGCCCTGTGCGGTGGCGAATGATGCGTGCCCCTTGGAGAGTATTTACGCCAGAAATGGACAAAATTGCGTCCAGTGAGCTGAGAAGAGGTCTTTCGCGACCCAAACTGAGCAACATTTTAACGTCTTGCGCATAAAATGAAAGCAACAAGCCGCCATACGGCGCACATCCGAACTCCAGAGAACTCACTCGACGTCATTTTGTCCACCTTCGTTAAAAGTGCCCTCCGCCGTGCGCTGCGCTACTTCTCCGTGCCGTCGCCGAACAGGAGGTCGCGCTCGTCGCCGGGGAGCTTGGCGCGGGCCTGCTCGCGCAGGTTGTTCAGACCGGCGAGGTACTGGCGGTACAGCACCACGGTGAGGTAGCGGCCGGCCGGGGTGAGGGTCAGCTCGTCGGCGTTGTCGGTGGCAAACGCGCCATTAGCCCGCATGAAGGCCATCTCAACGGGCAGCCCGCGCTCCACAGACACACCGAAATCGCGCTCGAATTCGTGCTTGTCGAAGCGCAGGCTGTACAGCTGCAGCAAAAACTTGTAGCGCATGAGGTCACGGCGTGGCAGATCGGTCTTGCCGAGCAGCGGCGTCGCGCCGGCGCGCACCAGCTCGCCGTACTCTTCCAGATTAAACGTGTTCACGAACAGGTTGTCACCCAGATGCGTGATGGAGCCGGAGCCTATGCCCACGCACTCCTCATAGGACACGGCGTACTCGTCCACTTCCAAATGCTGTTTGCGCTCGTGATTCTCGTCGAGACGGTTGAACGTCCACAACGTGCGCCGCTCGAAGAAGGGGTTCTCTCCCCCGGCCAGAATCTCGTCCAAGATATGATAGAAGCGCCGCTCCTTGTCGTAGTCCATCTTTCCCAGCACTTGCTCCATTTTGCGCGTGGTGGCATGGGACTGGTACAGCGGCGAGAACGTCGTCTGATGGCAGCCGCACAGAGCGATCTTCTCGCAGTCGGAAATGAGGATGTCCTCGGTCTGGGTGGGGAAGTTGAAGATCATGTCCACGTTCAGCGACTCGAAGTACGGGGCCGCCTGGCCGATGCGCTCGAAGATCTCTTCCCCGCTCCCGTACTTCTCGTAGCGGTCCATCTGACGCAGAAGCCCGTCGTCGAAGGACTGCACGCCCACCGACAGGCGCTGGATGCGGCCCTTGAGCTTATCCAGATACTCCGGGATAAGATGGTTCGGGTTCGTCTCCGAGTTGACCTCCTTCACATGGAAGAGGTCGCGGGCCAAATCGATGGTCTCGCACAGCTCGTCGATGTCCACCGTCGGCGTACCGCCGCCCACATACACGCTCTCGAAGTCGTAACCCTGATCGGCGAGCATCCGCATCTCCTGGCGCAGGGCCTGGAAGTAGTCGCGAGCGCGCTGCTCCCGGTAGGGAAAGCGGTTGAAGGAGCAGTAGGGGCACAGCCGCTCGCAGAAGGGAACGTGCACGTAGAGGGTGTAGGGGCGCCCCTCCACGGGGTCGGGAAGCGCGCCTTCGGGCACGGGGTGCAGCGTCAGGGTCTTGTCGGTCATGGCGCGGACGACGGTGGTGAGCATGCGCTCTGAGAGCATCGATACCTCCTGGGTCTATTCAAGCGTAAGGAGGATTTTAGCACTCCCACAGGGACAATAACCGACCTTTGTCCTAAGGGTATGCGGAACGCACAAACTCGCGATGCAACCGCGCGAGGTCGTAATTTCGGCCGACCGTTTCCTGCGCGCGCATCCTCAGGCCTTCTGCTGACTCCACGGCCCGTTCCTCTTTGTAAACGACAACGGCGAGCGCTTCATGTGCGAGGAAACCGACTGTGCCTGGATGAGAACGGCGAGGTCATCGAGGGCCTCTACGTGCTCGGCAACATCATGGGCGACATCACCGCGGTGGACTACCCCATCAACGTCGCCGGCAACTCCCACGGCCGCTGCATCACCTTCGGTTACCTGCTCGGCCACGAACTCGCCGAGGCCTAAGCGCCCGCGCGCGAAACCGCTTACTCCGCTGCGGCCTCCCCCTCCCTGCGGCTGCGGCATTCCAGCTAGAAAGGCTCTCTTTCGGGAGCCTTTCTTCATGCCCGCTAATTGGAGAGGCGTTCTCTTACTCTTTTCCTTCGGCCATTTTCTCGACAATACTCATAAGCTCCTGCTTTGTGTGAACGCCCGTCTTGGAGTAGATGCGCTTGATATGGGCCCAAACGGTGTTTTCCGACAAGACGAGGTCTTCCGCGATGTAGCGAGCAGAACGTCCACGGGCCAGATAGCCCAGAATCTCCCTCTCGCGCCGCGTGAGTCCGCTCGCAGCAGCGATGCCTTCAACCCCTCCTTCGAACGCATTGTCGATCGAGTTCGAATCGCTCGCGTTCGCCTCTCCCTCCGAAACCTCATCAGGCATCGGCGTATCAGCCGGATGCGTGCAGTCGGTCACGCTATCTTCCTCCGAATCTCTCGTACGCGGCCCCAGCTGCCTGCGCGCTTTGCTGATACCGAACACCAGCACCCCGGCCAATGGGTAAATGGCGGCAAAGGCAAGCAAAGTGAGCAACGAAAGCCCGTAATCGACGCTCAGCGACCGGAGAATGCTGCCGACGCCTAAACCCGTCAGAAGCGAAAGCGCCGAACCTCCCAAGTAGGCAGCCGAGAGGATGTAGGTCGAAAGGTCAAGACGTCGCGCGCTGTCAACGATGTATAGCAAAAACACCATGCTGCAAGCATCGTAACAGGCAATCATGACGAGGCCCACCAGACCTCCAAGGCCATCGCCGAGAAATGGCAGAAGCGACAAAATCAAGAGAAGCAGAGGCAAGCAGGCATTGTAGACCGACGCCGGATGCGGGCTCCTAAGAGCGATGAGCGCCAAAAGCAGCGTGACCAGAGTTGCAGCCGCGAGGGGTATCCACATATCCACGTCGCCAACCAAATGTTCCGATTGGGAGCCAAGCACGGCGGTATGCAGGATGCCAACGACCCCGACGAGCGCGAAAACGCAAAGGTAGGCCAAGGTAAGGTCGCGTCGTTCCGGCGGAACAGCAGGCATAGACGTCCGATGTTCGGGAAAACTCATGGTGCGCTTCTTGCGGGACAACAACCACGACGAGAGGCCCACCGATAAAATGGGCAGCGTACAGGACCAAAAGCGCCCGAAGGCCACAAGGAGAGGGCTTGCTATGCATTGGACGACAAGGGCACCGACAATTTGCACCGTCGATGAAGCAGTATCTTCCTCGGCGGCGAAGACATCGAGCCAAACAGCATTGAGGATGGTCGACGAGTAGCCACACAGCGCACCACAGAGAGCGGCAGCAAAGCCATCGGGGGACCTAGAAAGCAAATCGCCGGCGCTGAGAAGAAACCCGGACGAGAGAGATATAACGGCGGGATACTGGCGCAGGGCGCCCGATAAGAGACGACGAGAGCGCACCATCAAAACGAGAGCAGAGGCCGTAAGAAGGGAACTCAATCATGGAATTCAACCGTAGGGACTTTATCAAGGGGACTCTGGCTTTGGGCAGTATTGCCGTCGTAGGGGGACTTGCTGGATGCTCGAGTCCGCAAAATCAATCACCCGACTCCTCCCCTTTGGCAGATACCGGCTCCATCCCCGGTATCCCAGAGAGCTTCACCGACGGGAAATGGATCGGAACAGCCATGGGCCACGACGACGAGCTGATTGCCGAGGTAGTTGTGGCCAACGGAGACCTCGCCTCGATTCGCGTGCTGCGATGCGACGACACCATAGGCATCGGCACGACGGCGGCCCCCATGATGGCGGCGCGAATCCTCGAGGCGAAAAATCTCGACGTTGATGTCGTCTCGGGCGCGACGACCACTTCCATCGCCGTCAGGAACGCCGTCTCGGATGCAATCATGAACGCCGGCGGCGACCTGGCGACCTTCAGCCTGGGAGCCGCAGAGCCGAGCGGCGGGATCGACCAAGCCGTCGAGGTGGATGTTGCGCTTGCGGGGGCCGGCACCGCAGGACTCATCGCCGCCGTCCGTCTCCTGGAAGCCGGCAAGTCGGTCGTCCTCTTCGAGAAGCAGGACATCGCGGGCGGCTCGATGCCGATGACCTACTCGGGCGTGGCGGCTGCGGAATCGGAGCTGCAGGCGAACTACGCAGTCGGACGGCACGACGAGAACCCCATGTTCAGCAAGGCAGGCATGTTGGCGATCATGAGCAAGTACCTCGTGCCCGAGAACGACCGTTTCGATGGCGCGATGCCCTATCAGACCGCGATGTACGACAATTCCGGAAAGCTTGTGGACTGGCTGCATGGCATGGGCGTTGGCTTCTACAGCCTCGGCGTGAACCCAGCCTACGGCGTAACTCCCTATCTCGCCCCCGGCTGCTATATGGGCGGCTGCGGATACGCCAAGGACTTCCTCGTCGACCGAGTGGGCGCGCTTGGCGGCCAGATCATCTATGCTACCAAGGTCACTGAGCTCTCGCAGGATTCGGACGGGCGCGTGACCGGCCTTCTGGCTGAAGGGCGCGACGAATCCACCTGGACGGTGACCGCGAAGGCCGTCTGCCTCACTACCGGCGGATTCGCCGCGAATCCCGAGATGATCGCCGAGCACTATCCCGAATACGCCGAGTACAAGTTCAACTGCGCGCCGGGATCCACCGGCGAGGGCATTCTCATGGGCCAGAAGGCCGGCGGTGCCGTGGAATGCATGGGCCGCGAGCTCGGCGCGTTCCTCTCGACGACGAGCCAAGCAGGCTCCAACTTCGAGATCGCCTTCCTCTACCAGACGACACCGGGCATTATCGTGAACGCCTCGGGAGCGCAGTTCGGCAACATGATGTCCGACAATCACGGGATGCTCGGACGTGGCTTGCGCGATGCGGCCAACGGGGGCGCCTTCTTCTATATCACCGATGAGTCGGGGCGCATCACCACCAACAAGAATGAGCTCTACGCCATGGACACTTACAAATGTCTCGAACGACGCGGGGACATGGTTCACTTCGCCTCAGTCGAAGAGGCGGCCGCGGCGCTCGACCTGCCCCAACTGGAGGCCACCATCGAGGCCCACAACGCCCATGCCCTCGCCGGCGAGGAAGACGAGTTCGGGCGCAAGAACCTCCCCTACCTCGACACCTACAACGGCATCTGGATCGTCAGCTGCATCCCCACCTTCTACCTGACGACCGGAGGACTGGCCATCGACACTGCGGGGCACGTGCTCACTGAAGACGGAAAGCCCGTAGCGGGTCTGTATGCCGCCGGTGACGTGTGCGGCTCCATCGAGGAGAAGGACGGCCGACCCTACGCCATGGGATTCGACGCCGCCATGAACTACGGATACCTCATGGCGGAGGCCGTTATCGCCGATCTCTAGCGGCTCGCTTCGCCACCTCTTTCTCTTGCGCCGGGAGCCTTCAGGTTTCCGGCGCCTCGCCTTTTCGGGAACCCCCTATTCCCCATCGCCCACGTAAGGGGCGAGCACGGCGGTGAGGACCTTCAGGTGGGCCTTGCTGCGGTTCAGGCAGGGGACGTAGATGAAGGCCTCGTCGTCGGAGCGCTGGCGGTGAGCGCCGCGGCGGAAATCGTCGCCAGCGCGCTGGCGACGGCGCGCGTCGGCCAAGTCGGTATGGGCGTCATCGCAGCGGGCGGCGGCCTTGCCTGT
>OLOC01001280.1_pt1 | contig 15261 bp, 9 predicted proteins | sample 1643111 | NCBI WGS metagenome assembly OLOC01 (sample SAMEA3136633, study PRJEB25190) | human gut metagenome
TGCTGCGACTTTGCTTTTATCTTCTCCAGTTTTTTCTGTGTCTCTTCTTCCAGGTCCCGGTCAAATTGATTCCTTTCTTCCTGTATCTGTTTTTCAATTTCACTTTTCTGCTGTCTGGCATGCTCTACGATCGCCTCCGCCGTTTCTTCCACTTCAGCCAATTTCTCAATAACAGAGTTCATAAGCCGCCCTCCTTTTTGCACATTTCACAACGAATAATTGTTACTTTTTTATCCATGTTATAATAATACACCTATTTTTTAAAATTACCACTATCATTTTGTATATATTGTATTATTTTTCTCAATTCTTCTGACAATTTCCACTTCCATTGACTTTTTCCTGCACAGACGCTAAACTAAGAACGATTTGCAAAATGTCAGAAAATCCTTGCAAATCCATTGATTATAAGGAGGAACACACATATGCGTCTTAGAAATATACCACGTGCAGAGAGCGTTCTCGAAGCCTGCAAAGAAGTTGTTAAGAATCCGGAAAGCTTATGCGGACACTGGAATCAGGAGTTCCAAAATGAACGACCGCTGCACATCGAGATCGGTATGGGAAAAGGTCAGTTTCTTCTGACTCTCGCAGCCGAAAACCCACAGATCAACTACGTCGGCATCGAACGCTATTCCAGCGTCTTATTACGTGCCGTTGAGAAATTCCAGGAACTGGAAACCGAAGGAAAAGCTCCTGCCAACATCCGATTCATCTGTATGGATGCGAATGACCTGCCGACGGTATTCGCCCCGGCGGAAGTATCCCGTATCTACCTGAACTTCTCCGATCCATGGCCAAAGGCCCGCCATGCAAGAAGAAGACTGACATCCAACGAATTTTTCAAGCTTTATGACAAAGTCCTGACTGCAGACGGAACCGTAGAATTCAAGACAGACAACCGTCCGCTCTTCGACTTTTCCGTAGAAGAACTTAAGACTTCCGAACTGTTCGTTCTGGATCAGCTTTCCTATGATCTTCATAATGACAGTAAGATGAACCAGGGAAATATTATGACCGAATATGAAGCAAAATTCTCTTCCATGGGCAATCCGATCTGCAAACTGATCGCAAAACGCAGATAAAGGAACCTCTTCCCTTTCCTTTCATATATTAATAGAGAGCATATCTTATGCTCCTGTAATCCTGTGAAAGGGTGGAAGCTTATGTTACATCTGACGACACAAAACTTTGAAAGCTTCAGGGCCTGTCACTGGCAGCTTTCTTCCGATGCACCGGCGGGTGAAAGCACGGAACATCCCGTGTTTGCCGTAGTCATGTTCTACGCCGTCTGGTGTGGAAAATGTGCAATGATGCGTCCCATTATAGAAGATCTCGAAAAAAAATATCAGAAAAAATATTCCGGCAGCATTCGCTTTTTTGAAGTAGAGACCACAGAATCCGGACTTCTCGCAGCTGAGTATCAGACAGATCTTCTTCCGACATTTCTCTTTTTCAAAGACCAGGAACTGATCGCTGTCATGCAGGGGATGATATCACAGAACGATTTTGACGCACGTCTACAGAAAATCTTTAGAAATAGTTAATTTATATTTCCTAGGAAAACATAGTTTTTTATGCTATATTTAAGAAGTAACAGGGATAAATATATTTAATAAAAAGGGGGCATGGTGAACACACCACGCATTATGAAAAATTTAAAAAGAGCATTACCAGTTGCCATGGCAGTTGTACTTGGTTCTACTGCGGCACCATTGGTCGTAAAGGCAGATTCATCTAAAGTTGTAACACTTGGAGCCAACCTGTCAGATTCACAGAAGAATTCCATGTATGAGTACTTTGGTACCTCTTCTGACAAAGCAGATGTCATCGAAGTTACCAATGCAGATGAAAGAAAATATCTCGAAGGGGTCGCTCCGGAAGAACAGATCGGTACCCGTACCTACAGCTGTTCATATGTAGAGCCGACCACAAGCGGCGGAATCCAAGTAAAGGTTTCCAACTTAACTTATGTTACAAGTTCTATGATCTCCAGTACACTTCTTACATCCGGTGTTGAGAACTGTAACGTTATCGCTGCTTCTCCGATCGAAGTATCCGGAACAGGCGCACTGACAGGAATCATGATGGCTTATGAGAAAGCCACCGGAACAACTCTGAACGAAGATCAGAAGGCTGCCGCAACCGACGAACTTGTCACAACAGGAGATCTGGCAAATGATATCGGACAGGACAAAGCCGAAGATGTCATGAATGATGCCAAAGAAAGCGTTATTGAAGACGGCTTAAAAGATGAAAACGATATTCAGGATGCAGTGGAAGATGCTGCCAAGAATAACGATGTCACTCTGACACAGGAACAGATCGACAAGATCACTGAACTGTTAAAGAACATTTCCCAGTATGACTATGATGTCAAAGCACTGAAGAATACACTGAACAACATCGACGGAAAGAGCGAGGGATTCTTCTCCAACCTCTGGAATTCCATCAAAGGAATCTTCGGCGGCAGTGACAGCTCTGATGGCGGAATCATCAACAATACGGATGACAGTGCACTCGGCGATGATGTCGTAAGTAACAGCACACTGGATTCTTCCGACAACTCTTCTTCGAACAATTCCGACAGCGCAGATAATTCTTCCGACAGCAGTTCGGATGACAACAGCGATGACAGCGGATTCTGGGGCAAGATCAAGAAATTCTTCAAGGATCTGTTCGGCGGAAGCGATTCTAAAAAAGACAATTCAGATAAGAGCAAAAACGATGCCAATACAGAGGACAGCAAAGGTACTGATGATGATCAGTCTGACGACACACAGAATGATTCTCTGAACAGTGATGCAGATTCTTCAGATGCCGGCACAACAGACAACTCTGCTGATGATTCTTCACTGAATAACAGTGCCGATGATCAGTCCGATACTCAGAGCAGCTTACCAGGCAGCAGCGAATCAGATTCTTCCAACTCTGATACGTCTGATTCCACAGCTAACGGCTCTGCCAACTAGACATAAGCATTAGCAGGTAATTATAGTAACAAACGAATTATAATGACAATACAGCAAACCTGCCACTGGCAGCTTTTCTTGCATACTTTGGTATAAAAACACCGGGAAGCTAAAAAAAACTTCCCGGCGTTTTTTATTTTACTTCATTCAAATTAAAATCTCTCTATTCCAAAATTTAAATAATCCTAAAATTACTCCTCTTAAAATTCAAACACAGCAACTCCGTAAGGCGGCAGCTTATAAGCAAATGAATACGGTCTTCCATCACATTCTTTTGCCTCAGCCTTATAGATTTTCTTCCTTACCTCTCCGGTTCCGCCGTATTTTTCCTCATCACTGTTCAGAATCAACTTATACTGTTTCTTTCTCGGAACTCCGACTCTGTAATCATCTCTTGCCATCGGCGTAAAGTTGCAGACAAACAACAGATTCTTCTTTGCACCTTTGGAATGTCTCATGAAACTATAGATACTTCTGTATCCATCATCCGCATTGATCCATTCAAATCCTTCCCAGCTCTGATCCATCTCATACATCGCCTTATGACTCTTATACAGATGAAGCAACGCTTTTACCCACTCTTTCATCTGCTGATGCTCCGGCTCAGCCAACAGGAACCAGTCAAGTTCTCTTTCCTCGCTCCATTCACGAAGCTGTGCGAATTCCTGCCCCATGAAAAGAAGCTTCTTACCGGCGTGTCCCATCATGAATGCATAACCAGCTTTAAGGTTAGCATATTTATCAAATCCCAGTCCCGGCATCTTATTAAGCATCGAACACTTAAGATGTACCACTTCATCATGCGACAATACCAAGATATAATTCTCACTGTATGCATAACTCATGGCAAATGTCATCAGATGATGATTATCCTTACGGAAATATGGATCCAGCTTCATATATTCCGTGAAATCATGCATCCATCCCATATTCCACTTCAGGCTGAAACCTAAACCGCCTTCTTCCACATCACCGGTAACCTTCGGCCATGCTGTAGATTCTTCTGCGATCATGAGTGCTCCCGGATTTCTTCCAAGAACAACAGAGTTCAAATGTTTGAAGAAATCAATCACTTCAAGGTTCTTATTCTCACCATACTTATTCGCTACCCATTCGCCATCTTTCCGTCCATAATCCAGATATAACATAGACGCAACAGCATCTACACGAAGTCCGTCTATATGGAATTTTTCAATCCAGAACAATGCATTGGAGATCAGGAAATTGCGGACTTCATTTTTTCCAAAGTCAAACACTTTTGTTCCCCAGTCCGGATGTTCTCCAAGTCTTGGATCTGCATATTCATACGTCGCAGTTCCGTCAAAATCAGCAAGTCCATGTGCATCCTTCGGGAAATGGGCCGGTACCCAATCCAGAATGATACCGATCTTATTTCTATGCAGATAATTGATCATCCATGCGAAATCTTCCGGTGTTCCATACCGGGATGTCGGTGCATAATAACCAGTCACCTGATATCCCCAGGAACCGTCAAACGGATGCTCCGCGATCCCCATCAGCTCCACATGTGTATAACCCATTTCTTTAATATATTTGGTAATTGCTCTGGCAAACTCTCTATATGTATAGAAACCTTCATCTTCCCGTCCCGGATGGCGCATCCAGGAACCAATATGTGCCTCATAGACAGACATCGGCTTATGCTTATGATTCCAGGTCTTTCTGTGGGTCATCCATTCTGTATCCGTCCATTTTATATTCTCGATATCTGTAACTCTGGATGCTGTTCCAGGTCTTAATTCCGCATAATTGGCATATGGATCTGCCTTAAATATCTGTTCTCCCGAATAAGTCTCAATACAATACTTATACATCTGATTTTTCTTCACACCAGGTATAAAACAGGTATAGATTCCCAGAGGTTCTTCTCTCTTCATCGGGTTCGCCTCTGTATCCCATTCATTGAACTCTCCGACTACCGAAACTGCCTGTGCATGCGGTGCCCATACCGCAAAATACACACCTTTTTGTTTTCCGTCCTGTACCAGATGTGCACCCAGCTTCTTATAAATCTCGTAATGATTTCCCTGTCCGAAAAGGTATTGATCCAGCTCGCCTATTTCATACGGTTTCTTCTTTTTTTCAGCCATAATTACCCCTCGCATTCTGTTGCATATTTATAACAACATTATACTTTACAAAAGGGCAAAAAGAAAGAGTTTTGACAGTTTAGTTTGTCAAAACTCTTCCAAAATCTGACTTAAATTTTAAAATCTTCTTCTTTCAGAATAATTCTGTCAGAATCATCTGTTCCCTTACCAAATACTCTTCGTGCAAGGTGTTTTACATTTGCTTTCTGTGAATGAGCAATTGCTTCATCCATGATCTCTTTAACTTCTGCAACAGATACTGCATGGTCTTCTCTTTGCATTACATCGATACGGCTGTACAGTGCAAGGATTCCCATCTCATCCAGTTTATATCCATTCTCTTTCGCATATGTCTGACCGAATGTTACCAGCTCATCATTAATGAATACCGGAAGTTCCAGTTTCGAACTGAATTTCTTCTTGAATTCCGGATTAGCTGTCATCAGACGCTCCAGAGGTTTTCTCTGATCTTCCAGTACGAAAAGTAATTCACCTGTCTTCTTTTCCATCAGATAATTAAGTTCTTTTACCGTTCTTGAATTCAGCTTGCCAGCATGTTCAATGATGATTGCTCCTCCACGAAGCTTCTGGATGATATTCGTAAGTTCTTTCTTATTCAAAGACTCACCTGTAACGATCGCTACTTTACCCTGTTTCAGATTTCTCTGTTTCTGGATTGCTTTTACGATATCAACCGCAAGAACTGTTTTACCAGATCCTTTTCTTCCGATTACCAGAAGGTTTCCTGTCTTGGAAGTACCCTCTCTCTGGGCACGTCTGTCATTATCAAGAACCTCTACGATCTGTTCACTCATTCCTCTTACCGGAACGAAATATGAGAATAACTTCTTCTGTTCTTCCGTAAGTCCTGCCTTTAATCCGATTTCACTCGTTGCACTCAGATCATATCTTCCTGTTACAACGAATCCGGTATCAAATGGAACTCCACCTTTTGACTTTTTAATTCTTGCCTGGATCTCTTCTTCGGATGGCTCTTCAATCTCTAATTCTTCTGTGTCATCCTCATCTTCGATCTCTTCTTCGTCAAAATCTTCTTCCTCAAAGTCGCCTTCGTCAAAGTCTCCTTCATCAAGATCCTCTTCCTCAAAGTCAGCTTCGTCAAAATCTTCCCCTTCAAGGTCTTCGCCAAAATCAAGCTCTTCGTCATCGTCGATCTCTTCTTCGTCGAAATCCTCTTCGTCAAGATCTTCTTCAAAGTCGCCTTCGTCAAAATCGGTTTCTTCATCATCTATGTCTTCAAAGTCGTCTTCGTCATCGTCTTCGTCAAAATCGGCCTCTTCAAGTTCTTCCTCGTCAAGATCTTCTTCCTCAAAATCAGCTTCGTCAAAGTCTTCCTCGTCGAAATCTTCTTCCTCAAAGTCGCCTTCGTCAAAGTCTTCTCCTTCAAGATCTTCTTCCTCAAAGTCGCCTTCGTCAAAGTCTTCCCCTTCAAGATCCTCTTCCTCAAAGTCGGCTTCGTCAAAATCACCTTCCTCGAAACTGCTTCCATTCATATCCAGTCCGTCAAGCTCATCTTCGATTCCTTCTATGAAATCTTCATCCATTCCCGGACCGTCTTCAAGTTCTTCCTCATAAATCTCATCTTCGGAATCTTCATTTTCACTCTCCATCTCTTCCATCAGACGGACAATGTCATCCGGTATTCTCTGTGTATTTCTTTCAGATTCTTTCTCGTCGGCTGCCTCTTCCTCAGCTTTTCTTGCTGCCTCTTCCTCGGCCTTTCTTCTGGCCTCTTCTTCGGCTGCTCTTCTTGCTTCTTCTTCAGCCTTTCTTGCTGCCTCTTCCTCGGCTTTTCTTCTGGCTTCTTCCTCAGCTGCTTTTCTTGCTGCTTCTTCTTCAGCCTTTCTTCTGGCCTCTTCTTCGGCTGCTTTTCTTGCTGCCTCTTCTTCAGCTTTTCTTCTGGCCTCTTCCTCAGCTGCTTTTCTTGCTGCCTCTTCTTCAGCTTTTCTTCTGGCCTCTGCTTCAGCTGCTTTTCTTTCTACTTCTTTGCGCTCTTCTTCCTGACGGATTCTTGCCTGTTCTCTTTCCTTCTGGAGACGCTCCTCATCTTTGGCTTTCTGCTTTGCAATCGCCTCTTCATGATCTTTCTGTTTTGCTTCCCATTTCTGAAGGATATCATCGATCATCATCTGACCGTTTGCCAGGATTTCATCCTCGCGCTCTTTCATTGCTTCTTCTTCAATATTAATACCGCTTGCAACAGCAACACCCTGTGCCAGAGCTTCTTCTAATGTGGCCCCCGTAACTACCTGTTTGATTGCTGATGTATGCTCTTCAGGTGTCTCAACAGATGCTTCCGGTTCTTCTTCCCTATACATCGGAGTCTCTTCCACTGCTGCAGTTGCTTCCGGTACAACTTCCTCCGGTACGACATCTGCCTGTGCGGCTTCCTCCGGTATTTCAAACTCTTCCTGCATCGGAACCGGCTCCGGCGGAATCTCCTGTACTTGTGCATCATCTATTCTCTGCACCGTACTTTCCTGTACCTCTTCCTCAGAACCTTCATCATATTCATTCTCATCGTCAACTTCTTCCAATGTTGACTCCGTCTGTTTTACAGGTTCCGGCTGCTTCTTTACTGCTCCCGGACGGCTGTCATATTTTTCCTGCTGAAGCGGCGTCAGTGGCTTATACTTCATCTTAAGTTCCATCGCCAGGTATACATACTTTCCTTCGCTGAACCAAAGAATCAGGTCATCACATTCTTCCAGACATTCCGCAGTCATTCCCGCCTCATCATATAACTTGGCAAGTTCATATGCCCATTTTTCAATATATTCCGCTTTTTTAAATTCTTCCAACGCCGCAATCTGATCCGAAAGTGCTGCTCCCTGAGTTCTCAGGATCTTATACTTCAGGATATATTGATTCGGGTCTTTTGGCGCCAGCTTAACAAACTCTTCATAACAGTCTGTCGCTTCTCTGATATCCTTAATCTTTAATGCCAATGTACCTAATCGATATACGATTTTACGGCTTCCCGGTGCTCTGTCAAATGCCAGGAATAAGATATCTCTCCCTTTCTTAAATTCTCCGTTATATTCATAAATCTCACTTACCGTATTAAGCATAGAAGCGTTCTTTACTCTTCGCCAGTCTATACTTTCAGCAATATCCATTGCTTTCTGGTATTCCTTTTTTTCCAGATGATCAAGCATCTGCTCGGTCTTTACCCTATATTCATATTTATCCAATATTTCTCACCTCAAATATTTATTTTAAAAAAGCGTATTTCCCTACAATTTTACTTATATAAGTTTATCATATGACCTGTCTATTGTCAAAATATCCGGTTAAATATGTTAAAAAAATATTACAAAAGTTACAAAAGTTTATAATTTATTGTCGGCAGCTTCTTCCGAATGCATGGCAATGCCGAAAACCTGCCACTGGCAGCTCCTTACGAACGCATGGCGATAAAAAAACAGCCATCATAATTCTTTTTATTATGATGGCTGTTACATATTCAATTTTATCATATACTTTTCATTTGTTTCGGAGAATTAATTATTATTTTATTCCCTGACACCTTTTTATGTATTTCAATGATCTTTTACTCATTGTCCTACATGTTCATTCAAATCTACTATTCATGTTTCTTTACACATTTTAATAATATATTTAAATATATGGTATTATGTTCAATATGTTTACAGTTTTTTTATTTTTATTATCCGGTTTTATTTTCTCCGTTTATTTTTATTATTACCTGAATCTCCTCTACCGGCCTTTTTATCTATTATTATAAAGGCTTACTCTATGGGAATTTTTAACTGTCATACCACTAACATATTGATTCGATGATTCTACTGTGTCCATTGGATTAAGCCTCCTTTTCATAAATTTCCAATCAACATATCTCACCGACATATGAAATATTTTTTATCCTTATAAACTTTTTTCATTCTTTATACACATAAGATATAAATGATATTTATTACCTTGTCTCTTTCATTAAGATTATTCCTATATCCCCGTGATATCATTTTATAATCTTACCTCATCCATTCTCTATCTTTACAATATACTTTACGATATCTAATATTCGATGCATTACCAAATACTTTATACCTATATATGCATTTTAGATTTCTAAATGAATCGGAACTCTGATAATAAAAATTCTCTTATAAAATATATGCTATAGAATTTTCAAGATTCCCTTTCTCGTCAGGAGTCCTTTTTGTTTATTTCGGATTTCCTTTGGATTGATTACATAATATCATCCGCATTTTGTTTTGTCAATACTTTTTGCAATTATTTTCTTTTATTTTTCATTATTTTATTTTTTACATTAAATTGTCTGATTTTTATATATTTATTTTAATGTTTGCACAATACTATACAGTTTCTCTGTAACCATATTTGTCAACATATCACATTTTCAATTGTTAACCGCGTCAAATATGTAGTTGACATTTTGCACATTTCATTTTATACTGCTTTTATATTTTGATATGAATCTAAAGGAAAGGAGTTCTGCCAGCCGGCAGACAATTACTACTATGAATAACACAGCAAACAGCACAACAACGAAAAGGCTCTCCACCCGTAAACTGGTTCTGATCGCCCTGATGACTGCGATCACCTGTATCTTCGCTCCTATGGCGATTCCGATCCCTGTCAGTCCGGTACCGATCAGTCTTACCAACCTGGTGATCATGATCAGTATCTATGTACTTGGATTTAAAGATGCAACGATCAGCTATATCGTATATCTGTTACTTGGCCTTGTCGGTCTTCCTGTATTCTCTGGTTTCACCGGCGGATTAGGTAAGCTTGCAGGTCCTACCGGCGGATATCTGATTGGTTTTATCTTCCTCGCACTGATCGCAGGACTGTTCGTTGACAAATTTCCAAAGAACAGAATCCTGGCCGTTGTCGGTATGCTCATCGGTATGGCGATCACTTATATCTTCGGTACAGAGTGGCTTGCAATTCAGTTAAAAATGTCCTTTGTTGCAGCACTTTCTGTCGGAGTTATCCCTTATCTTGCCGGTGACGCAGTGAAGATTATCATTGCGATCATTGTCGGACCTGTGCTTCGCAGCCGTCTGAGTCATATGCAGTAACAGTTACATCTACAGAACTTGCCACTGGCAGCTTCTCTTGCATACTTTGGTATCTAAAAAACACACAATACCGATTATATGATTCCTTCTGTTTCGGTATTGTGTGTTTTATTTTCCCTTCTGGAACCTCGACTATAAAACTTCCGGTTTTACAATATAATATCTCCCGTTTTCTTGCCGGTATCCATATCATAAGCCTCGATAATATTTCCACTGATCACGTATAATGTATCTTCTATATAAATCCCCCGGATACCTTGCGAAGTATTTCCACTAATCTCTTCTTTCAGGATTGTTTCAAACTTTTTCTCTTTTCCATTATAAGTCAGCAGGCAGTACGTTTCCCCATTCTGGCTGTAGCCGGAGAACCCGATCCTATTTTTCTGCTGATCGGCCAGAACGGATTTGTAATCGTATGCTGCATTTGTTCCATACAGATCATCCAATACAAGGGTTGATTCTTCTTTTACATCCGCTCTGTCTGTAATATCGAACATGGTGATTTTTACACCTTCCGACACCCCTGATTCTTCATCGGTTGACATGCCGATTCCAAGTAATTTATCTTCTCCATAGAAATGCAGATATTCTGAAAATCCCGGGATTTTTAATTTGCCGAGGATCTTTGGTTTCTCCGGATTGGACAGATCCACGCTGAACAACGGGTCTACCTGCTCATATGTCACGAAATATCCTGCCTCTTTCATGAATCTTGCAGAATAGATGGATTCCCCTTTTGCCAGATTCTCGATAGAACTGATCTTATCCAATTTCTTATCTAAGATTGTTACCAGATTTTCATCATCATTGGTTGTAAATAATCTTAAGTTCCCTTTATATTCATCCAGTGAAAATGTATCATTCAGATATCCTTTTACTTTTCCCTGAGCTACGGCCTTTAGCTTGCCCTTTCTATAAGAAATCTTGCGAAGTGTCGTCACAGTCTGATTATCCTGCTGCCATTCCGATTCATAATAGTAGATATTTTTTCCACTTACATACATTTGACCGCCTTCGGAGAGAATTGCCTTATTATCTACTGTTTTATCCGGTTTGCTGATGTCCACGGAACTGATCACTTCATACATTGTTCCACAATTCACCGGCGGCAGACAGATACTGGCCTGGCTCATCTCTTTGCCATTCACCAGAGGCACATAGGTGACCGGTTTATCTTTGACCACGTCGCCACCTGTATAGTATTCACTGAACAGATACAGATATCCGTCTGCCATACGAGACGAATTGTAAGTACCACTCTGTGTTACCTCGCCTTCTTTTACCGGCTTTTTAATATCACGGATGTCATAAGTGACCGCCGCTGTTTTAGTCTGATTCCAGGTATCTGTGTTCGTCTGCTTTTTGTTACTTTTATCTGCACATTCTTTCTGACATACAGCCACCAGTTTCTTTTGATCTGTATTTACATAAAACTCCTGTATTGTGTATTCTTTTCCAAGCGTAATCTCGCTGTATTTTTCTATATTCGTTCCGCTGTTTCCTACGTCTACAATATCGATGGTCCGGCCATTATCTTCCCGCACATATAGATAAGTCCCGTCTGTTTTGGCAATATCCCCTTCATCTACACCGGACTGTCGTACATTGGTCTGTGAATAACCGCCATCTGCTGTTGCCACACCGGTATCTGCCGAGGCCGTTTCCGTTGAAGACGCCGTTGATCTTCCTGTTGAAGCCGAATCCTCTACGGCTGCTGTTTCATTTACACTTCTTGCATACATTGCAATGCCGGAGTTATCTTGTGAACGTTTAATATATTTATAGATTTCGTCATAACTTTGGGCTGTCCTGATCTTCTTACTGTCGCTGATCTTCTTTACTGTATTACTATTTCCTGCACTGCTGCCTGCATTGCCATCTGACACATCCGGAGAATTTATCGCTCCTTCATGCATCCTTCCATACTGCCACACTACAGTTCCCGCCACAACTGCCACGCAGGCCGCCGCTACAAGCCCGATTTGATACGGACGGAAATGTTTCTTCTGTTTTTTCTTTTCCAATAATTTATCTATATTCTCCGATCTCAGACTATCCGGGACTTCTGTATCTTCTGACATTCTTGAAATCTGATCTAGGATGTCCTGTTCACAATATTCTTTATGTTCATTCTCGCGCTTCATACCTTCTCACTCCCTTCTTTCCTTCTCATCTTCGCCGTAACTGCCCAGCACACATTCCATCTTCTTAAGTGCCCGGCTCCGCTTCGACCGTACCGTGTTCGGATTCAGCCTCATCATCTCACCGATCTCCTGACTGCAATACCCGCCAAATACGGATAATCCGACTAATATCTGTTCCTCTTCCGACAGCACAAAGAATGCTTTCTTAACATCGATTGCAAGATCATAATCCGGTGCTGTCGCTTGTTCCGGAAGTTCTTCTTCTCTTCCCGGTGTTTCTTTTAACGCTTTCTTCAATCTCTTCTTACATTTATTCGTAAGAATTGTAAATATCCAGCTTTTGAATGCTTCTTCTTTTTTTAATTTATGTATGTTCTCGTATGCTGCGATAACCGCCTCACTCACCGCATCTTCGGCTTCCTGCGGATTCTTCATCAGGCACAGTGCGTAACGGTACAGATCACGGTAGACAGTCTCGTACATTTCCGAGAATTTCTTTATACTGCATTTCATATCGTGTCCTCCCTCAGATATGAGTTTTCATGGTTTTTCTTTCTTTTCTCTATCATCTACATATATAAGAGTCTTTTACTCCAGATTCTGTTGCACTAAATTGAAAGTTTTTCTATCTTACATTCATGTTCCTTTGAGTCCTTCCAATAACCGATTCCAATTGCCAGAATGTCACCCGTGTATATTTCGTCATCACCCAGTTTTCCCTGAAAACGTAACGCATAACCCTTTTCTTTGATCTGACGCACTGCTGATTCTGCCGTATCATCAACCTTTAGATCTCATCATATGGACCAGAATTTGTCCAATAATTTCCCATTCGGATTCACCGTATCCACAAGATACTTCTCATATAGCCCGTCTACTTCCTCTTCTATAAATCCAAATATTTTTTCCAGCATCAATGTCTTATCAATAAAATATCGTGACTTCGTCTCCCCTTCGTACAAAACATATGGTGCTCTACTGTTAAGATAAAATCTCATCTTTGTGTCTCTTTCCGGTAACACTGCTTTTTTCCATCGTTCTCTTTTGTTTTCTTCCATCCATTATCCTCCACTTGCAATTCAGGAGGATCTATACTTTTTCAGAAATCCTCCCGCTCATTTTAATATGTTGTGAATCTTAAGCATTGAAAATCTCTGATATGTATTTCGCTTGAATATAGAAACAGTTTTTCTGCTTTAGAAAATATAGAAATATAATGCTTGGATATATTCTAGCATAAGGCACTCAGGTTGTATATAGTAAATTTAATTTTATTTTTCATCTACCTATTTTATTATGACGTCAAAAAACTCCTCAAAATCCCGACAAATCTTTCATGTCTCAGAATTCTGAAGAGTTTTTATTTGTTTATATTGGAGAGAAAAAAGGTTATTAAAATAATTCTAATTTATTTGTTCACTTTTTTATAAAGTTCGATCATTTCTTCTGCCAAAACCTTGAATACTTCCGTACTCATCATCTGGTCTTCTGCATGTGCAAGGATGAGACTCATCTTCGCGTCTTCACCGGCCGCTTCTTTCTGCACCAGATCTGTACATCGTCCTGTCCCAGGAACATTCCGACTTCTACGATTGGTACAGGAATCTCCTTGGTAATCGGCACTGTCGTAAATACATAATGGACTTTTGAAAAATCAAAACTTTCCAGGCTGTCTATCAGACCTCCCGGAGTGTTTCTATCTGTCTTATTTTCTGTCTTTCTTATTCTCTATCTACCTTATTCTCTATCCTCTATAATAATTGATCAGGCATCCTTTTAAGATAATCTCTCTCTCCGCATCCGTCATATCACCGAGCTTCAGAGTGATCTCTTTCAAAGTATCTCCAACCACATACGCCTTAATTTCAGCACTCTTATCCTCGATTGCTTTTCTGATCTCCGGCACGAAGATATAATCACCGTTCTTGAAGCTTAAGTTCTCATGATCTTCCTCTGTAATAAATGGAAGCATACCCCAGTTGATCAGGTTCGAACGGTATCTCTTGGTTGCGTATTCGTTCGCAATATTTGCCCAGCCGCCGAGTACCTTCTGGCAGGATGCTGCCTGTTCTCTTGCGGAACCGTCTCCCGGTTTTACTGCGAAGATCGTGCTTCCGATTCCAAGGTTGCCTTCTCCTGCTTCCGGATACGTCTTGCGTACTTTTGCCATAACTGGTTTCAGTTCGTCTAATACTTCTAACGGACACTGTCCTGCCTCGATTGCTTTCTCGGCTTTCTGCACTTCTTTTGCACGGCCTACATAAGCAGGGTCTTTTCTGGATAATGCAAATTCTGCAAGTCCCAGAGGATTTGATCTATAAGAAGATGTCTCTCCTGACGGAATCAATTCGTCTGTTGTTGTAACCGGATCGTGGATCTCGGATACTACTTTCAGGAGTAAGTTCTCCGGAAGTGCTGCCATTGCCGGCCAGTCTTTGATGTTCGGTCCGAATTTGATCTCTACAGATGGATCTGCTACGCCGTGACTGTCGAAGACACGGTTTGCGTAAATATTTTTGTCAAAGTGATATTTCTGTCCTTTGTATTCCACATCCATGTCAGTTGCAGGTGTAAGGAATCCCTTATTTGCTGCTGTTGCTGCGATGGAACGTGCATCCATAAGTGCAACGGATGCGATCTGTCCGCTCTGAAGCTTAGAGCCTTCACGGTTCGGGAAGTTTCTGGTTGAGTGACGGATGGAGAACGCATTATTGGCAGGTGTATCTCCGGCACCGAAGCAAGGTCCGCAGAATGCTGTCTTCACGATCGTTCCTGCTTCCATAAGGTCAGCAACTGCACCGTTCTTTACAAGTTCCATGTAAATCGGTGTACTTGCCGGATATACGCTGAATGTAAATTCATCAGAACCAATGTAATGTCCTTTGATAATGTCTGCTGCAGCACAGATATTTTCAAATCCACCACCGGCACATCCTGCGAT
>OLOC01001281.1_pt1 | contig 15260 bp, 14 predicted proteins | sample 1643111 | NCBI WGS metagenome assembly OLOC01 (sample SAMEA3136633, study PRJEB25190) | human gut metagenome
TGAAAAAGAACTAAAGGACGTGGAAACACTCTATCAGAAAATTACAGGAGAAGAACTTACCCGCTTCTACCGTCCACCGCAGGGAAAATATAGCACACAAAATCTGCAGATGGCCAGTGATCTTGGATATAAGACATTTTTCTGGAGCCTTGCCTATGTGGACTGGATCCAGGATCAACAGCCCACAAAAGAAGCTGCCTTTGATAAATTATTAAAACGGATCCATCCGGGAGCGGTCGTACTGCTTCACAGTACTTCTTCTACGAACGCGCAGATTCTGGATGAACTTCTGACAAAATGGGAAGAAATGGGCTATCATTTTGCACCACTGTCGGAACTGGCAGAGAAGATTTAAAGGAAACTGCAAAGATGTTTCAGAGATGGAAGAAGTTGACAGGAGGTATATTCCCGAACGAAAAAAAGATCAGCCGGTTGCTATCTGCAAAACAACCGGCTGATCTTTTTTCCGTTAGATTTCGGTTTACTTGTGATAAGGCTGATTGGTCATGATCCGGTAAGAACGATAGATCTGTTCTAACAGAATTACCCGCATCAGCTGGTGGGGAAAAGTCATTTTTGAAAAACTCAGGGCATAATCGGAACGCTTCACAAGTGCATCACCAAGTCCGATCGAACCACCGATTACAAAACAGATATGGCTCTGTCCCCGGATACCCAGATTTTCCAGCTGACGGGAAAATGCAACAGAATCCAGCATCTTTCCGCCTATTTCAAGGGTGATTACATAATCATCATCCCGGATATATCGCATCAGACGTTCCCCTTCTTTATCCCGGATACTTTTTTCTACTACTTCACTGGCATGGTCCGGTGTTTTTTCATCAGCCACTTCGATAATCTCCAGTTTGCAGTATTTGCTGAGACGTTTCGAGTATTCGGCAATGGCATCGCGGAGAAATTTTTCTTTGATTTTTCCTACAGTCAACAATGTAATTTTCATAGCTGAATTATATTTCCTTTACATACTCGGATACGCATTCTGGCGGCTTGCAAAATATTCACGTTTCAGCTCCAGAAACAGCTCTGCATTTGTCGCCTGAACATATGGGTTGACATAGAAAATTGCCAGCAGTCCACAGGTACACAGAGACAGCAGGGACCATCCGAGAAACGAAAGATCCAGCACAAAGGTATTCCACTTCTGTCCATACATCAGTTCTTTGCTGAGGCGGAATGCATCCTGTCTTGTCATGTTCGGGTCATCTGCCAGAAGGTAGGGAACCATACGGTATTCGTAGGCTTTTACGATACCAGGTACAATCAGAAGCAGAGACCACAGACCAATAAAAAGTTTCCGTAAAAATAAAGTCAGTACGGTTTTTCCGTACATGCCCTTCTAAAAGCAAATCCCAGCCGTCCTACCGTTGGCTGATATTCAGAATTTTCCATAAAGAAACGGCAGCCACCGACTTCCAGAGGATTGAAAAGGAAAATCCCAAGTAAAGCACTGACGATCATGACACCACCTACGACAACTGCGATGATTCCACTTACCAGCATATCGGGAATGGAAGTACCGGAGTTGTAATAAAAGTGTCCGATGTCTCCGTCATCAAAGTATTCTGTATAATAAGAATCATCGGAAGTGCCGGAAGAAGTTATCTGATTCCGACTGTTGGATACAGCACTTCCGCCACCGCTGACAAATAACATCAGAATAAATGCAACAAGTACGCTGCGCCAGTAGTTTCTCTGAAAGGCTGCTTTGCCTCTCTCTTTCAATTCAAATCTTGTCCACATCATGTTGTTCTCCTTTTTCATGTAAAAGTATCTGTGTTTTGGTTTCATTATAACATGGAATCTATTGACTCACAAGCAGACTGGAAAATATTAAGAGAAAAGAAAGAGTTTACATAATAATATTATGGTAACTTAAAATGCGATTTAGGAAACGTATCTGACTGTGAGGATACTGAACAGTTGCAAGCACATTTTCCAGTAAAGTAAAACTGCCGGAAGACTTCTGTATAGAAAATTCTTCCGGCAGTTAAAATCAATCCTGCTTGATTTTATTTTGCTTTGTTTTTGATGAACTCATCGATTCCTTTTGCGGCTGCTTTACCGGCACCCATAGCCAGGATAACAGTAGCTGCACCGGTAACTGCATCACCACCGGCATATACACCTGCTTTGGATGTGGCACCTGTCTCATCATCAGCAATGATACATTTTCTCTTGTTAATGTCCAGACCAATGGTAGTAGAAGAAATCAGCGGGTTCGGAGAAGTTCCCAGGGACATGATAACAGTATCTACGTCCATCTCAAACTCGGAACCTTCGATGACAACCGGACGTCTTCTTCCGGACGCATCCGGCTCACCCAGTTCCATACGAACACATTTGATTGCTTTTACCCAGCCTTTTTCGTCTGCAATGATTTCTGTCGGGTTAGTCAGCAGATCGAAAATAACGCCTTCTTCTTTTGCGTGATGTACTTCTTCACGTCTTGCAGGCAGTTCTTCTTCACTTCTTCTGTATACGATATGTACCTCAGCACCAAGACGAAGAGCAGTTCTTGCAGCATCCATAGCTACGTTACCACCGCCGACAACAACAACTTTCTTTCCGGTTACGATCGGTGTGTCGTGGTCATCGCGGAAAGCTTTCATCAGGTTACTTCTTGTCAGGTATTCATTTGCGGAGAAGACACCGTTGGATACTTCACCCGGGATACCCATGAACATCGGCAGACCCGCACCGGATCCGATAAATACTGCTTCGAATCCTTCATTTTCCATCAGCTCATCTACAGTAGTGGATTTACCGATGATAACGTTGGTGTTGATCTTAACACCGAGAGATTTTACATTTTCAACTTCTGCTTTTACAACTTTATCTTTTGGCAGACGGAATTCCGGAATACCATAAACCAGAACACCACCAGCCTGATGCAGTGCTTCAAAAATAGTTACATCGTAACCAAGTTTTGCCAGATCTCCTGCACAGGTCAGACCGGAAGGACCGGAACCGATAACTGCAACTTTATGACCGTTTTTCTCTGCCGGAGCTTCCGGTTTGATACCGTTTTCTTTGGCCCAGTCAGCTACGAAACGCTCCAGTTTACCGATGGATACCGCTTCGCCTTTGATACCACGGATACATTTTCCTTCACACTGTGTTTCCTGTGGACATACACGACCACAGACTGCAGGCAGTGCACTGGACTGTCCGATTACTTTGTATGCTTCTGCAAAGTTACCTTCCTTCACTTCTTTAATGAACGCAGGAATATTGATACTTACCGGACATCCCTGAACACATTTGGCATTTTTACAGGTCAGACATCTGGAAGCCTCTTCCATAGCTTCTTCTTTGTTATATCCAAGACATACTTCATCAAAGTTTGTTGCTCTTACTTTCGGTGCCTGCTCTCTTACAGGTACTTTTTTTAATACGTCACCCATTATTTGTCACCTCCGCACTGTCCGCATCCGCCGTGATGAGTATCACCCTCACGCAGTTTTAATAACGCTCTTCCTTCTTCTGTTTTGTACATCTGCTGTCTCTGCATAGCCAGATTCCAGTCAACCAGATGTCCATCAAATTCAGGACCGTCTACGCATGCGAATTTTACTTCGTCACCAACGATGACACGACAGGCACCGCACATACCGGTACCGTCTACCATGATCGGGTTCATGGAAACGATAGTAGGAATATTATATTTCTGAGTGGTCAGGCAGCAGAATTTCATCATGATCATCGGTCCGATAGCTACACATTTTGTATAAGTTTTTCCTTCGGCGATCAGATCATCGATTACTTTTGTTACCATGCCACTTCTTCCATAAGATCCGTCATCTGTTGTAATATACAGATTGCCTGCTACAGCTTCCATCTCTTTTTCCAGAATGATCAGGTCTTTGGTCTTTGCACCAACGATAACATCGGCATCAATACCATGTTCATGCAGCCATTTTACCTGTGGGTAAACCGGCGCAGTACCAACTCCACCTGCTACAAACAAGATTTTTTCCTTTTTCAGTTCTTCTGGATCTTCGTTCACGAATTCGGACGGACATCCCAGAGGTCCTACAAAATCTTCAAATGAATCTCCTGCCTGGAGTTTTGCAAATTTTTCTGTAGATGCTCCGATTGGCTGGAATACAATTGTTACAGTACCAGCTTCTCTGTCGTAATCACAGATTGTCAGAGGAATACGCTCTCCTGCATCGTCCTCTTTTACAATGATAAACTGACCTGGCTGACAGTGTTTTGCTACCATCGGTGCTTCTACAACCATGAGATATACAATCTCATTCAGTTTTTCCGCTTTGATAATTTTGTACATAACATCCTCCTAGTTATTTTTATTTTAACACGGCACAATTTCATAGGGTAACGTGTTATAATCCTCTGTCTATTTTGCCATAAAAATGTAGAAAAATCAATAGCTTCTATTTGGCTTCTGTAAGTTTGTAAATTGCGCTGCCCGGACTGCTGACTTTATTGTGTTCGTCGACAAGAATCGCATAGAAAGTATGTGTTCCTTTTAACATCTTTACAGGCTGATCTTCCTGATACAGTTCGTCGGCAATCGTTGGTTTTTTGTCAAATGCATAATATGCTCTGCATCCTTCTGGAACAATGATATAGATATTGGTATCCATGTCTGTGGTAAAACTTCCGGATGACGGAGAAATCTGCGGCGGGTCGGGAGCTTCGTAAGCAATCGTGTATGTTTTGCTGACAATATCGCTTGTAATCCCCTTTTTGTTCACTGTAACTGCTTTGATAATGGTCTGACCTTCTTTGAGTGCAATACTGTCGGTATACAGATTACTTGAGGAAGTCGGATCTGTTCCGTCGGTGGTATAATAAATCTGATCTTCGTCCTCTTTGGAATATAAAGAAAGAGTTTTCGGCTCGTCATAGCTGCCCTCCGGAAGACTGAATACCGGATTCTTACTGATATAAGCAGAAAATTTATTCAGTATGTCATCATTATCACAGCTGTCCAGCAGATTTTTCACTTCATCGGGCTGATCATTTTCCATATATATTTTGATGAGCTGATTATAAGCGGATTGGTTATCAGGTTCCAGACGAATAACATTCTGAAGCGTTTTGATTGCCTGATCCGTCTTTTCCAGCTTAACCTGTACCTGTGCCAGAAGAAGTTTTGCATCAACGTCCGAATCATTCAGACTGACAGCACGTTCTACAAATTTATAGCTTTCTTCGTATTTGTGATTGGAAAATGCAGTATCTGCCATGCGGATCTGGTAATCAAAATCGTTGTAATTTTTTTTGTCCATACCAAGTTTGAAAAACAGACCGGCAGCAACCAGAACAAGAACACCGGCGACAGATACCAGGATCATCCGTTTCTTCTTCGCTTTTTTTCGACGGCGGTTCTCAGCTGCGATCGCTGCACGCTTTCTGGCAGCGGCGGCTTCTGCCTGTTCTTTTTCTTTTTTCAGTTTTTCCTGAACCATATAATCGCCAAAGGAATCATAATCAGGAACCCACTGTACTTCCTGACCGCAATTCAAACAGAAAAGTCGTCCTTCTTCAATCGGCTCTCCACAATTTGAACATCTCATTTTTATTCTCCTTTAAAAAAATATATGTTATAAACATTCTTCAATATAAGTATCAAATTCTTCCATCGACATCAGAACTTTTCGTGGCTTCGTCCCCTCTTCCGGACCTACGACACCGGCTTCACATAACTGATCCATTATGCGGGCAGCCCGGTTAAAGCCGATCTTGAACATACGCTGTAACATTCCAATAGAAGCTTTGTCTTTATCAATGATAAATTTTCCTGCATCTACGAAATAAGCATCCAGATCCTGTCCGGAACCTGATCCTGAAGTGCTGCTTTGAGAAGCATTCATCATATCAGTGATCTTACTGTCATATACCTGATCCGTCTGATGATTGTCTGTGAGAAATTCCACAACTTTTCCCACTTCTTTATCTGATACAAAAGCTCCCTGCAATCGCACCGGCTTCTGATATCCCTGTGGATAATAAAGCATATCTCCTTTTCCCAGAAGTTTTTCTGCTCCATTCATATCCAAAATCGTTCTCGAATCCACACCCGAAGATACAGAAAAAGCAATACGGGATGGCATGTTTGCCTTGATCAGTCCTGTGATGACATTGACGGATGGCCGCTGTGTAGCAATAATCAGATGAATACCGGCTGCTCTGGCCAGCTGAGCCAGACGGCAGATCGCATCTTCTACTTCGCCAGGAGCTACCATCATAAGATCTGCCAGCTCGTCTACAATGATCACGATCTTTGGAAGTTTCTGAGGTTTGTTTTCGTCTTCTATATCAGCCAGCTGCTCCACTTTCGCATTATATCCTTTCAGGTCACGAACGTTGTATTCTGCGAATTTGTTATAGCGGTCAGTCATTTCTGCCACAGCCCAGTTCAATGCGCCGGCAGCTTTTTTCGGGTCAGTGACTACCGGAATGAACAGATGTGGAATACCATTATAGACACTTAACTCCACTACTTTCGGGTCAATCATGATCAGCTTTACTTCATCGGGTCTGGCTTTATAGATGATACTCATGATCAGAGTATTGATACACACGGATTTACCGGATCCGGTAGCACCTGCAATCAGCAGATGGGGCATCTTACCTATATCTGCGACAACTGTTTTTCCTCCAATATCTTTACCGACGGCAAATGCAAGTTCAGATGAAAATTCTCGGAATTCCTTTGTCTCTAACAGATCCCGAAGCATAACCGGACTGTTGGTAGCGTTTGGAACTTCTATTCCGACAGCTGCTTTTCCGGGGATCGGTGCTTCGATTCGAATATCGGCAGCTGCAAGATTCAACTTGATATCATCTGCCAGTCCTACAATTCTACTGACTTTGACACCCTGTTCCGGCTGCAATTCATATCGAGTCACAGTTGGCCCGCAGCTTACATTGGTGATGGTTACGTTTACACCAAAATTGTGCAGGGTTGTCTGCAATTTCATGGCAGTTTCACGCAGATGGTCGTCAGAATCTCCGGATGCATTTCGATCGCCTCGTTTCAACCGACGGAAAAACATATTCTTTTTTTACAGGTTCTCTGGCGATTTCCTGCTGAATATTTTCTATACCATTTGCTATCTCTTCCTGCGAGGAACGCGGCTTTCTGTTACGGGTGGCTTTTTCCGTATGAGATTCTGTAACAGTATCCTGCTCTTTTGATATATCCGGGTCTGCCTGTACTTCGTCGCTTGCAACAGGTTTTAATTCCTGTACATCAAACAGAAGCTCCTGCCGGATGGCATTGACAGGTTCTTCAGGGACAGGGGCAGGCGCAGGACGTTCGATATGAATCTCCGGCATGGCGGGAGAAGTCGCGTTTGCTTTTGCGGCTTCACGGGCCAGTCTGCGTTCTTCCCGTTGCTTTTGTTTTTCTTTTTTTATATTTTCTTTCGCGCTTTCTTTTTCCGGAACAGTATTGTTTTCTTTTCCTTTTGGCAGTTTCGTCTCTTCTAGTGCAAAAACTCCACGTTCTTCTACTCGACGGGCGTGATTTTCAAGTGCTTCCTGATATACCTTTTCACCGGTTTTCTTTAATGGCGCAAGAACCGTATGCTGCGTGATAATGATCACAGAGATGATCAGAAAAATAAACATCAGCACATAAGCACCTGCAGTACCAAAGGAAACACATAAAAACTTTGCTGTTGCACCACCGATGATTCCACCGCCGGTTTTGTGCTGTGAACAATAAGTATAATATCCGCTTACCGTATCTCCCTTCAGACAGCCGAGAGTAAACAGGTGAATCAGTGTAGTAAGACACCAGAATGCCAGTGCGACACCCCAGAGTTTCCGAGACATCAGGTCATTGTCATAATTTGCGATAGCAAATGCAGTTCCCATAAACAGAACTACCGGAAACAGATAGGCCATCCAGCCGAACAGTCCGAAAAAAAACTGACTGATAACAGTTCCTACTTTTCCACCGATATCAAAATTGCTGATCACCAGCAGTACGGAAACAGCCAGTGTGATCAAGATCGTGATTTCTGTAACCAGCTCCCGGTTATACGCCTGTTTCTGGCGCTTTTTAGCGGAAGGTGTTTTTTTACGGGTTGTTTTCCTTCCGGCAGTACTCTTTTTTTTTCGTGTCCCCGTTGACGGCATAGATGTTATCTCCTCCCCTTATCTGATATGCTCTACACAAAATAACAGACGATCGCAAGAATCCCCATGATAAAACAATAGATGGAAAAAATGCGAAGTTTTTTCTTCTTTATAAAAGCCAGCATAAATCGAATGGAAAAATATCCGACGACAGCTGCGGTGAGCATACCTGCTGCATAACTGAATCCAAGAGACCAGGTGACAGATTTTGATTCCAGTTTTCCACATTCAAGAATCATAGCACCCAGGATTGCCGGAATCGATACAAGATAAGAATATCGAATGGCGAAACCGCGGCGAAAACCGCATAAAAATCCGGCGGTTATAGTGATACCGGAACGGGAAATTCCGGGAATCACACTGATTCCCTGACATACGCCGATAGCGATAGCCTGAGGAACTGTAATATGCTTTGGCAGCTTATTCCCCAATTGCCAGTTGTCAACTACGAGCAGTAAAACTGCAGTGATAAGCAGACCAAGTCCGGTGACCGGAAGGGAAGAACTCCACCGGTCAACAAGATTCTGCAGCAGATATCCAAGGATACCGGTTGGTATTGTAGAAATCAGGATCATCGCAACCATGGTGCGGTAATTGTTACAAAGAATCTTGCGATAGGGTGTTGTCTGTGCATTATGCATCTTATTATCAATATATATTTTAAAATTGGCAGTCAGATCCTGAAAAATATGTATGGTTTCCACCAACATACGGAACAGATCGTTTTTAAAAACCAGACAAATAGCGATCAGTGTACCAAAGTGCAGCAACACATGAAAAAGTACATCGGTATCTGTTCGGATATTTAATAAATTTTCTAAGATGACCAGATGGCCGGAACTGCTCACCGGCAAAAATTCCGTAAGCCCCTGGATAATTCCCAGAATCATGGCGTCAAAAAAACTCATGGTTATCCTCATTTATTGTTTATTTGTATGCTTCTCTTACATCAAAATATTATTATATCATAAAAATACGGGAGATACAATCTCCCGTCTCTCTTTTCGGATGAAAATCTGAACTTTAGAAATTAAGCAGCCATGATTGGAGAAAAAGAAATCAGAACTCCGCAAAGTATTGCCAGGGTAATGGCAAGTACGGTAATTACAAAAAAGCGGGGACTTTTTTTATCTTTGACAAGAAGTCGTCCGCACTGTGGACAGTGAGTCAGGCTGTTTTCAAATAACAGCGCACACTCTGTACAACGTTTCATAGCCTTGTTCCTCCGAATACATAAACTTATCTGTCTTCTCATTTTAACACGAATCGATCGGCAGAACAACTATATGTTTTTCTTCATCAGTTCTTTTAGCTTATTCAGTGCTTCCCGGATACCACCGATCTCGTTGATCAGGCCTTCTCTGACAGCATCCTCTCCTTCTAACATGGTTCCGACATCTTTGACCAGCATAGAGGTATCAAGCATCAGTTCTTCCAGACGTGGCTGAGTGATATCGGAATGCGCGGCGATAAAACCGGTGATTCTGTCCTGGGTTTTTTCCATGTTACGATAGGTCTGCATAACACCAATGAACATACCATTTGTGCGCACGGGATGAAGAACCATGGTCGCGCTTGGGACGATGAAACTGTAATCAGCAGAGACGGCAAGAGGAACACCGATGGAATGCCCGCCTCCCAGAACCAGTGATACGGTTGGCTTGCTGAGTGATGCGATCATCTCTGCGATAGCAAGTCCGGCTTCCACGTCACCGCCTACCGTGTGCAGAAGAATCAGGATTCCTTCAATTTGTTCATCATCTTCAATCAGAGCAAGCCGCGGAAGAATTTCTTCATATTTGGTGGATTTGGTACGATCTCCCAGAGATTCATGCCCTTCCACTTCTCCGATGATGGTGAGCAGATGAATCCGGCTTTCCAGGGGGACAGCGTTATCTATCGGTTCTGCTTTTGGCTGAAGCTTTTGTTTCGTTTCCTGTTTGTCCATATTCGGCATCTCCTTTTACTTTCTGTGAACTGTCAGTGCTCCCAATCAGTATGGACAGTTATGGACAAAAAAATACGCCGGAGACATGGGAAACCATGCCCGGCGTAAAATATTGTTGTTTTATTCGTCCCAGTTATGATATACAGCCTGTACATCATCATCATCTTCCAGAAGATCCAGAGTTCTCTGCAGATTTTTAACAGCAGTTTCATCTGTCAGTTCCACATAATTCTGCGGAATCATGGTAACTTCTGCCTCTGCCATTACCACGCCTTCTTTTTCCAGAGTTTCACGGACAGTAGAGAAATCGTCTGGATCGGTGATGATCTCATAACAGTCGTCCTCTTCGGAAAAGTCTTCTGCACCGGCATCCAGAGCCATCATCATCAGGTCATCAGCTTCCATCTCGCAGTCTTCCTTTGCAACAATGATCTGACCCTTTTTATCGAACATGAAAGATACACATCCAGGAGTACCAACGTTTCCGCTTCCCTTTGTGAAGGCACTTCTTACGTTTGCAGCAGTACGGTTTTTGTTGTCGGTCAGGGTATCTACGATGATCGCGATACCGTTCGGACCATAGCCTTCATAGGTGATCATTTCGTAGTTATCGGCATTGGCATCACCGGCTGCTTTCTTGATACCGCGTTCGATGGTATCATTCGGCATGTTGTTTGCTTTTGCTTTTGCGATGACATCACGCAGCTTGCTGTTGTTTTCCGGATCCGGACCGCCCTCTTTTACGGCAATTACGATCTCACGGCCGATAATTGTAAAGATTTTTCCTTTTTTTGCATCATTCTTTTCTTTCTTGTGTTTGATATTGGCAAACTTAGAATGTCCTGACATAATATAAACTCCTTTTTCTATTGTATTTTTTCTACTCTTATTTTTTGAATAATATTGTCCTCAACAGAAAGAATCTGGAAACAATATCCATTCGCATTTATCTCTTTATCTTCAGCTGTCGGAATGTGCCCCAGCAGTGAAGTAAGATATCCGTTTAAGGTTTCAAAAGCATGATCACCAAGGTCGATACCCAGGACTTCTTCCACATCATCCAGTGGTGTCAGACCATCCATCAGAATACTTTCGTCGAACTGTGGCTGGATAAATTCTTCGGATTCGTCATATTCATCGAAGATGTTTCCTACAATCTCTTCCAGAATATCTTCCATCGTTACCAGCCCGGCGGTCTGCCCGTATTCATCGACAACAATTGCAATATGGATTTTTTTCGTCTGCATTGCCTGAAAGAGAGAATCTATTCCACGGGTTTCCGGGATATAAGCGACGGAACGAACCAGCTTTGGAATCTGCATCAGGCTTTTGGCTTCATATTCTGCCCGATTCTGATGTTCCATGGCATCTTTGATATGGATAAATCCAACAATATTATCGATATCTTCATGGTATACCGGATAACGGGAATTACTGTGTTCCGACATATATACAATGGCATCCTTTAGCAGGGTAGTATCGTCCAGCGCATTGATATTTTTCCGGTGAGTCATAATATCTTTTGCTGATTTATCATGGAATTCCATGATATTCTGGATCATCTCCGCTTCGCTCTCCTGAATGATACCCTGTTCATGGGCTTCATCTACAAGATCAATGATTTCATCTTCTGTTACATCATCTTCTGTGTGATTCGGATCAATACCAAACAGGCGTACAGTGAGATTGGTTAAAAGTTCCATCAATTTTGTAATCGGCCAGGCCAGAATAATACCTGCCTGCACCATATGTACCATCCGATAAGCGGAAGCTGCTGCATGTCGAGAGCAGATTCTTTTTGGTACCAGAATGCCGAAAGTGGCCAGTAAAATCAGATCCACAAAAAGTACCAGTATACACAGTATGATCTTTCCGGGGGTTTCTGTGAAAAAGACACCTGCAGCGGTAGCAGAAAGACTGATAGATACTGTCTTCATAATGCTTTTCAATTGTACATAACCTACCAGAAAGCTTAACAACATATGGTAAAACTGTACGGTTTGGATCAGTGATCCAGGGGCATTCATAATGTGAAGGAGAAGTTTGCTTTTTCTGTCTCCCTGTTCCGCTTTGTCTTCTATCTCATTTTCATTGAGGTTCTGGATCGCGGAACCGAATCCGTAAAAAATACTGTTGATTACTATAAACAGCAGAAATAACATCCACCCGGCGACCGGATTATCACTACTATCCATATACACTCCTTTTTTCTGTGCGTATTATTAAGATCATAAGGCATAAGCACACAGTTATGCCCGAAAAAGTATATCACCTTACTATTTATTCGTCAAGCAACTCCACGTTATGTAGGAAGTTCCAGACTGATTTTCAGTGCTTTGTTTACTTTTGCAAGGGCTTCCGGATCCAGATGACAGATCTTGTCTTTCAGCCTTTTTTTATCAATGGTGCGCAGCTGTTCGAGAAGAATGACGGAATCCCTGACAATGTCGTAAGCAGATGCGTTGATCTCGATGTGCGTAGGCAGTTTGGCTTTATTCATCTTGGAAGTAATGGCAGCACAGATCACTGTCGGGCTGTGTTTGTTCCCGATATCGTTCTGGATGATGAGTACCGGACGGATCCCTCCCTGCTCACTTCCCACCACCGGACGAAGATCCGCATAATAAATATCTCCTCTTCTTATATTCACATTCTCCACACTCCGATTCCTATGTTCTGTCAGAAATTTCTGACATCTATAGTATTTCCTTGTTTATCCGGTGTATGCAGGTATATAAGAAATTTATCGATGGATGTTCGCTATTCGGCAGGTAGTAATCCGTAAGGTATTTCTATAACTGTGAAGGTACTGAATCATTACACATGGATGATTTTACAGATAGATTCTCGGTACACGCTTTGTGATACAGCAGATCAGTTCGTAGGAAAAACGACCGGACAGATCACCCAGTTCTTCTGCGGTGATCGTGCTGCCGTGGTCAGTTCCGAGTAATGTTACTTCTGTTCCGCGAACTGCTTCCGGAATGTCAGACACATCAACCATGAACTGATCCATACAGACTCTGCCGATAATCGGTGCTTTCTTTCCGTTGATCAGTAAGTATCCCTTATTGGAGAGGGATCGTGGATAACCGTCCGCGTAACCGACCGGAATGGTTGCGATCCTTGTAGAATCTCTGGTTGTGACAAAGGTTCCGCCATAACTTACTGCTACTCCTGCTTCCACTTCTTTTACGAAAGAAATATGACTTTTCAGTTCCATTACCGGTTGCAGTGCCACGCCCGGATTAACGACTTCGTCAGACGGTGCGATACCATAAAGTGTAATTCCCGGACGTACGGCATCGAGATCACCCTCACGGTGCCAGAGGATTCCTGCACTGTTGTTACAGTGACGGATCGGAATCCGAATACCGGCTTCTTCCAGCAAAGTCAGAAATTCCTGATAGTTTGCGAATTGCTGATGGGCAGAGGTCAGATCCTGTTCGTCTGCTCTTGCAAAATGAGTAAACGCACCTTCGATCGTAATTCCCGGAAGTTTGCTGATCCGCAGGATCTCAGGAAGGCTTTCTTTGGGATGACGAAAACCGATTCGTGTCATACCGGTATCAAATGCCAGATGGATCGGATGTACTTTACCTGCTTTCTGAGCCTCCTGAGATATCTTTTCAGCTGTTTCATAATCAAACACTGCCGGACGGATATCCAGTTTCACCAGTGTCTGATAATCTTCCGGAAAGACATAACCGAGGATCAGTATAGGTTTTTTTAAACCGGCATCGCGGAGTTCTTCGGCTTCCGGTACATTGGCTACCGCATATCCCCAGATGTAGTCTTTTCCTTCCATAAGATGTGCCACAGGAACTGCTCCATGACCGTAAGCATTGGCTTTGATCACACCAATCATCCTGGTTCCTGGTGTAAGATTTTTTTTCATGTTTTCCAGGTTTTGTTCCAGCGCATCCAGATGGATGGCGGCATAGACCCGACTGTTTTTTTTCATAATTTATTTTCTCCTGTATGTTCAATTCTGACTGTCCATTTTCTGCAGCTGTGCTTCAAGACCGGAAAGAATATCTGTAGCTTTCATGGAACGGGCTCCTTTGGCAGAGGCGGCCTGATCGCCGGCAAGCCCGTGAAGCCATACCGCAAATGGTGCCGCCTTGGAAGGGTTCATTCCCTGTCCAAGCAATCCTGCAACTACCCCACACAAAACATCACCCGAACCCGCGGTGGCCATCCCATCGTTCCCGGTCAGATTCAGGAAAAAGCTTCCGTCTGCGGTTCGAATCCAGGTTCGCGCATCCTTCATGATCAGAGTACAGGGGCAGTTGTTATAAAATACATTCATAAACTTCTGCGGATGTACTTTCAGATCACTGATCGTACACTCTGCCAGCCGGCTCATTTCTCCGAGATGAGGGGTCAGGATGCAGGCAGCATCACACTGTGCCTGCAGATCTTTTCGTTTTGCCAGAAGATTTAAAGCATCTGCATCAATGACTATAGGCTTGCTTTGACGGAATGTCAATACTGTTTGCAACAAGTTCTCCGCTGTTTTGGAAGTAGAAAGCCCCGGACCAACAGCAACCACATCTGCCCAGTCCATAGCTTTTCTGACAACTTCTGACAGTTCATCCGGTGACATGGAAGGTTCATAAACCGAAAGCATGGCTTCCGGAAACTGCTGCTGCAGGATGATACGGTTGCTTTCATCCGTCAGGATACGGACCATCCCGGCACCGCTTAAAAGTGCCGCTTTCGAAGAAAAGTAAGCTGCCCCGCTCATATTACGGCTTCCGGCTATCAGCAGGATTTTTCCGAAAGTTCCTTTGTTACCGGCAGGATCCCGCACAGGAAGCCAGGAAACATCTTTGTTATCCAGTGAAAAAACGCCTTCGGATGCGCCGTAGATGCCAACATCTTTCACCTGAATATGTCCGGCATAGACGGATCCAGGGTACAGACTGATCCCAAGCTTACGGTATGCAAAGGTGACCGTTTCGGTTGCCCGGATGGCAGTGCCCATAACCTGTCCCGTGCCTGCATGGATGCCGGATGGAATATCCACCGCAAGAACCGGAATGCCGGAAGCATTGATTTTCTCTGCCAGAGCCTGGTATTTTCCGGACAATTCTCTGGATAATCCGACACCAAAAAGTGCATCTACAATAGTAGTATAGTCAACAACTGCCGGTTTTCTGAATATACT
>OLOC01001288.1_pt1 | contig 15201 bp, 11 predicted proteins | sample 1643111 | NCBI WGS metagenome assembly OLOC01 (sample SAMEA3136633, study PRJEB25190) | human gut metagenome
GAACTTTTCCACCTTGTCGTCGCCGGCCTGCGGTCAGTCAGGCAAGCCCAGGTGCTTGTTTTCCTGCTTGATCGCGTGGTCTCGGATCGCGTGCACCCGGGAAACGGCATCCACGAACTGCCACCATCTCTTAGCTTGGCGGGGTCAAGCCAGCCGGGATGCCCGGACGGTTACGCTGGTCCGCGCCCAGTTGCAGCACCAAGGTCGGCCGCAGTGATGAAGCGGGTCTTGATGCCGCACTGCGCCGCCCGATAGCGCAGTGCGATGGCCAGATGCGTCTTGCCGACTCCCAAGGGGCCTATATCGCCTTGGCACGGCTCCGGGCAGTTTCGGGGAGGCTGCACGCAGTGCGCGACAAGATGTATCTCAGCCGAACTGCGGTGTATTCTGCAATCAGCCTAGGGCCGCGCGTATCCGCTGCTTCCAGTCGAACACCCGGGCATGGTTGGCCCCAGATGAGCTTTCTTTCGGGTGATGCACAGAGTGCAAAGGCTCACAGTACTTCGCCATGGTGCCTGGCCAACGCAACGAGCCTTTCACTGTTCCCCTCAAGATCCTGTCTATGCATTTTCCTGCCTCAACACCTGCTTTGAAGCCCATGATCCGCGTTGACATGGTCTTCCGGTTGTCTGAGGTATCTATTTCTAGAAGGTAGCGTTGATCGCCGTTTTGCAGCTTGAACCTTGCCAGCAGATAGCAGCGTGATTTTTCGTGATCAATCATGTGGTAGCTGCAACGTGGAACGGGCGGCAGAGGCCTCACTTCCAGTGCTACCAGCGCAACTCCAGACTCTTGGGTGATTTGTTCAAGAATCTCTCGGAGCAGCGAGAAGCGATCTGCAAGCCGTTCATGCTCGTCCCCATCACCCTCTCCCTCACCCAATTGTTGGAATTCTCCTGACGCTATGCTGCCCTCGCTCACAGGATCAGCCACGCCGAAGAGTTGGCTTTCTCTGCTCGGGCATTGCTCGTCGTCGACCTTCTTGCCATGACCGTTGGCACGCTCCCCGTTGTAGGCGATCTTGGTGCGCAGCTGAGCATCAAACGTGACTCCCTCAACGGGCAGATGAATCAACCTCTGCTCCTTGGCAGCAGTCGGCTCTTCGTCAGCATCCACCTCCAACTCTTTCGCTCCCGATGGCACGGATACACAGCCTGTGTTCTCTCCCCTGACGGGTAACTTGAGAGCAGGGTGATGGAAAAAAATATCACCGCGATGGCTAAACCGGAGCCCCTGAAGCTTTTCGATCTCCCAGACCAGCAATTCGTTGCTTTCCGGATCAAAGGGGCCTCGCACATCCATGGTGGTACCCGCGAGGGAAGTGGGTGCCTGAAAGTCGAACTGCCACCTGGCATACGCCGACTCTTGCAGTACCCGCTCTTGCCTTTGATTGAGGCTTTGCCAGATTGACTCGAAGGATCGCCTCACATCCTGATTCAGCAGCAGCCAACTGAAATGGTCTCTGTATCCCTTGATTTTGAGAAGCTGACTTGGGGCCCCCGTCTTCGGGGGCGTATGGATATGAACAACATCGCCCTCTCTGTAGATCGTGAAGGCCATGTCCAAGCCATTCGGTGCGAAGGCTGCACGAACGATGAAGGCTGCGTGGAAGAACATTTTTCGTGCCAGCTCGAATTTCGGCAGCCAGACGGTCAGACCATCGACCTCGAACACAAAGCATCGCTGTCCAGATATCTCAGGATTTGCAGCAAGCCTTCTGGCCAGACGTGGGCACTCACCCAACTGCCTTTCCCGCCAGGTATCTATTGCAGGAAGCACCACCGTCTTCTTGAAACCACTGGGACGATAAGGAGCCCCTTCTTCGCCAAGAAACTCGCGACCAACGGCCAAGACACACGACATCTCCTGTGCGAACCGCTGCAGCTGCAGCTGACCGTTACGCTCAAAGAGAGCCGCCAACTGCCACTGGGCCGCCGGAGTCTTGGCCCTGAAAAAATTTCCAACGGCCAGCAACCTGGATCCGTTCGGGATCTGACAAAATACTGTCCTATTCAATCCATCTTCCTATCAATCGAATGAACGCAGTGGTCAGTGGTGCCACCCTGCTTTTTTCCAATCCACAACGCTTTTCCAGCTCCCAGCGCCTAGACGTTATGCCTGTCTGTACATCCTTCAGCATCGCTGCAGTCAGGCGACGGATCTGATACTCGCCGACGGACTCGGCATAGCGATCCAGGAAGGTGCAGCAAAGAGGCAATTGATCGAGACGGTGCTCGACTGATGCCCGATGGGGTAGCTGCTGCAGGAACCAGTTGCGACTCCTGCGCGGAAGGCCCAGGTCTTCTTCGCTACCTCTACCAATCCGGATCAGCAGGCGCACCAACCTTATGTCACGCGCTCGCCAGTCGATGTGGCTGTTGTTGCCCTGTCGGCGCTGCCTGACCTGGTTCGCAACCATCAGCCAGTGTCGGTCATGACGATAGAGCCAGGCGTAACATGCCCCTGCTCCGTCTTGCCTGGCTGCCTTGGCTCCACCGTGATTAGCCAGTGCTTGCAGCCAAATGGCTCGGTACTGCTGCTTTTGCTCAAACTCAGCAGGGAGCAGCTGCACTGACCGCTCGGAGGCAAGGTCGACCTGGCGAGTCTTCGCCTCGCTGATCAGCTCGCCAGCATGCTGGCCAGGGCGCAGGCTGGTCCAGACGATCAGATGCTGCAGCGCACTGAATCCCTTGCGATGCTTCCTGAACATCGCCAACAGCCAAGGTGGAGGCTCTCCGGATGTCAGCAGACCGTTCGCAGCAAGCCAATCCCTTTGATGGGATGCCAGGATCTTCTCCCAGATGACTTCAGCCCTGACCTGCCGGCCTCGCCTGGCGCCGCACTCTGTAGCCAGGTACCGGTACAGGTTGGTCCAGCGTCCGTAGCCAGGCGATTGCACCTCTTCGAGCGCCAGCAGCTGCATAGCAGCCTTGGCGAGCCTGATAGCCTCTTCGCCCACGGGACTCACGCGAAGATCACGGGGCAGAAACAGTGGAGAGGCTGTATGAAACTCGTGCCGCTGCGCTCGACGGAACGGGATAGGTGAGTTCAGGAGCTGACAGCCATGCTCGGGACAGGCATCTATCCCTTGAATCTGCCAGCTACGCCGCCAGTAGGGTTCACCGTAGCGCGCAGCCATATCTTCAAAGCAGATCGGGCAGTAACGCAGCCAATCGGGCCACTTGACCAAGGCCGTCGAGGCCCCAGACAGACCAATCGTCGGCCGGTCGGGAGCAAGCATGGCCTGAAAAAGATCGGTACGGCGCTCCGGCGGAATGAAAGGGGCATAGAGCGGGAACAGCGTGTGATTCAGGATCATGCCTTCCGCATCCAAGCCCGTGTTGTTCGCCAACGCAGTCAGGTGTGTGGGCAGATCGGTGATCGCGGCAACCTTGCTGTCACCGAAAAGCATGTGCAGCAAGGTCTTGTGGCTGCCTATCCCCAGATGTACCCGGCACCGGGCAATACCGCTGTAAAGCAGTTCGTCCGGGTAGAGCCTGGGGAAGTACATGTCAGCTCGCTCTCAGCAGAGGCCGTAGATCGAGGATCAAGCCAGCCTGCTTGAATCTGTCATAGGCCTCGCTTTCAGGCCCATCGGCATAACGTCGGCGCAGATCCTCCTCGGATAGGCACCCCCACTCCGTCCGCTTAACTCTGGAAATGCCGGGCCTCTTGGGAGCGTCCTGCGCGAGGTAGGCCGTGGCCTTGTGAATCAGGGCCGCCAGCGGGATGTCCGGATTCTCCGCCAACAATTCATCGGCCATGGGAATGGCGATGTCCCTCGGGATTTCCATACCTTCGAGCAGGGCGGCCAACCGCTTTGCCTTGTCATCAGCCGGAGGGGCCGGTGGTTTAGGTTGGGGGACGCTATCCAGAGAGCGAGTCAGGGTCAGCAACCGTCCCTCGATCTCTGGCATCAGCAGGTCGTCATATTTGGCGATCAGCTCGGGCCTACCGCTCCGCAAGGCCGCCAGCATCGGATGGACCGGTTTGAACTCGTCCTCGAAAACCCTGCGCAGCAACAGCGGCTTAATGCACTCGACACCTGTCACTATCGCCCGGATCTGCGCCAGCGCGAACAGCTTGATGACGATGTCCATGACCCCTTGGGTGAGGTCGTACATCGTAGCCTCCAGTTCATCATCCAGCGGCGCCGCATTTCGCAGCCACTGATACTTCCAAAGCCGCTTCAACAGACGCTTCCAATGCTCGTCCCGAGGCAACCTATCCCAGCGGATGCTGCCCAACCCGGAGACCCGCCGAGCAGCCCGGAACGTGCGCTGGAAGAACTTGCTGGCCCGGTGGGTGCCGACCTGAATGATCGGAACACCGATGGTGTTCACCAGCGACACGAAGAAATTGTGCATTTTTTCGGCACCACCGGAGCGTGCCTCGTTGAGGTTCTGAACCTCGTCGATGATCAGCACTCCGAGCGTGTGCAGATTGGCCAGCTGGCACATGGATGCCAGCAGACGTTTGGTACCCAGCTTCTTGCGTCCGTGGCTACGGCTGTAGTGGGTACCCAGGATCTTGTCTACTTCGTTGAAGAAGCTCAGGCACAGCTCATCCAAGTCACCGTCAATTGGGCAGTCGATCTTCAGGTAGACCAGTTGGGTGATGTCGTAATCAGGGTGATGGAGAGCTTGGGGGTACATGCCCAGAATCCGCTCCAGCGTGCGCGTCTTGCCGCAACCGGAGCAGCCGAACAGCGACAGGCTGTTGGCCGTAGAGGAGACACTCTGGTACACCGCCGCATCCAGATCCTCCTCCTCGACACGGCGATAGCCATTCTGCAGGTGCGCATACCAGGCACCGCTGGCCGGATTCCGACCGATGTACCCTTGACGGATCATCAGGCTGATCTTGCTCTCCAGCTCCAAGTGATGGCTCAGCGGCTGGAAGAAGCCGTGCAACAGGCGGGCAATCGCATGTGCCCTGAGCCGACCATCCAGAAGCGCCTCCTGCGGCTCGAAACCGGGAAGCTGCTGCAATAGATCGACCACCTCCTGCAGATCAGGAATCGGAGGCAATGCGCTGATGAGCGGATTGTCCTGATACTCGGGAAGCTGCTGCTCCTGGTAACGCGCCAGGGGAATGACTCCGCGCTGGAATTCTTCAGTCATCCTCTTCCTCCTTGAATATCAGGTCACTGAGATCTGGGAAGGCATAATCTTCCTGCTTCTCGCCCCGCAGTGGGATCACCTCGGCTGGCTTTTCCTGCTGTGCTTTATCCGGTTTGAATGCTGTTTTCTGGCGTTCCTGGCGCTTTTCCTGCTGCTTGTTCTCGCGGATCTGGGTTCCCAGATCCTTCGTGGTCATACCCGTTTTGAGCGGACTGGCATCCTCTGCCTGGGCAACGATGGACTCGATCTGCTTCAGAAGATTGCCTCTCTCTACCAAAGCTTCCGCCGCCGCGTTGGTATCGCTACGCCGTTCCTCTCTGGACAGCAGCCAGACATCCCAGAAGGTCATCCCCCTGAAGCGTCGACTGCGGTCGGCAAGATCGCAAACCCAGTAGTCCTTGAGACTATTGGACGGCCGCAGGTAGATGTGGTCGGCGCTACGCGGATCGTATGCGACCGTTACCCCTGTCGGCCGGCGCCCCTGGCCTCGGTGAAACCAACCCTCCCTGATTGCTTCCTGGCAGGTGTAGAAGCAGCCGAACAGTCTGATTCCCAGCTCCGAAACCGTGGCCGACTCATGGGGCAAGAGATTTATCCGCACCAGCTCCTCGGGCGCAGTACGTAACCGGCCGGTCAAGTTGGCCAAGCCCCAGTTCCACAGCATGACCGGGATGGCTGGCAGATCGCCCGGCATACCAGAGGTTCTGTCGTATTTGCTCAAGGTATGAAAGTTGTTGTGGTAGAGGATGCCGGCAATGATGATCTGGGTGAACTCGGGCAAGGTCAGACTGGCATCAAGTCTGTAGTCGTGGCCACCCCGCTTCCGGCTGGTGGTGTCCTCGACCACACCGCTGGCATAGGGCTTGAAACGCTCCTGCACCGTCCGGAAATAACGCTCGACGATCCCCTTGGCATCTCCTCGCCTGGCCGGTGCATTCTCGATGCGAACGCCGAAGGCTTGGGAAAATGCTTCCACCTTGGTGCCATTCAGTTCGCCCTTATCGGCCAGCACCACATCCGGCAAGCCTTTGACCGGCCAGTCGCTGGCATCGAACTCCACGCTATACTGGCGGCAATACTCAACCTTGTCGGCGACCGTGTTGGCCAATGCCACCATGGCACTGACCCAGGAAGGTCCCTCGAATCCGACGTACATACCAACGACCATGCGGCTGAACACGTCGATCACCATGTAAACGACAGGCCTGCCGACGATAAGGCTGCGATCATGTTCTGAAACCAGATAGATATCGGCGATGGTGGCATCGATCTGGTAGCGGTATCCGGGCCCCAGTGCCTCGGTCGTCGATGTACTGCTGAGCGGTCGGAAGTCCTTGGCAAAATCCACTGCGGACACCCTGCATGGCAAGGTGTCGGTGAAGTGATATTCGCGCCCATAGAAGTAACGGAACTGCCCCAATGTAGGCAGTTCGGAGGTCGGCAGCTCCGTCAGAACAGCACGGAGCAGATTCAGCCCGGCGGCGTAGGCATCAGGAATGGACGGATGTTTTTCCTTGAGCAAACGTTCCTCGATGACCCGGCGAAAAATGCGCTCGATGTCCGGCGTGACATTGCTCCCTTTCCCCTCCATCACCACTCTGGGCCTGCCCAGCTTGGCCTGGTTCGGCTTTCTGCGCTTGCCACGGGCGCCCGAGTTGACATAGTCCGGCAAGAGGGCATTCCTGCACATGCCTCGCTGCCAGTAGCGCCTCAGTAACCTATACACCGTCTGATTGGTGACACCATGGCGCTCCATGATGCCTCTGACAATGAGCCCTCTGGGGCGCCGCACGAAAAGCTGGGGGTTGTGCACAAAATCCGCCAGCATTCCCCAAGCTTCATCACGCTTCTGCTGATCAAGGGAACCTTCCTCAACCTCCCGTAGGACTGTTTCCTCGAAGGGATCGGCAATGCTCTCCAGCTCCCGCTCCATGATCAGACGCTCCAGCTCTACAATCGATATCGGTTCGGGCAACGCCGTGTCCGAATCGATATCGATCCAGATTGCCTGCTCGGTACCGGACCAAAGCAGGCGCTTTCGCAGTTCCCCCATCCGGAACACCTGATTAACGGGCAACACTGCTCAGCTCCTGATGCATTTGATGAGAGTTGGCAACCAGGTCTTTCGGCTTCAGCTCCCGGTAAGGAGTGTCAAGATCGAAAAGGAAACAGTGCCGGGCCAGCAACTGGCGTAGCCAATAGAGCGCCTGACCGGCCTCCAGCTGGCCGGAGGTATCCAGTCCTTGGGCAATAGCGGTCAGCTTCCGGTCTGGGTGACGCTGAAACTCGAGCAGAAACAGCTGCTGGTAATGGGCGAGATCGTCCTGAGCGATGTCGCCTTCAGCATGGGCAGGATAGAGCCATTGGATATTGGCAAATGCCACCTTGGATACCTCGCGCTCCGTAACGATGACCCAGGGAATACCTTTTTCCTGCCAGTAGCGCCTTTCAAGCTCAAGCCTCTCGATAACTTCAGGCTTCTGCAGGTCGGTACTGTACTTGGCCTGAATCGCGATGCTCGGGCGCTGAGGATCTTCGAAATCCACCAGAAAGTCGCTGGTCAGTACCTGCGGGGTACCCTTGTAACAACCGTGGGGCAGGCCAAGCTCCTCGGCGATGCGCACCGTATCTTCGACCCGCATCGGAAACTGTTCACGGATATCGGTGACATGGGGAGACCGATCCAAGGTCAGGAAGATGGCCAGTTCAAGATCGGATAGAAGATGGTGTAAACGCCGGGTCTTGCTGCCAGGCAGGCGGTGGGAGCGACCCAGCGAGGACACGTCCCTTGTGTAGATGAACGGCTTGTAGTCTGATCCCTGGCCTTGACCACGCCCGTCCTTGAGCCTTCTATCGATCTGGGCCTGGGTCAGCCCCTTGAATGTTCCAGACATGAGAAAGCCTGCCCCCGCTGTGTCGATGACCTCAACATAGCGGATGCAGGCTCAGAATGAAACTTTATTTATACGGATGATACTTTATTTATACGGATGAACCTTTATTTGCATCCCACACCAGTACACAGGCAGGCAGCACCGTTGATAGCGCGGTTACCAGTGCATGTTGCACCAGGTTGCAGTCCTGGTATTCGTCCACGATGAGGTGAGCGTAACTGGCCGCCAGAATATCATTGAGATGCCCTGCCTGCAGCAACTGGCAGGCAGCCTGCCGTATAGCGGGATAGTCAGTTCTGCGATTGCGTAGTTGAAGGACCTCAACATTGAGCCCACTCCGCGCCGGAAACATCGCCACAAGACGCATGGCAAATCCATCAATGGTGGCGATACGGTAGGCCACGGCAGAAACCCCGGCACGTTGCATACGCAGACGCAGTGTTGTCACACCCGCGTTGGTGTGCGTGAGGATAAGTACCGGCCTGGTCCCCGTATGCAGAGCCAGGGTATCCGCAATGATTTGTGTTTTACCGCACCCGGCCGGGGCCGTAATCGCCCCCCGATGATATTCCAGCAGGTTGTAGTCAGGCGGCATGTGCCCACCAGTAAAGCCGGCTAATCAGCGCCTGGAACCCGGCATCGGACGCGGGGAGATGAGGACCGAGGATATCGTGCGCCACATCCTCATACCGGGTCACCGATTTAAACCACCCGTTTCGTCGGTTACGCGCAGTGAGTCCCAATAGTTGTCGTATTTCAGGAGAATAAGGCCCCCCAATCAGGTGCCGCTGTTGCCGAATATGGGCAAGCGTTACCTGACCGTTGGATTGCGTCTGGATATGTGCCGCCACCAGTTCCTCCTCCATAAGCTCAATGCCTCGTTGAAGCAGCGCGTCGACGCCTGCATCCGGCAGGCTCATAAACAATTCATCCTCCAGCGCGCGACCGGCTCGCCATGTGATATGTTCTCCACCCGCAGCCTCGAAGGCCTCGACCGTCGCCGGGGTGGGCGGCTTATCCGCATCCACCAGAACCAGCACACGGTAGCCAAGTCGACTCAGTGCTAGCCCACGCACAAAACATCGGTCAGGCTCTCCTCCACCAACATTCACGAATGCGGTTCCTGCACTCAGCATGGAATTACCGTTGAGGGAGGTCCAGTAGTGATCCAGCCCGCGGATTAACCCTACCTCGCTCGCCCCTTCACAGACGATCACGCTACGCGCCAGAAAGGCTTCGGGGTCGGCCCGGACCGTACTTTGAATATCATCGGAAATGCCCACCGGCAGCACCAGGTGGGGTGCTGTCGGATGGCCCCGCACGACAAAGAGCTGGTTGCCATTAAGCTCACGCACGGCCACGGGAGAGTGTGTGGTCAGAAAAACCTGAAGTGGCGGCGGTGTTTCCCTGGCCCCCAGTGAGTTCAGTAACCGGGTAAGCCGATGCGGTTCGAGTCCGTATTCCACTTCATCGACCAGCGCCACGGAGGCCCGTTGCGCGGCAGCACGCTGCATTCCTGCCACCAGAAGACGGGACGACCCCGTACCAAGAGAACGCAGCGGCACACCAGCGGCGTTGTGCAGCGCAATTGCACCATCGCCGATAGAAACCGCGTGAGCGTCCAGTAAGGCCTGAGTCCGACCACCGACCGGCACACCCAACTCATTGGCCTTCTGAGTAACTACGTCCAGCGTTGCCGCGAGTTGTACCGCTGCCTGACCACCGAAACTGGTTCGGGCCTGACGCGCAGCATTTGACAGTTCAGCCCCCAGATTAGGGCGCTCCTCCGTGAGCCGATTAAGCACCGATCCGCGTGCCCAGGACAAATTTGAGCTTGCATAGGTGCCAAGTCTCGCCGGTGCGATGAGCAGCCGATCTTTCCAGGCCAGATTGCGTTCCTGACCTAGCACTTCGGCACGCTGAGACACCAGCGTCCAGTTAGGCTCCAGTTCACTGTCGACGCTAAGCCGCAGACACAAAACCGTTTCCAGCCCGAGCTGGGGCTCTTCCTGTATCTGCCCCGTCGCGCTGTTGAATGCCTGCAAATAATTGCCGTAGGTTTCCATTGTCCTCAGCGCATCCGGCAATGACCCCAGGGTCAGGGTAATACTGATGGGCTGAGTCACATCGAGACCAAAAAAATCGGTGTCGCTGAAACTGACATTACGCCGCGCCCCCAGGCACAAATCTATAGCGTCAAGAATGGTGGTCTTGCCACTGTCCCCAGGGCCCATGAGGCAGTTGAGCCCTGGCGAAGGCAACCAGGTCAGCAAACGAATAGATCGGAAGTTCTGGATTTCAACTTTACAAACTCTGACCATGGGACTCTCCCTCTTTTATTCTTTTTGTCCACTCGCCTGTCGTAAAGATAACTACAAATGCGCAGCCAGTGCACTGACACGGATAAAAGTAACGCCCCCGAATTTCTTAATCAATGATATATAGCCTGTTTTACTGACATATCTGACAGCGGGTGGATTTCCTTCAATTTATTGATGTAACACCATACGAACTACATCAGCCTCCACCAGAATATGAGGTGAAATTGTTGCGCACCGATTAATCCGTGTGTTCTGGTCAAACTTTTGGTAGCCATACTTAAGTTCCATTGCGCACGCTGATAGGTAAATCTTGGGTACTTCTGACAAGTAACTTGAGGAACAAAAATGCGGGGAAGCGAAGAAAAATCTACGCCGGATGTTTTGGACTCTGCCCAGTTGGTACGTATTGAAGCCGTACACCGGGGATTCCTTTATCAGCACTTGTATGCCGTTGGCTGCTTGCTGCTGGCACAGAAAGCCAGCGTGGAGGCAGTGACCGTTGAGCTGGATGAGGATATTGAGCTGAACTCCGGGCAGGAGCGCATTTACGTTCAGGTTAAAACCCGCCTGAAACCCATCATTCTCAGCGATGTGTCTGGCGCGCTCGCGCGGTTTGCGGAGCTGCGTAACGAGCACACTGATGGGCGCCGCCAGGGAAGCGCTTCTTTCGTTATCGTCGCCAACCAGGCACCAGGTTCACATCTGCAGAAGATGATTGAGGATAATATGCTTCCTGCGGATGTCCGTTTTATCTGGCCCCAGTCAACCGCTGAGCGCCATCCCGCACTTCCCCCTGCCTGGGACACCGTGGCTGATGCGGCCGCGTGGTGCATCGCGCAAGCAGAGCAACTGAATTTTTCGTTATTGTCGCCAGAATCCCTGATCTGGAAGATGGCCGGTCTGGTCCAGCTCGCCGCCACCGGAGGTGATGCTGACGGACAGCATGCGTTTTATACCCGGGATCTTCCTGCCCTGTTCGAACAACTCATCGTTCAGTTATATGCAGTGCTGCATGGATGTGTTCATCAATTTCTTCCACTACACTTTGTCGGGAGCGCCAAACCAATGACTGGATGAACAGCTTATGGGCTTTTTCGGATGGTAATCCTACTTCTTCAGCAGTAATTTCAAGAGCAGTTTTCTCTGGCAGCACGGCGGCAAGAGCTTCCAGCAATCCAGCATCTTCTTCTGTTAACGCTGCAATTTTCTCCGCGAGTTTTGCTGTATCCGAATCAAGAGCTTCCACAAGGCTGATAGCACGGAGTATGTCACCGTAGCGTTGATAACCCAGACGGATCAGGAAGGTATCCTCATCTACAACAGAAAGAATAATGAGGCCTTCATGTGCCAATGCATTTAAAAAGGATTCAGGTGTGGTCTCAGTTCCCACTATTTTGCTCAGTGCTTCGCAACAGGTTTCCCAGGTTCGGTTCTGCGGCAACTCATGTGTCAGGGTATTCGCGAGTGCCATCATTGCAGCCCTTACCAGATTGCGAGGGTTTGCGTAGTGGAGGTGTTCTCGAATTAAAACATCGCAATGTTTGAGATGTCCTTGAAACAGAGAGGTAAAACCCGGCAAAGAAATATCCAGATTGTCACGGCCTTCGCCCTTTAGCGTTTTACAGGCCAAGTGTAAAAATAAAGGATTACTGAGTTCGGGTGAAAAAAGTGGTGTAATCTCTGCATCCAGCCCATAGTAGGCTGCGAAAGCTTGTACCGCTTCGAATTGATGTCCTGAAAAACCGATATGTTCGAAAGCAAACCCTGGAAAGCGTGAATCGACCACAAGATTGCGATAGGTATCTCGGGTTGAAACGCAGATTTTGATGTCTGGATAAGACTTGCATTGAGCGAGCAATTCGGGAAGCTTGTCCTTCCAGCGCACTTCTCGCGGGCTTTCGTTCAAGGCATCGATATAAATGACAAAAGGTAAGCCAGTATGTTCGGCGCAGGCCTGTATGCATTCAAATAATGTCGAACGATCGATGGCGGCACCCAGCCCTATTTTACTGCGCAGCACTTCCCAAGGCTCTGCTTTGCCAAAGTCGTCTCCAAAGACGACCAAGGAAAAACCACCATGTTCCAGTCGACGCAATGCAGCGCTGACAATTGCGTGGGTTTTGCCGATACCCGCTGGGCCAACCAGCAGTAAGGAATGTGCTGTTGCAGCACCAATGACCTGAGAAGTCAACAAATTTTGCAGTTGCTGCGCCTGCTCTTCCCACTTTCTCGCCGCATCCATATCTCCGGCAGGAAATGCACACATATACTCTGAGTGGAACTGTCGGAACGATTCTGTATCACTATGCTTGCCATGCTTTTTATAAAATTTATCTTCTTGAGCATGGCGGGCATCAGCGATAAGTGTCAATAGGGATGACAGAGCAACGCAAAGATCTGTAACCGATGTGGCCGTGACATCGTTATCTCTCATGCTCTCACAGTAGGCGATTATTTCTTCAATCAATGCCGTCGCAGATGTAGCACAGGTTTCGCCGAGTATATCCAGCGATTTGCGTCCGTATCCATTCAGTGAATGGAACTCTCGAACGATTGGTGTTAATGATGTTTCATACCACTCGCGAAAGTCACCGGTCCCACCAAAAAAATCCAGACCAACATGAGCATTCGTCACAACATCCAGCATTGAAGTATATCTTGGCCCTGCAAAAGCAATGGCGTCATCCAGACATTGTTGAATTTGAGCTGCTGTCAGCAACGTGTCATCAAACCAATACCTGCGCATCCCTCCGTAAGGGTCTATCTCAAGTAATTGATTGCAGATAACAGCCGCGGTACAAAGGACAATAGAAAGTGACTTCCCTTTCGCTGACGCTTCCGATTCGACTTTACTTTTCCATTCTTCAAAGCGTTCCGCCTGGCTTTTTCCTCGCTTTCCCGCAGCAACACGCCCGGTCAGGTCAAACGGTATATAAATCCAGTATTCGGTTAGTGTGGGATGGTTGCTTAGCGCGGCTTTAAGGGAACTATCAATCTGTGTAAGCTCTGCGGAAGCAAGCTGGAAAAAGTATTTTGCCTGAACACCGAATACGGCACCGTCCGGTGAGCGGAAATATGCCTCAACGCCACCGTCTCCACCATCTCCACGCAGACTAATAAATGTTGATTTTGTCGGTACTCGACAGGTTTTCCTAAATAACTGTACGGCGAGTGCTTCAAAGCTATCGTTACGGCTTTTGGGGGCGCTGCGAATTAAACTGAAATCAATATTCATCACCTGTCCTTGTTCCTGTCAATAATGCGGCAAAAGCAGTCACATATTATACCCATTAAAAATGTATTGGTATTGAGGCGAGGTAAGATGTTCGCTGTTATCAGGCTTGATAGCCCGTAGCCACTTGTAGAGGCTGTGCGCAGAAACGCCCAGACGGTCTGATACTTAGGCAACAGAATAACCGCGCTCGGTTATCTGGCGGACAGCCTCTTCCTTAAATTCAGGGGTAAAACGTGGTGTGCCCATAGACTCGTCCTATGCTCAAACTATAGGGCAGATTTGTCTACGGGCTCGGGGTCACTCCAAACTATAGGGCAGGATCGTCTACCGGGGTGGGGTCTGACCCTGACCCGAAATCCTGCTCCATTCAGAAACAGAATTCCGGCATGATATTCACTCCCCTGAGCGGAGGTTGTGCCGATGAAAAAGTCACGATTTACCGAAGAGCAGATTGTCTTTGCCCTGAAGCAGGCTGAGCTGGGTACGCCCGTACCGGAAGTCTGCCGCAAGCTGGGCATCTCCGATGCCACGTTCTACACCTGGCGCAAAAAGTACGGCGGGATTTCTCCTTCAGAGCTGAAACATATGCGGCAGCTCGAAGAGGAAAACCTTCGCCTGAAGAAGCTGGTTGCCGACCTGAGTCTCGACAAGGCCATGCTGCAGGACGTGCTGGCAAAAAAGAGCTGACGCTGGCACGCCTGCGCGAGTGGGTCAGGGACTTACAGACCCGCTACGGTGCCAGTGAAAGACAGGTCTGCTTTGCGCTGAAGATCAGCCGCAGTTCGTTCCGGTACCGCTCCGTTGCGGCAGACGACAGCGCACTGCGACTGCGCATCAGGGAGATAACCGAAACCCGTGTCCACTATGGCTACCGCAGAGTCCACGTCATGCTGAAACGGGAAGGCTGGCGCGATAATCACAAGCGTGTTTACCGGCTTTACCGCGAGCAGGGATTATCGCTGCGGCTGAAACGCCCCCGCCGCAATAAATCTGCGCTGAAACGTCAGCCACAGCCGCAGGGGCTGTATCCCAATCATGTATGGGGGATGGATTTTGTCTCCGATGCGCTGTTTGACGGTCGCCGGCTTCGCCTGCTGACGGTAATCGATCTCTACACGCGCGAATGTCTGGGGATCTGCGTGGGCCAGAACCTGCGCTCTTCAGAAGTGGCGGAGATGCTGGATACTATCGCGTTGAGACGCCCATTACCGCAGCTACTGAAGACAGATAATGGCTCTGAATTTGCAGGGAAAATGCTGGATAAATGGGTGTACGAACGTGATATCCGGATCGATTTCTCACGGCCAGGCACGCCCACGGATAATGCTACGGTGGAGTCATTCAACGGCAGGCTGCGGCAGGAGTGCCTGAACGAGAACTGGTTTATGTCCAAGGAGGATGCCCGGTGCAAAATCGAGGTCTGGCGCATACACTATAACCAGAGTCGTCCCCATTCTGCACTGGGCTGGATGACCCCGTGCGAATTCGCCGAGAAATCTGCCGGTTGCCAGAATAAGCAACCAACCTGAAGCCGGTTATTCCTGATTATAGGCTCCGTTTGGGAAACGGAAAATATTGTACTATAAGGGCTTCCCCGGCATGTCAACGCCGGTGTTTACGGTTTCTGT
>OLOC01001292.1_pt1 | contig 15163 bp, 13 predicted proteins | sample 1643111 | NCBI WGS metagenome assembly OLOC01 (sample SAMEA3136633, study PRJEB25190) | human gut metagenome
TTGGCGATTATGGCGAGTATGAGCGTTGGAATTCCAACGCTCATACTTCGGGTTTCGGCGTTCGGCTGCCACATTGCAAATTCTGTGAATCTAGAGTTTTAGTAATCCAGATATGGAATATTAGCAAAACATGTCAATAAGATATAAAATGATAAAAAATAGTGATTGGAGTGGCAATGGTAGTTCAGCTTGCGACACGTGTTGATGATGATCAGGCGGAAGAGTTCCGTGAAACGACAAAGAAGCTCGGTCTTTCCACGGCTGATGCGCTGCGTATGTTCGTCTCGTCCTTTAATGAATATCAGGGGTTCCCATACCAGGTACGAGTTCGACAGGTTGCGGAACCGTTCGAGAATGAACGGGAGGCTTCTGATTTCGCTAATGATTTGTCGATGAGGATGATCGCTGATGAGGAGGGGTGAAATCTGGACTGTGCTGGCTGATGGTTACGCGAGAAAGCCTCGGCCGGTTGTCGTTGTGCAGAATGACGAAATCGAGGGTTTTGACTCTACCGTGGTATGCCTGATGACTTCTTTTACGTCGGATGATATGACTACCCGGGTTAAAGTTCCTCCTACTACGCAGAATGGTTTGATTAAAATAAGTTGGGTGATGACGGAGAAGATTCTTGCAGTGCACACTTCGGCATTGGGCCAACGCATTGGAATTTTGGAAGATGATGTCATGCGCCAGGTGGAAAAGAAACTTGCACATGTTCTAGCTCTATGAAAGCGCTTGATGTGATTTCGCGGGTCGCTATGCCGCAGCAGATAGCGGAGATTGCTCGTCCTATCGCGCTGCGGCATCATGTCAATGAACTGTACCTGTTCGGTTCCATGGCTCGAGGGGAGGGGCATGCGGATTCGGATATCGATTTCATCTATCAGTTTGACGACACCGCCAATCCAATGATTGATGAGTGGGCTTTGCGTGATGATCTTGCATCGACTTTTGGTCGGGAGATCGACTTGGTGAAAAAACGATACATTACCACTGAACTGCAGGACAGACTGGCTGAAATGCAGCGTGTGATATTCGTCAATTCCATAACCTCCAATCCGATGTTCCGCATTATCTGAGGTGTGTTATGAAAACGACGGAAAAAGATGCCTTGCATATCGTCGCGATAGTCCGCGCTCTTCATGATGCGCAACGATTCCTTGGAGGGCTAAGCGCTGAGGAATTCGCTGAGAATGATGAGAAAGCGGAATGCCGTTGCCATAGCGATTGCACGAGCGGGGGAGCAAGCTAAGAAGCTGCCAGACGAGTTCCGGAATATGGAGCCAGATGTTTCTTGGTGTGGGGTAAGTGTGACATGCACGATTGGATTGCGCATGATTACGATGAGTCTGATTGCGACTGGCTGTACTATGCCGTAACTCACGAAATACCACAGGTTTTTGCGATATTGCAGCCGTATGTGGAATGTCAGACACAAGTGCCTAATCGCGATTGTTTCCTTGGGAGCGATTGCTGTCCACAGCGATCACTTCTACGGTTCCCGTCGACGTTTCCATACCATTTCGTTTTTGGTTGATACGGTCGATTTCCTCCTGAACGATGTTGCCCAAGCTTTTCTCATCCACTTCGACGTTTTCCGCTGCGGCCGATTCGTTGGCGAACGCGTTGAAAACTTCCTGCTTTCGTGCCAATATGTCCGTGATTTTCTCGTCAATCGTATTTTCGGCGAGTAGGCGGTAGACAAGAACGTTTCTGGCTTGTCCCATTCGATACGCTCTGGAAATCGCCTGGTTTTCGATGGATGGCTTCAACTGTGGCTCGCATATGATTACCACGCTGGCCGATTGTATGTTAAGTCCCGTTCCACCGGCAACGATTTGTGCCACCAGAACCTGCCCAGCAGGCGCCTTGTCGAAATCGTCGATGATTTCTTGTCTCCTCGTTGGTGTGATGGATCCGTTGATTGGTTCGGTGCATTGGCTACCCAACATGTCCGCGATTTTCCGGATGATGTCAAGATAGAATGAAAAGACAAGGACTTTCCTGCCTTCCGACTTTGCCTCCTCAATGATTTCCAGTAGACGTTTCGCTTTGCCAGAGTCTTTCAGGTCCGGTACGTTCCAGGACACGCGTCGGATGGCGTTGTAATTTTTGCGGAATACCGTTTCTTCGTACCTACGTTCTTCTGAATCGGAAAGTTGACACCATTCCTTGATTTCCGACAGTTCTGGAAGCTCCGTCAGCACATCCTCTCTTCTGCGCCGGTAATACACAGGGGCGACGGTCTCTTTGAACTGGGGAGCCGAAGAGAGCTCCTTCATTCCGGATATTTGCATGGCAATGCTTGGTTGCAATAGTTTGATGAGATTGATCATCTCGTCCACCTTGTTTTCCAACGCGGTGCCTGTCATGAATAGCAATCTTTCCGCGTGCTCCGCAATCGCCTTCGTATTTTTCGACCGGTTCGTGCTCGGATTTTTGATGTAATGCGCTTCGTCGACCACAAGCAGCGAATATGTGAAATTGTCGGGAAACTTGAAATACGCAGTGGTCTCATAGGTGGTAACGGCAACGCCGCCGGTTCGTTGCCAATCTTTCAACGCTGATTCTCGACTGAGGCCATGCACTGCTATGACTCGCAGTTTGCTGAACTTTTGAATTTCACGGCACCAGTTGACGATGACGCTTGCCGGGCATATGACAATGAAATGCGTTGCCCCGGTATTCCTTAACGAAACCATGGTGGCGATTGCCTGAATCGTCTTGCCCAAGCCCATTTCGTCGCCGAGAAGGGCTTTCTTTTGATGCAGTATGTATTTCACGCCCCATTCCTGGTATCGACGCAAATCGCACAGCAATCCGTCGGGAAAGAAGCACTCTTCCTGAACTTCTTTGGCAAGGTTTTCCGGAAGCCCATACACGGTATCGCCATTGCCCAGCAGTCCCGGAACGATTTCTTCAAGAGTATTGGCATATGAGATGGGATGTTTCTTGAAGGAATCCCACGCATCGTCTTCCGCAAGAGCTTCGATAGCGACGGACCCAGACTGCAGCCTTTCCGCGGTTTGCCCGTACTCACCGTGCAGCGTCTCCTCAAGGAGTTTGTATGACTCAATGGCGTTTTGCTTTGTCTGTCGAGACGCGAACAGCCAACGGAATGTTCCGGTTGAAACCTTGATGTCTTCCAGAGCGTTTTGGATGGTGTTTGAATATTGCTGGGATAGCCGGTTGCTTTCCTCTGCCAGCGGTTTCGCCTGCTGGTATTGGGATACTGCGGTTATCAGACGGGTCATGTCCTCAGTCCGATTATCCGCGCTGAGCCGCAACTTCGTTGTCGTAGAAGCTTTGTCAGCTGCTTCGCTGACGATCCGTTTGATGATTCGCGCACCGTCTTCGCTGATACCTCGTATGGCCGCCAATTGATATATAGACGAGGTCAGCATGTCGGCGTACGTTACGTATCCACTATCGCGTAGCGCTTTCACGCGGATGCCGTGTTTGTCCCGATTGACTTCTTCTACCGGGATTTTCTCCATGAGTTTCAGAACTTGCGTGGCAACGTAGCGGTTTGTCTCCTGCTGGATGGATTCCCGATAAATGGCGTCGGATTTTGCGATTTCGTTTAACGCTTCCTGGATTTTCTGGCATTGCTGGGATATGTTTTTTGCGTCAGAAGATGAAAAAGAGCGTTTCGTAGCGTGACTCTTCTTTTCAGCGGACACTCGGACATGTTTTCCAGCCATCCTGCATTCCTTCCGCGTTTTCTGTTTTGTTCCCTGTTAAGGAATTGTGATTTTAATTTTCGCATGTTTTATGTTTTTGTCATTCTACTCTGACGTACGCGAAAGAGGGGGTATGCTGCAAGTGAGGGTTGTTCAAGGAAGAAGGGCCGCAGTGATGCGTTTTGCCACCGTTGCTTTTGCTCAGTCGGATTTGACTATTTGGTATGTCGCGATTGTTCTGCCGATTCTGATTCTTGCGACAATCGTAACGATTTGGGGCAATCAAATTACTGGCAAGGCTGGTGAGCATTGGGCTAGTGAGGAACTGAGGAAACTGCCACAATCAGAGTACCGTTTGCTGAACGATTTGGTGCTCAAGGATTCGACGGGACTGCATCAGATCGATCATGTGGTTGTTTCGGTGTATGGCATTTACGTGGTGGAGACGAAGAACTATACCGGCACGATTTACGGCGATTCCAAATATTCTGAATGGTTCATGTACCTTGGCAAGAACAAAAGAAAAATCCATTCGCCTTTGCGGCAGAATTACGGGCACATTCAATGTTTGAAGGAATTATTGGGATTGGAAGATTCGGTTTTCATCTCGATTGTATGCTTTGCGAATCGTACCAAGTTCAAAGTGAAGACTCATTCCGATCGCGAGTTCGTGGTGCATACGAATGATCTGAAGTCTGCGGTGCTTGACCATCCGTAATGCATGGGGCTTGACATGAACGCAGTGGCGGACAGGTTGGAAAGCCTGAATATTATAGATAAGGCAGTTCGGCACGAACATATCCGTGATTTGCAGAACACATATTCCGGGAAACTCTGAGAGAGCTAGTTGAGAGTTGAATGTACATAATTTCGGATGGCTGGATGCGATGGCCAAACGATAATGCCGGTAGACTACGTAACGTAGGAAACAAGCAAGGACGATAGTAAATGATTACCGGAGCGACGAAGAACAAGGTTGACGACATCTGGCAGCGCATGTGGGAGGGTGGTGTCACCAACCCCATCGAGGTCATCATGCAGCTGACGTACCTCATGTTCATGAAATCCTTGGATGACAAGGAGCTCGAAGCCGAGAACATGGAAATGCTGGGGATGACTGCTAAGCATGTGTTCCCGCAAACGGAGGAAGGACAGGCAATCCGTTGGAGCCGGTTCAAGGATCTTCCTGCGGAGCAGATGTTTGACGTGGTCAGCCAGAAGGCGTTCCCGTTCATCAAAACCATGCATTCGGATAACGCCTTTGCGGAAAGCATGGAGGACGCTGCCTTCGGTTTCAACAAGCCCAAGACGCTTGAAAAGGCCGTTTCCGGCATCGACGAGCTGCTGTCGAACTACGTGCAGGACGCTGACGATCTTGGCGACCTGTACGAATACATGCTGAGCAAGCTCAATACCGCGGGCACGAACGGCCAGTTCCGCACACCACAGCACATCAGGAACATGATGGTGGCGCTTGCCGGTCCGAAACCCGGCCAGCTTATCTGTGATCCGGCGTGCGGCACGGCGGGATTCCTTATTTCCGCAGCCGAATCCATCAGAAAGAACCATGGCCAGGAGATGACCGAGGAACAGTGGAAGACGTTCTCCGGCGAGCAGTTCACTGGTTTCGACACGGATCAGACCATGGTGCGCATTTCCGCGATGAACCTGCTGCTGCATTCCATCGATCATCCCGACATCCGCAACCAGGACAGCTTGTCCCGTCTGAACGCCATCCGCGACAAGTTTGATTTGATTCTTGCCAATCCGCCGTTTACCGGCAGCGTGGATGTTGAGGACATCGATGATTCGCTGAAGGCGGTTGTGGAAACTAAGCAGACGGAGCTGTTGTTCGTCGCATTGTTCCTGCGCATGCTCAAGCTTGGTGGCCGTTGCGTGTGCATCGTGCCGAACGGCGTGCTGTTCCGTTCCAACTCGAAGGCATACCGGCAGTTGCGCGCCGAACTGGTGGACAGCCAGAGGCTCGAAGCGATTATTTACATGCCGTCAGGAGTATTCAAGCCGTATTCGGGCGTAAGCACCGCTATTCTCGTGTTCACAAAGACGGACGCGGGCGGCACGGACAAGGTTTGGCTCTACAACATGGAGGGTGACGGATACACGCTCGACGACAAGCGTGACCCGGACGAGAAGCACAACGACATTCCCGACATTCTCGAGCGATGGGGAAACCTCGACGCGGAAGAACAGCGCGCCCGTACTGATAAGAGCTTTCTGGTGCCGAAGAGTGAGATCGTGGAAAACGATTACGATTTCAGCTTCAACAAGTACGCGGAAACAAAGTACGAACGTATTGAATATCCACCGACTGAGGAAATCCTCGCCGATCTTGATGATTTGAACAGGCAGATGACGGAAAGCCTCGCGGAACTGCACAAAATGCTCGGAGGAGGCCAGAATGACTGACAAACCCCAATTTGTCGGAAAGAAAGTAACAATTGGCGAACTTGGAAAAACTCAGAGTGGCGGTACACCTTCAAGTAAACATCCTGAGTTTTTTAACGGTTCTATTCCTTGGATCGGGACTACGGCACTTAATGGAAAATTCCTTGGCAAAAATGACGCAGTCAAGCTCATCACAGAGGAAGCGGTTGCCAAGAGTGCCACAAAAATTGTCCCCGAAAAATCAATTATGGTGGGAATCCGAGTCGGAGTAGGCAAAGTTGCGATTAATGCTGTCCCGATGTGTACTAGCCAGGATATCGTTTCAATTGTTGGAATCGATGAAGCATCATGGAACAAGGAATACATTTCACTGGCTCTTCAATACAAAGCACCACTTCTTGCGGCGCAGGCTCAAGGTGCGACGATTGCCGGTATCACCTCGAAGACTCTTAAGGCTATTGAGATTCCGGCTATACCTATTAATGAACAGAACAGGGTCGTCGACATATTAAGAAAGCTTGAGAATCAAGTTGGTTTTGTTCGCAAACAGCTTTGCGGTCTTGATGCTCTCGTCAAATCCCGGTTTGTCGAAATGTTTGGAACGCCTGATAATAACATTCATTCGCTCCCAATTAAGACAATGGGTGAAATTTCGGAGCAATTAATTGCAGGTGGCGATAAACCCAGAAAAATCAGTAAGAATAAGGATCTGAAACACCCTTATCCTGTGTTTGCAAATGGAACGATTGCAGATGGCTTGCAAGGTTTTTCTGAAGAAGCAAGAGTTAATAAATCCGCCGTAACGATTGCGGCAAGAGGAACAATAGGCTTTTGTCTCGTAAGAGAACCTGGCTTCACACCTGTTGTCCGTTTGATCTCTCTGGTTCCTAAGCCGTCAATAAATGTTGTTTATTTAAAATATTTCATTGATTTACTAAATCTCGCGGGGAGCGGGTCAAGTCAAGCTCAGTTGACGCTTCCGGCATTTCGTGAACAGCAGATTCTTGTACCTGAATTGAAGGAGCAGTTGGAATTTTCCACCTTTGTTGCGCAGGTCGATAAATCGCGATTTGTCGCCCAGCAACAGATCGAAAAACTGCAAATGCTTTACGATAGCCTCGCTCAGGAGTATTTCGGAGATTAGAGTTCGTTAAACCCTGATATTGCAAGGTTCTCGATGGCTTACGGCACCTTTTTTTGTAGGGAAACCAACAAGGAGGTGCCTTTTCTCATGCAACAGACAATCGAACGAATTGACCGTCTTATGGCCCCTGTGCTGAATGATGAGCAGGCTTCGGAACTTCATACGGTGCTTGTGGCCTGTCTAACTGAGAAAGGTGGGAATCCACGCGGTCCCGAAACAATGACCGAATGCATAGACTTGTTTCTTGCCGCGAAGAAGCTCGAAGGTTGTTCAGAACGGTCGTTGCGTTACTATGCGACCACATTGTCCCGTTTTGCTACGGAAATCTCCAAGCCGGCTCACGACATCACCACCGACGATATTCGCGACTATCTCACACGATATTCGCGTGATGGCCGCGTAGGCAAGACAACAATCGACAACATCCGCCGCGTCATCTCCAGTTGCTTCTCCTGGCTTGAAGAGGAAGACTACATTTACAAAAGCCCTGTACGTAGAATCAAGAAAATCAGGACTTCGAGAACGTTGAAACCCGTGTATTCGGACGAATCGCTTGAACAACTCCGTGACTCCTGCAAGGAGACGCGTGACCTTGCAATGATTGATTTATTGACATCTACGGGCATCAGGGTAGGCGAGCTGGTGCAGCTGAATCGTCGTGATATCGACTTCGATGCACGCGAATGTGTGGTCCACGGCAAAGGAGACAAGGAACGACGAGTCTACTTCGATGCCCGTGCGAAAACTCATCTGCTCGTATACCTTGAACAGCGAATGGATGACGAGCCCGCCTTGTTCGTTTCCCTGCATCGCCCCTTCAAAAGGTTGGAAATCAGCGGAGTTGAAGCCAGGCTCCGCAAACTCGGCGACGATTCGGGCGTCAAACACGTGCATCCGCACAAGTTCCGACGTACCTTGGCTACGAAGGCCATAGACAAAGGCATGCCGATCGAACAAGTGCAAGTACTGCTCGGACATAGCAAAATCGACACCACGCTCTGCTATGCGCAGGTTGATCAGGATAATGTCAAGCGTTCCCACCGCAAATTCATCTCATGAAGTCGAGCAAACCCCAATTTGTTGGGCAGAAAGTGAAGCTGAGTGATATCTGCTCTATCGTGTCAGGTGCAACTCCTAAAACTACAGTTAAAGATTATTGGGGCGGAGATATCAAGTGGATAACCCCATCTGAGCTGAATGATGACAGTCATGTTATCTATAACACTGCGAAGCATCTGACAGAAGCAGGATTCGCAAGTGCGAGGCTACGTATGTTCCCAGAAGGAACAGTTCTACTTACGACACGTGCGCCAATCGGCAAAGTAGCTATCGCCGGTGAACCAATGTGTTGTAATCAAGGATTCAAAAACCTTGTCTGTTCTGATGCGGTAAACAATGAATATTTGTATAGATATCTAAAGAACCGATCATCAGAATTGCAAGCATTGGGACGTGGGGCTACTTTTAAAGAACTTTCAAAGAAAGAGGTCGCTGCATATGAAATCAATTTACCACCATTGAAGCGTCAATTGGAGGCTGTGGAAAAACTTGCGTTGGTGGATAAGCAGGTTGTTATTGCAAAAACGCAGCTTGACAAACTTGATTCTCTTGTCAAATCCCGGTTTGTCGAAATGTTTGGAACGCCTGATAATAACATTCATTCGCTCCCAATTAAGACAATGGGTGAAATTTCGGAGCAATTAATTGCAGGTGGCGATAAACCCAGAAAAATCAGTAAGAATAAGGATCTGAAACACCCTTATCCTGTGTTTGCAAATGGAACGATTGCAGATGGCTTGCAAGGTTTTTCTGAAGAAGCAAGAGTTAATAAATCCGCCGTAACGATTGCGGCAAGAGGAACAATAGGCTTTTGTCTCGTAAGAGAACCTGGCTTCACACCTGTTGTCCGTTTGATCTCTCTGGTTCCTAAGCCGTCAATAAATGTTGTTTATTTAAAATATTTCATTGATTTACTAAATCTCGCGGGGAGCGGGTCAAGTCAAGCTCAGTTGACGCTTCCGGCATTTCGTGAACAGCAGATTCTTGTACCTGAATTGAAGGAGCAGTTGGAATTTTCCACCTTTGTTGCGCAGGTCGATAAATCGCGATTTGGCGGAATGCTCCACCTTCTCAACAGCCTCTCTGGAATTATGCATGCAAGCTTCTTTTCTGTGGCTGACACAGACTAGAAACGATTGGAAAAACACTGGAATAACACCCTATGCAAGCCGTGGAAGCGGTACGATGAACTCATATGGTGTTTTCCGCGGTGTGATGGGGCTGGAGGGGCATATCATGAGCAATTTTTCGTTCCTGCTGGGTCAGGATGATTACGAGCAGTTCGCCATTCCATGCGTCGAAGCTGAAAAAGCGTTCTCCATTTCTCCGACCATGTGCGCCATGGCCACGCGCAAAGCGTTCGAACTGGCGGTGAAATGGGTGTACGCGGCGGACCGTTCCATCCAAATGCCGTATCGCGACAATCTCCAATCGCTAATCCACGAACCCACTTTCGAACGCGCGATCGGCAACCAGAAAATGTTGGATTCGTTCCAATACATCGTCAAAGCCGGAAACATCACCGTCCATGGCAAGACGCGCATCAGTCCCAAGGACGCGATGTTCGATCTGAAACTCCTGTTCGTGTTCATCCAATGGATCGACTACTCGTACGGCAAATGGTACGAAAAGCGCGTCTTCGATCCGAAACAAGTGCCGTGCGTCCAACAAGCGCTCTCCCGTAAGGAAGTCCAAGCCAAAGAAGACGCCGCGAAACAGGAACTCGCCAAGGAACTGAGCGCCAAAACCGAACGTATCCAGGAACTCGAACGTCAGCTTGAGGAATCCCGAGCCGCGCTGTCCGTGCAGAAGGCTCCGCGTCCACCCATGCCGGACAGCGAGATGGATATCAGCGAATACGAGACGCGGCAACGGTTCATCGACCTTGATTTGCGGCTCGCCGGATGGGATGTTGATTCCGAGGCTGAGGTCGTCAAAGAACGCAAGGTCACCGGTATGGAAGACCATGAGGGGCAGGTCGGCTATGTCGACTACTACCTCAAAGGCAGAGACGGCAAGCCGCTGGCGATCATCGAGGCGAAACGAACCTCGTATGATCCGAAGAAAGGACTGGAACAATCCAGACAGTACGCGAAATGTCTGGAACGCGAATTCGGATACCGTCCGCTGATTTTCCTGAGCAACGGATACGCCACGGAATTCGTGGATGACGAGAACGGTCCATCCCGTCCGGTCGGGGGAGTGTTCTCGCAGGATGACCTGCAACGCATTATGAACCGGCGCAGGGAAGCCATCGATCCGCGGACCGTTCCGGTGAACGAGAAAGTCGCCGGACGCTACTACCAAATCGAAGCGATCAAAGCGTTCTGCGATAACCTGTGGAAAGGCAAGCGTCGTGGACTGCTCGTCATGGCCACGGGAACAGGCAAAACCCGCGTATCCGCCGCACTTACCGACGTGCTCATGCGCGCGCGGCTTGTGAAAAACGTGCTGTTCCTTGCCGATCGTGTCGAACTGGTCAAGCAGGCGAAAAGCGCTTACGGCGAATACTATCCCGACTGGTCGCTATGCAATCTGTGCGACAACAAGCACGACGTCGACGCCCGGGTTGTGTTCTCCACCTACCAGACGATGATCGGTGCAATCGACACCGAAACAGCATCTGACGGAAAGCCTGCGTTTTCTCCGGGACATTTCGACCTGATCATCGTGGACGAAGCACACCGGTCTATCTTCAAAAAATACAAGGATATTTTCGACCATTTCGACGCGTTGGTCGTAGGCTTGACCGCCACACCACGCGATGAAGTGGACCGCAACACCTATGACTTCTTCCAAGCGGAACATGGCGTGCCAACGTATCTGTACGAATACAAAACCGCCGTGGAACGAGACCACTATCTCGTACCGTTCTACAACATCGAAGCAAAAACCAAATTCACCGACGAAGGCATCACATACGATGACCTGTCCGAAGAGGACAAGGAACGTTACGAAGATGATTTTGGCGAAGACGATGGCGAGGGCGGAGTCGAAGTACCCGACCATATCGACGCGGACGCATTGAACAGATTCGTCATGAACGCCGGCACGGTAGACGCCGTATTGCAAGACCTCATGGAACATGGCATCAAAACCATGGGCGGAGAACAGATAGGCAAAACCATCATTTTCGCGCAGAACCAAAAACACGCGCGTTTCATCGTGGAACGATTCGGCGCACTATATCCCAAGCTTGCTCGTGGCGGCTTCATCAAGGTCGTGGTGCACAGCGAAGACTACTCGCACGCGATCATCCAGGATTTCAAACGCAAAACCATGCCCGTCATCACCGTTTCGGTGGACATGATGGACACCGGCGTGGACGTGCCGGAAGTCGTGAATCTCGTGTTCTTCAAAAAAGTTCGTTCGCGTATCAAATTCTGGCAGATGATCGGTCGTGGCACACGCCTATGTGAAGGACTCGACTGCGTGGACGGCATCGACGGCGAATACGTGGACAAGAAGCGTTTCTACATTTTCGACTATTGCGGTAATTTCGAATTCTTCCGCGAGCAGAAGAACGATGCCGATGAGAAGCCGGTCACGTCCCTCAGTGAGAGGATATTCTCACGCAAAACCGAACTGGTCCATGCATTACAGTCGAGCGAATTCACTTCCGACGAAAACCTCATGGCATGGCGTGACGAACTCGTCAACGACATTCACGGACAAGTCGCATCCTTGGACGAATCCAAGGTATCAGTGCGATTGCGGCGCGAATACGTGGAAAAATACCGGAACATTAAAACGTTCGAACATTTAAGCGACATTGACGTGCACGACCTGACCGGCGAAGTCGCGCCTCTTACGCATTACGACGGCGAAGACGAGTATGCGTTACGTTTCGACGCGCTGATGTACGGCCTTATGGTGGCTTCCGTCAGAGGACGGACCGCCGCGAGACATAAGACGAAAATTCGTGCCATTGCCACGAGGCTCAAGGAACGCATGACCATTCCTCAAGTCAAAGAGCGGGAAACGGAAATCAAACTGGTCGCCGACAATCCGGATTACCTCGATGGGGCCTCCCTTGAGAAACTGGAGCGGATTCGTATGACACTGCGCGATCTGATTCGCTTCATTGCGGACTCCACTGCCAGGAAAATGGTCATCACGGACCTGAAGGACCCTGTCATCGACCGATCGGAAGGACGGGAATTCGACACAGCCGAGCATTACGAAGACTACAAGCAGAAGCTCAACCGATACATCAACGAGCACAGCAACGATGAGGTCCTCCGTAAACTCCACTACAACGAGCCACTTTCCGGCAAGGACTTCTCGAACCTTGAAAACATCATGATTCATGAGCTTGGTTCCAGAGAGGAATACCAGAAGGCGTTCGGAGACGTTCCTCTCGGACTGTCGGTGCGCCGTATCATTAAACTCGACCATCAGGCGACAATGAAGGCGTTTGGCGAATTCATCAACAACCATTCGCTCAGTCCAGCGCAGAACGCGCTGATGAACAGAATCATCGACTACGTCGAACAGAACGGATACGTCCAGCCGGAAGACCTTGCCCGACCGCCGTTCGACCGGCCGAAGCCCTTGTTCCTGGTGTTTGGTAAGGAACTGATGGACCTGAAAGTATGCATCGAACGTTTGAACGCCAACGCCATGGCGCCCATCGCGTGATGGCATAGGGCAGACGTGTAACGAAAGTTTCATCCTACGAAAACGCGTGTTTCGTAATAGCTGGTAATCGTTGTAATGGACGTGATGCGGAACGTGCGTGAGCGAGTATGTGAGCGTACGTGTCAGGTGAGCCGTTCCAGCAGCCAGTCACGTAGGATGACGACGTGGTTGACGCGCGGATCGCGTGCCGCGTACAGCAGGGTGACGTTGGTGTCGCGTAGCAGATTGCGTACGTCGTCGGCGAATCGCGCCGCTTCGGGACGTGAATCGAGCTGCTCTATGTAGCGTGCTTTGAATTCGTCGAACTTCGCCGGATCGTGCGCGAACCATTTACGCAAATCGGTGGTGGGCGTCACCTCCGTTTTGGCCCATCGGTCGAGCTTCGCGCGTTCCTTGGAAACACCGCGCGGCCAGATGCGGTCCACAAGGATACGGTAGCCGTCATCGTCGGCAGGGTTGTCGTAGATTCGTTTGATGTTCAGCATGTGCGTTGCCATACTTTCACGGTACCGCGCCAACACATGTATGCAACCGTTCGAAGTGAAATTGCGCTCCCAGAGTAGCGGGACCGACCCCGTACTCATCACTTACAGAAAAGTCGCAACGGATTGCGATCGGAAACGGGGACAATTCAAAGACTGTTGGTGACGAACTGCCTAATAAGCGCCACGGTCCGATCAATCTGGTCATCACCGGAAATAGCGGCCACACCATCGCCCTGCTGCACGCCATAGCTGCCGAACTGCGCATGGTTGCCGCCCTTGATCACCCGTTCGTAATATTGCTTCGGCATGCGCTGCCGCGCGGATTCGACTTTTTTGCGGTTCAGTATGTCGTCTTTGCTGCCGTATACGGATAGTACGCGTAGTTTTGTTTTGCTTAGGTCATCGGTTGGGTAGGAGGCGAGGAGGATAAGTCCGTCCCAGTTGTCGGTATGTTTGCTGATGTAGTTTGCTGCCATCGTGCCGCCGAGCGAATGGCCGGCTATGTACCAGTGGTCGTATGAGTAGCCGGCGATATCGCTGCGTACCACGTCTGCGCGGTTGATGCCGAAGATGGCGAGGTTGGCGGGCATTTTCATTAGGAAGCAGTCGATTCCTGACGCGGCGGTTTCCTGCATGAGCGGCGCGTAGGCGCTTGCTTCGACTTTCGCGCCGGGGTAGAACACCATCGCCGTTGTTGTGCCGGGGCCGTCGAATAGCCATCCGTCTTCGATGTCGGTGACTTTCACCGTTGGATTGGATTGCGTTGCCGACGTTGACGGCGTGATGGTAGTCGTTGACATAGTAGACGCCGTATCCTGCCAGAACGATCAGGACTGCTATGATTGCGGCGAGAATGCGGTGGAACGTTCGATGTTCCATGGCGCTTCCGAACCCTAAAAACACACTTTCTTTCACTATAATCCGTTCGATGTGTGCTTTGTGGAGTGGAGGGGATTGTAGTCGGTGCCGCCTAGCATGCATTACTGGAACGATGCCAGTCGTGACGATTGGTTACGTCCGGAATGCATGGAGAGGCGGCTTGGGAAGCAGCATGGGTAAGAACAGCGCGAAACCAGCGAAAACGAAGAATGTGACGCCCGCGGTCACGCCATGGGGTAAGAACCGCGTGAAGAACACCGAAACCGGCAAGCATGTGCTCATCATGCCGGGCATAGGCTACACCGTGGATCGGCCATTGCTGTATTGGGCCGCGCAGGCGCTCGCCGCTGACGGATGGTTTGTGGATCGGCTTGATTTGAAGCTGACGGAGGATGTCGAGTTTCCGGAAATGATCGCCTGCATGGAACGTGTGGTCGACCAATGGCGGGCCGAGGCGCTTGAACATGCTGCAGAATCCGGTGAGGAAGCACGGCTGCTGGTTGTCACCAAGTCACTGTCCACGCTTTCCTACCCGCATTCGGCGAAGCTGGGCTTGCGTGTGGTGCTGCTCACTCCGGTATTGAATCCGCCGCCCTTCGACAAGCACAAGTCGATCATCCCCGCGCCGCTGCCGGGTGCGGTCGGCAGTCCGATGCCGTTGATCTGCGCCGGCGACGCCGACCCGTATTTCGATGACGCCAAGGCGCATCTGCTCACCGACCATGTGCGCACGTTCGCCGGTGCCAACCATTCCATCGAAGTGCCGGACGATTGGCGTACGTCGCTCGACTATCTGAAACAGGTCACGCAAGCCATCGTCGACTACGCCGGCTGAATCGGACGGGAAGACGAGAGGGGAGAAGGGC
>OLOC01001294.1_pt1 | contig 15151 bp, 11 predicted proteins | sample 1643111 | NCBI WGS metagenome assembly OLOC01 (sample SAMEA3136633, study PRJEB25190) | human gut metagenome
GTATCGGGCTTCTGAAACGTGAATGCCCACATCGTGAAGAATGGCTGCTGCTTCGAGCACGAAGAGGTCTTCCTCGTTCATTCCCTCTGCTATCGCAATCATACGGGCAAAGTCGTGTACCTTTACGAAATGCTGGATGCGTGGCGCATCGCCACCATCATATTTTATCATCGCCCTCATCAGTTGGGCGAGTGTCAATTCCTTGTTTGTCATAATCTTATGTTTTTACCAATGTTTTTATGTCTATTGGATGGAATGTCTTGTTTTACAGTGGATTACGCCCCAAGAAGAAAGGCTAGTCCGCTGATATGATGAAGATGCCAAAACCGAAGCCAGTAGTGCGTTGCACAAAACTGGCTCCGATGCTCAACAGAAAAAGTTCGATGACAATATTGTCCATTCTGCTGTAGGCTTATTGATGGATGTAATCCAGAATCTGCTCTGCATGAATCTTGGTCTTGATCTCCTTTGGAGTGAATATTTTCTCAATAATGCCTTCTTCGTTGACAAGATAGGTGGTGCGGAGGATTCCGATGGTCTTTCTGCCGCAGGTTACCTTCTCGCCCCAGCAGCCGAGTTCCTGCAAAAGGGTGGTCTCGGTATCGGCAATAAGAGGGAACTGCAGACCCTTGGTTTCTGCAAACTTCTTCTGCAGTGCCTGCTTGTCCTTGCTCACGCCGATAATCTCGTAACCGGCTGCTGCCAGTTCCTCCTTATGAGCCTGCAGGGAGCAGGCTTCGGCAGTGCATCCGCTGGTGTTAGCCTTCGGATAACTGTAGAGCACTATCTTGCGACCACGATAGTCGCTTGCCTTGATTTCACATCCGTCCTGGTCAATGCCAAGAATCTCTGGTATTCTATCTCCTACATTCATAATTATTTATTATTTAAAAAGTTATACTATTCTTCTATCTATTATTTCTTCCTTTTCACCCCTCTTACTGCCTCACTTTCCAATGGATTCTCGGGCCAGAAGTGCTTGGGGTAGCGGCGCTTCAGCTCCTTGCGCACCTCGAAATAGGTGGATTGCCAGAAACTGGCGAGATCCTGCGTAAGCTGAACGGGCTTGAAACCTGGAGAGAGCAGCTCCAGCAACAGAGGCTGCCTGCCATCATCAACAGCTGGCGTCTGAGTCATTCCGAAGCATTCCTGCAGACGAACACTGAGGATGGGAGCCTCGGCTCCCTGACGATAGTCGATGCGGATATGACTGCCCGATGGAACCACGATGTGGGTGGGTGCGAGGCGGTCTATCTCCTGCTGCTGCTCGTATGGAATCTGTGCCCAGAGTATTTCCGGGAGATTGAGCTTCCTGAGTTCGGCAGTGCTCGTCTTGAGCTTTCCGCCCTGGTCCAGATAGAAGGGCAACCATTTGCCAGCTGTCTCCATCAGGTGCGCTGTGGACAGATCGGGCAACTCCATTTCAGGGTGCCACTCTCTTACCTTCGCCACCCTCCGCTGCAACCGCTGAACGTCTTCGTTCCAATCCAGCATGCTGAGTCCTTCCTTCCGGATGGCGGTGCAGAGTATATGGATAATCTGCTGTTTGTCGGCATCCTGGAGTGGTTTGCTATCTACCACCAGGGTTCCGATGCGTCGCTCTCTCTGCATCCTGATTATTCCCGCCTTACTGTCCCACGAGATGTTGTCGAACTCGTGGGTAGGGAGGTCGATGATGTTTACGGGAGCCGAGAGAAACACCCTGCCTGCCTTTCCTGAAGATGGAAGCGGGGTGGAAGCATTCGCGCCCGACGGCTGAGCAGATACATTGAGCGAGGCGATGGCGAGCCATTGCTGCGCCGACATTGCATCGCTTGAATCGATGAAGATTGTCTTGCCGTTCGACATTCTGAAATGGCCGATATTATCGATGGCCATGGCGATGCGCTCTGGATAGGCTAGGGCTATCAGTCTGCCCACTTCCTCTGCATCCACCGGCTCATTGTCTTCCTTCACCTTGAGCATCTTGCGGTATTCCTGGGCTATCTGGGCAATGCGTGCCCATCTGCCCAGACTGTTTTTCTGTCGCTGCGAACGGAGGATGGAGAGGCGCAGCGCCATATCCGAATCCTCTGAATCGCTCATCGGGTCTTTCTCTTCCAGCAGGGCGGCAACGTCGCAGGCTAGAGCTTTGAGTGCAGAAGATTCTGAACTCATCATCATCTTGGCGATGCGTGGATGACAAGGCAATGTTGCCATCTTCCTGCCCAATGGGGTGATGCTGCCATCCGGTTCTATCGCTTCAAGAGAAAGAAGCAATTCTTTGGCATTGAGTAGGTTACTGCCTGGTGGCGGAGTAAGCCAGAGCAGCGACTGGGGATTGTTCTCGCCAAAGGCTGCAATGTCGAGCACCATCGATGTAAGGTCAGCTTCCTCTATCTCCGGTCGGCGCTGGTCTTCCATCAGATGTTCCGAGGTCTGAGTCCACAACCGGTAGCAGATTCCTTCAGCCACTCGTCCGGCTCGTCCTTTTCTCTGGGTTGCCATATCCTTGCTGATGGTAACGGTTTCCAGGTGGCTCAATCCCGTTCGGGCGTCGTAAACCAGTTTTCGGCAAAGTCCGGAATCCACCACGATCCTCACGCCTTCGATGGTAAGTGAGGTTTCTGCGATAGGTGTGGCGAGCACAATTTTCCTTTCTTCCTCACTGGATGGGGCGATGGCGAGGCGCTGCTTCTCGGGTGGAAGATTGCCGTAGAGAGGATAAACCTGCGGAACGGTAAGTTCAGCTGAAGCCCTGCTGAGGCTTGCATCCAATATCTCCTTGCATTTCAGAATCTCCGACTGTCCAGGAAGGAAAGCCAGAATATCTCCCTCGTACCTATCTGCAGCCTTGAGGATGGTAGCCGCCACCTCTTTATATATGTCGTATCGAGCAATATCGGTTTCAGAATAAACGGTCTCTACGGGGAACATCCGTCCTTCGCTCTCTATCAATGGTGCCTGAAGAGCCTCGCAGATGGCGGAAGCATCGATGGTTGCCGACATGATGATGATCTTCAAATCTGGTCGGATGATTTCCTGTGCCTGTCGGGTGAGGGCAAGTGCCAGGTCGGAGTTGATGCTTCGCTCGTGAAACTCATCGAAGATGACGGCGCTCACTCCTTCGAGCGTGGCATCATGGATGAGCATTCGGGTAAGTATTCCCTCGGTGAGCACCTCGATGCGGGTTTCTGAAGAAACTTTGTTCTCGAAGCGTACCCGGTAACCCACGGTCTTGCCCACGGGTTCGCCCAAGATGCTTGCCATTCGTTCAGCTATCTGACGGGCAGCAAGGCGGCGTGGTTCCAGCATCAGAATCCTGCCCTGTGGGGTAGCCTCGAGGAGGGTGAGTGGAAGCACGGTGGATTTTCCGGCTCCCGGCGGAGCAGTGACAACAAGGTTTGCCGACTCCTTCAGGGTGCTGTTGATGGCGTCGGCTATCTGGAATGCTGGCAGATGACCAGCCTGCTGTTGGATTCTATCGTAATTCATACTGCAAAGATACACATTTTTTTTGTGATGGGCAAATGATTAGAAAGGTAATGCATGAGAATGGCGAATCTTGTAGATTTTTTCCCTTATCTGGTTCCATTTGGCAAGGACCAGATAGCCAGATACGACTGCCAGATAGAGAAGCATCAACTGAAGGAGTGACAGATGAAGATGGTCTATGCTGGCACCCGGCAACAGACTGGTAAGCCGGAAGGCGGTATGGGTGGCTTGGGTAATGCTGGCAAGTACTGCTGCTATATGTTGCATCAGCCAGAAGCCGACGGAGGCAAGGCTGGAAATGTAGGTAAGGGGAGAAAGCAGCAGGAGTAGGGCACAAAGATAGAGGATGAGGGTGGCTGCCGGGATGGCGATGAAGCTGGTGAGCAGGGAGTAGCAGGATATTCTGCCGAAATAATAGACGATGAGCGGAAGCGTACCTATCTGTGCCGCCAGGGATACGCTGAATAGTCCCCAGAGGCTACGGATAATCTTGCCGTGGGATTTGAGCAGGTCGAAGAGTGGGGGATAGAACATAAGGATGGAAGCCACGGCGAGAAAGGACATCTGGAAACTGATGTCGAAAAGATGGAAGGGATTCAGAAACAGCATGATGACATAGGCTAGCGCCAGGGTGTTGAGCGAAAGGTCGGGGCGCAGGGATAACAGGCAGAAACTGTAGATGCTGAGCATAGAGGCTGATCTGACGGCACTAGGGGGAAAGCCGATAAAGACGACATACGCCCATACGGCAACGAGGGACAAGGCAATGGTGGGTCTGGAACGGCGCTTTCCGCCCAGAAGAATCACGAAGAGCTGGAAGATAATGCCTATGTGCAAGCCGCTAACTGCCAGTATATGACTTGTGCCGGAGATGGAAAAGCTCTCCTTGGTTTCCCGGTCGAGTGAACCCTTATCGCCCATCGCCATCGCAGAAATCACGGCGAAATCCTGTCCGTCGATATGATAAGTATGCAGCTGCTGTTCCAGCTGCTGGCGGAAGGAACGGCTTGCCAGGATGGTGCGGTCGATGGGGGAGAGTGACTGGTAGGTCATGATGCTGCCAGGTGCTTTCGTCTTATCGATATGATGGGAGGTGATGAAACCGCCCAGACAGAACAGGCAGAGCGACAGAAGGAAGCTCTGAAGAAGGACCAGCTGCTTGATTTTTCTGAAGAAGAGCCGGAAAAGCTGACGGTTTTCATTGAGTACATAGCAGCAGCCGGCTAAGGCTATGGCAATGATGGCTGCAATGAGCCAATAGCGCGTGGAAAAGTAATCATAGCTGTATCTGGCTGTGATGATGCTGAGTGATAGTATGAGGCTGAAGAACATCAGCGGAGTGACTGGGAGTCTTTTATTTCTGTCCATTTTAGCCGTGTTTTCAGGTTCGTTTAAAAAAGAGAAGCCCGACAAAAGGTTGGGATAGTCCAACTCTCTTATCGGGCTTCTCATATATATAATAATGTATAAGCCTGCCTGGAAGCAGGAATATATCATTTCGGGAGATTACTCTCTCTCTGGAGATTATTTGCCGAATCCGAAGATACGCTTGATGAATTTCTTCACTGCATTTTCGTTCTTCTGTGGATTGACAACAGGAGCATACTTGCGAGGACCGGAATTCTCAGTTCCCTTCTTCTGCTGGTTCTGCTGAGCGCCACCCTGCTTCTTCTGGGCTACGCCTCTGCCTCGGCCATTGCTTCCAGGACGAACGTTGTTCTCATTGCCTGGGCGCTGGTTGCCGTTCTCGTTATTGCGCTGCTTATTGTTGTTGCGCTGCTTATTGTTGCGGCGCTTGTTGTTATTGTGGTTCTTCTGCTCGCCGTTGTGCTGCTCAGCGTTTCTCTGTTCATTGTTCTTGAACTCGCCATTCTTCTGTGCATCATTCTCGTGATTCTTCTGTGCACCATTCTCTCCATTGTTCTGAGGAGTCTTTTCCTGACGCTCGTTTGGCTTGTTTGGCTTGCGCTTGTGTGAAGTCTGGTCGCGGTCTTTCTGTCTGCGGCTCTTGGCGCTGGTCTTGCTCTTGCCCTCGCCGTTGCTGTTATTGTTGCCGCCGCGGTTGCCGTTGCGGTTGTTTCCGCCCTGTTTTCCGCCCTTGCCCTTTCGACCATTGTTGCGTTTTGAAGGCTTGTTGAGCTTGATGTATTCAGGGCCTTCGCCGCAATCTTCCGGCAGAGGCATCTTCTCTACCACCTTCTCCAGGAACTTCTCAATCTGCTGGAACCAGTATTGGTCTTCCTCGTTGACGAAGGTGATGGCTCTACCATCACGGTTGGCACGGGCTGTACGGCCGATGCGGTGAACATAATCCTCAGTATCGTGAGGAACGTCATAATTGATGACCATCTCGATATCATCAATATCGATTCCACGAGCCACGATATCCGTAGCAACCAGTACGTCTAACTGACCGCTCTTGAACTTGAACATCACATCATCGCGCTCTGCCTGCTCCAGGTCGGAGTGCATGGCACCGCAGTTGATGCCAATCTGCTGAAGGGCAGCAGCCAGCTGCTTCACCTTCATCTTGCTGCCGCTGAACACGATGACGCGCTTCATATCGCCAGCCTTGAAAATATCCTTGATAATGGTCATCTTCTGGGTCTCGTAACAAACGTAAGCCTCCTGCTTGATCTTCTCGGCAGGCTTGCTTACGGCAAGCTTGATCTCTACAGGATCCTTGAGCAGGGTCTTGGCAAGTTCCTCAATTTTCTCAGGCATGGTGGCAGAGAACATGATGGTCTGGCAGGTCTTTGGCAACTTGGAAGCGATGGTATTGATGTCTTCAGAGAAGCCCATATCGAGCATGCGGTCGGCCTCATCGAGAATGAAGAAGCTTACCTTGCTCAGATCTACATTACCCAGGGAAATGTGGGTGATGAGGCGACCTGGAGTAGCAATCACGACATCAGCACCCATGCGGAGACTCTTCAGTTCCTGATCGTAGCGATTGCCGTCGTTGCCGCCATAAACAGCCACGCTGCTCACATCCTGCAGGTAGTAGCCGAAGCCCTGCATGGCCTGGTCTATCTGCTGGGCTAACTCGCGGGTTGGCGACATGATGACGCAGTTGATGGCGTCTTTCGGATAGCCGCCATCATCAAGTTTGCTCAATACAGGGAGCAGATAGGCTGCTGTCTTACCCGTTCCGGTCTGTGCTACGCCCAATACGTCGTGACCTTCCAATATCTCAGGGATACATTTTTCCTGTACAGGGGTGCAAGTGTCGAAGCGCATGTCGTATAATGCGTCGAGCACGTTGTCATTCAAATCTAATTCGTCGAAATACATTCTTTTCCTTTCTTTTGTTGACTATTGAGCCGGATGGATCTTCATCCGTTCCAATGGTCAAGGTTCTTTGTTTCTATGTTTAATTACCTTGGTGCCTTGCGGTAGCAGAAGTAGGCAACGAAGGCGAAGATGATGTTTGGCAACCAAGCGGCAAGTGCCGGAGGGAAGTTTGCCTGGATGGCAAAGGTTGCCGATACAGTTTGCAGCATGATGTAGCCGAAGCTCAGTGCAAGACCGATTCCCAAGGATAGTCCCATACCTCCCTTTCGCTTGCGTGATGAAAGCGAAACACCGATGATTGTGAGGATGAAGGAGGCAAACGAGGCGGCGATGCGCTTGTGGTATTCTACCTGATACTGCACCACATTGCCCGAACCGCGGTTGATCTGCTTGGAAATATACTCCTTCAGTTCCGGACTGGTGAAGGTTTCCTGCTGACCCTTGGAATAAACCAGGTCGGTAGGCTCCATCGTAATCAGCGTATCCTTCTGTGCTCCGCTGGTGATGTGTTCCTTCATACCTTTCAGCTGGCGCACCTTCCAGTTGCTCAGCTTCCAGTGGTATTTGCTGTCGGAGATTGTATCATACTGAATCTCCATCGCCGTAAGGTGGCTTACGAGTTTCTTGTCCTGGAACTTGTCTAGGCAGAATCCGTAACCCCGCTTCGAGTTGTTGTCGTAGTGCTGCATATAGGCAATTACGCCCTTATCTACCTGCAGCTGTACGTTTTCGGCAGAAGTATTCTTCTTCTTGTTCTTGTACATCGTCTCAAAGTTCTGGCGTACTACCGTGCCATGTGGAATCACGTAGGCAGAGAGTACATAGCTCAAGGCTGAGAGCATGATGCAGGTGATGAGGTAAGGACGAAGGAGTCGCTTGAAGGAAACACCTGATGCCAGAATGGCGATGATTTCTGAGTTGCCTGCCAGCTTCGACGTGAAGAGGATGACCGCCACAAACACGAACAACGCACTGAAGAGGTTGGCGAAGTAAGGGATGAAGTTGGCATAATAATCGAAGATAATGGCCTTGGCTGGTGCATGATACTCCGTGAACTTCGCCAGGTTCTCATTGAAGTCGAACACGATGGAGATGGAGATGATCAGTGCAATCGAGAAGAAGTAGTAGCCTAAGAACTTCTTGATAATGTACCAATCTAACCGCTTGATGTATCTCAGTGGGTTGAGATACCTGAGCACCCTGAGGAATCGCAGCTTGTGCCCGATCCAGCCTAGAATGCGGGCTATGCGCTGCAGGATGGCAATGAGCCAGCCGAAGCGAGATTCGAAGGCTCTGCCCATCTTGAGCAGTCTGCGATGTTTTCTGATGTATTTATAATCTTTCATCATTTAATGTAAAATATGTATAGGAGCATCCTATAAAGTTCAATGCTCAAGCTAGATTCGTCGGCCGAGTTGATCGATGATAGAGCGTTTCCACTCTACGAAGTCGCCCTGCTCGATATGGTGGCGTGCATCTGTAACGAGACGGAGATAGAACGACAGGTTGTGGATGCTGGCAATCTGCATGGCAAGGAGCTCCTGAGCCTTGAAGAGATGGTGCAGGTAGGCCTTGGTGGTAATCTGGTCGATGTCGCAGCCGTCTGGATCCACTGGACTGAAATCCATCTCCCACTTCTTGTTGCGCATGTTCATCGTACCATTATAGGTAAAGAGCATCGCATTGCGGCCATTGCGGGTTGGCATTACGCAGTCGAACATATCAACACCGCGCTCGATGGCCTCGAGCAGGTTCTGGGGAGTTCCTACGCCCATCAGGTAGCGAGGCTTGTCCTTTGGCAGAATCTCATTCACCACCTCGATCATTTCGTACATCACCTCGGTAGGCTCGCCTACGGCAAGACCGCCGATGGCATTTCCGTCGGCTCCCTTATCGGCAATGTACTTGGCTGCTTCGCGGCGCAGCTCTGGGAAAGTACAACCCTGGACGATAGGGAAGAGGCTTTGCTGATAACCGTAGAGAGGTTCTGTCTCGTCGAAGCGCTTGATGCAGCGGTCGAGCCAGCGCTGAGTCATCTCCAGACTCTTCTTCGCATACATGAAGTCGCTTTGTCCGGGAGGACACTCATCGAAAGCCATCATGATGTCGGCACCGATGATGCGTTCTGTATCCATCACGTTCTCTGGAGTGAAGAAATGCTTGCTGCCATCGATGTGGGAACGGAACTCGCAGCCCTCTTCTCTGAGCTTGCGGATTCCGGTAAGAGAGAATACCTGGAAGCCGCCGCTGTCGGTGAGGATAGGACGATCCCAGCCGTTGAACTTATGCAGTCCGCCTGCCGCCTTGATGACTTCGAGTCCCGGGCGCAGGTAGAGATGGTAGGTGTTTCCCAGGATGATCTGGGCCTTTACCTGCTGACGCAATTCTTCGAAATGTACACCCTTTACGCTGCCCACAGTTCCCACAGGCATGAAGATCGGAGTCTTGATCTGTCCGTGGTCGGTGGTGATGATGCCGGTGCGAGCATCGCTTGCCTTATCTGTTACTTGTAGTTCAAATTTCATTTCTTTTCTTTTTTGTCATTTTCAGGAATGGTGAAGTCGATAGGGTGCTTTACCTTCTCGTCGGTGAGGGCAAACTCCCAGACATCTGCTACATCTTCTACATAATGGAACTCTACGCCCTTGAGATACTTTTCAGGAATGTCGAGGATGTTCTTCTTGTTTTCCTTGCAGATCACGATGTCGGTAATGCCGGCACGCTTGGCTGCCAGGATCTTCTCCTTGATGCCTCCCACTGGGAGTACCTTGCCGCGAAGGGTAATCTCGCCGGTCATGGCTATGTTCTTGCGAACCTTGCGCTGGGTGATGGCCGAAGCGATACTGGTGGCAATGGTAATACCTGCCGAAGGACCGTCTTTTGGCGTTGCACCTTCGGGTACGTGGATATGGATGTTCCAGTTTTCAAAGATGCGGTAATCCACGCCCAGCAGGTCGATATGCGCCTTGATGTATTCCAGGGCGATGATAGCCGATTCCTTCATCACGTCTCCCAGGTTACCGGTCAGGGTAAGCTTGCCCTGTCGTCCCTTGCTCAGCGAGGTTTCGATAAAGAGAATCTCGCCGCCCACAGAGGTCCATGCAAGTCCTGTTACTACTCCTGCATAATCGTTGCCCTGATAGATGTCGCGGGTGAATGGGGCGGTGCCGAGAATCTCCTTCAGGTCTGATGCGGTGATGGATGGCTTCTCCAATTCCTTGGAATAGGCGAGCTTGTAGGCCATCTTGCGCAGTCCCTTGTTGATCTGTTTCTTGAGCTGGCGCACACCGCTTTCTCGGGTGTAGTGCTCGATGATGCCCTCGATGGCTGCCTTGTTGAAGCTTACCTTCGGGGTGAATTTGTCGAGACCTGTATTCTCCAATTCCTTCGGAATCAGGTGGCGCTTGGCAATCTCTATTTTCTCCTCCGTAATGTAGCCACCTACTTCGATGAGCTCCATTCGGTCGAGTAAAGGACGTGGGATTGAGCTGATGTCATTGGCGGTTGCGATGAAGAGAACCTTAGAGAGATCGTAATCCACGTCCAGGAAATTGTCGTGGAAGGTGTTGTTCTGCTCTGGGTCGAGTACTTCAAGCAAGGCTGATGCTGGATCACCCTGGTGGTTGTTGGCTGAAACCTTGTCTATCTCGTCGAGAATGAAGACAGGGTTGCTGCTGCCTGCCTTGAGGATGTTCTTGACAATGCGGCCAGGCATGGCTCCGATATAAGTGCGGCGGTGACCGCGAATCTCGGCTTCATCGTGCAGACCGCCCAGAGACATTCTCACGTATTTGCGCTTCATGGCCTTGGCAATGCTCTTGCCCAGACTGGTCTTGCCGACTCCCGGAGGACCATAGAGGCAGAGAATCGGACTCTGCATTCCACCCTTCAGGGATCTTACGGCAAGATATTCCAGAATGCGTTCCTTTACTTTCTCCATGCCGTAGTGGTCCTGGTTGAGAATCTTCTGGGCATGAGACAGGCTGAGGTCATCCTCGGTGTATTCGCCCCAAGGCAAATCTACCAGCGTCTGCAGATAGTTGAGCTGGATAGGGTAGTCTGGGCTCTGAGGATGGATGTTGTCGAGTTTAGCCAACTCTTTCTGAAAAACCTTCTGGGTTGCCTCGTTCCATTTCTTGGTCTTGGCTTTTTCGAGCAGCTCCTTCTTTTCCGGACTGCTTTCGCCTTCGCCCAGCTCTTCCTTGATGTTCTTGATCTGCTGCTTCAGGTAATATTCCTTCTGCTGCTCGTCGAGATCAAACTGAGTCTTGTTTCTGATTTCATTTTGCAGGTAGAGCAGTTTCTGCTCCTTGTGCAAGGCCTTGAGTGCCTCTATCAGTCGCTCTGACAGCTTCTCCTGTTCCAGCATCTTGATCTTGTCTTCTGCCGTAAAAGGCAGGGAGGTGCAGATGAAGTTGCATTTCACGAAGCGATTGGTAATCTCATTGATCGCATAGATAGCCTCGTTGGGAATGTTCTCATTGTACTGAATGAATTTGATAGATTCCTCGAAGAATGTTTGGGTCAATGCCTTGAACATAGGATCTTCGGCTTCCTTTTCGGTAGGCCAGGTTTCTGGCAGACTTTCTACATCGGCAAGGTAGAATGGATCCTTATCTACAATCTGCTTCATCTTGCATCTGCCTAAACCCTGTACGATGATGGTTTTCTGATGCTCATCGTTTGGCATGTTGATGACTCTCATCAACTTGGCAAATGTTCCGGTTTCGTACAAGTCTTCCTGATTAGGTGAGTCTATGTCCGCATGCTTCTGGCAAAAGATGCAGAATACTGTTTCTGGATTTTGCTCCAGCATGTTTGCCAACTCCTTGCTTTCCGCCCTGCCTATCAAGATAGGAGTAAGCACGGATGGAAAAACCACCAGGTCGCGGGTGCAGAGGGTAGGATAGACTCCTGCCTCCCTTTCTTGTATCAATACGGATGCATCGCCCTCAAAGTCGGCTATCATCTGGATTTGTGTATTCGAATTTCTGTTCATATTCTATTTGATAAACACTTTTTGGGGTGTATATGAATTTCTGTTCTATTTTGATAAACACTTTTTGGAGTGCATATTCTCTTGAATATATGCTTATAGGGTGCAAAGTTAGTGATTTTTGCCGAGAATCCCATCGTTTTTTCCGAAAATCACCTCTTTATTAGATATTATTATTAATATAAGCAAGAAGACTGTAATAAAATGCTGATTTTTGCGTTACTATTTTAAAAGTAAAACTATGACAGGATTTAAATTCAAACAATTTGAGATTCATCAGGATCGTTGCGCCATGAAAGTGGGAACGGATGGTGTGCTGCTGGGGGCATGGGCACCTGGCGGTAAACGCATTTTGGATGTCGGGTCGGGTACCGGACTCATTTCGCTGATGATGGCGCAGCGCTTCCCTGAGGCGCAGGTGCTGGGTATTGATATGGACGGAGAGGCTTGTGAGGAGGCTGCTGGGAATGTGGCTGCAAGTCCTTTTGCCGATCGTGTCGAAATAGAGTGCTGCCGATTGCAGGACTATCATTCTGCGGAGTCTTTTGATGCAATCGTAAGCAATCCTCCTTTTTTCTTGAATAGCCTAAAAAATCCAGACAGTAAACGTACGATGGCCCGCCATACTGATAGCTTGCCTTTCAGAGATCTTTTCAGGGGAGCAAAAATGCTGCTGAGTGATGATGGAGTTTTTTCAGTGATAGTTCCTTCTGAGGTCCTTGAGGTGGTTGTGTCGGAAGCTTGTATGCTAGGATTTTATCTTGTCAGGCAGTGTGGCGTTAAGACAGTGGAGCGCAAACAGCCTAAACGCTATCTTCTGTCGTTCGCAAAGCATCGGTATAATGGTATGGAAAATACTATAAAAACAATGACCGATTCCGAGGGGAACCGGTCAGAATGGTATGCGAAAATTACAGAAGAATTTTATGTCAGGTAGGGCTAGAGATTCAGCTTTCTCTGTACGAGCTTGCTGATGGCTCCTACTCGCTTGCTTTGGCGCTGGATGTCTTTGTGAATGTCATCGCGCACTATATTTATGTCATTGAAGAAATCGGCAAAGGCTGATTGAATGATGTTCGGTTTGCGTACACTTTTGTCTGCAAACGGATTTACAATCATCTTGATGCCTTTTTCTTCCATGTGCACATCTATGTCGGCGCCAGTCATCACTGGGTCGCCGTCATAATGGATGACACCCGGCTTGCTGCGGAGCTTCTTGCACCGGAAAGACTTGATCTTCGAGTTTTTGTTGAGGGTCTTGTTGAACATGTCGAAACTAACCTGTGAAGCTTCGATGACATCAAACGGTTCCATGATGACCACATCCATCAATCCATCGCTCATAGATGCCTGTGGGGCAATATAGGCGTTGTTGCCGTATTGGGAAGCGTTGGCACATGAGATGAGAAACGCTTTATATTGTTTTGTTCCAGTCTCATCTTCCAGAGTATATGTTTCAGGCTCATATTTCAAGCCTTCTCTAAGAATGTTTTCTGCATAGCTGATCGGCCCACGCTTTCCGCTTTCTGCAAACTTCATACTGACAAAGGCATCGAAGCCCATTCCGCAAGTGCAGAAGAATGGGTATTCGTTGATGACTCCGTAGTCAAGGTCGTGTATTTTGCATGCGTTGATGATCTCAATGCTTTTCTTTAGGTTCATTGGCAACAGCAGGTGGCGCGCCAGGCCGTTTCCTGAGCCGCAAGGCAGAATACCTAATGCTGAGTCGGAATGGACGAGGGAACGGGCCACCTCGTTCACGGTACCATCGCCACCTACAGCAACCACAATGTCTGCATGGTTGTCTCTGGCTTCGGCTGCCAGTTCTGAGGCGTGTCCTGGTCTTTCAGTCATTTTTATCTCGTACTCGAACTGCTCCTTGTCCAAAGTAGAATCTATCAAACTGGGAACCGCTGCTTTGCTGCTGGTTCCAGAAATCGGGTTCATGATGAAAACTATCTTTTTTTTCATATCTTAGTCAAGAAATTGTATTTTTAAACTGCAAAAGTAATAAAAATCCCTAAAATGGCAAGAAATATCTACTAAAAAAAGCATAAAAGTAAACTTTCTTAGGAAAAAAGCGGTTTTATTAGTCTTTTTTTGTATCTTTGCAGCCTGAAACTAGAAAATAAATTAAAATAGAAATAAAGTACACCTATTATAATGGGACAATTACAAGAAAGATACAAGAATTATCGTGTACCTCAGAAGTATATGGAAGCCGGTGTGTATCCATACTTCCGTGAGATTACAAGTAAGCAGATGACAGAGGTAACTGACATCGACGGTCACAAAATCCTGATGTTCGGTTCTAATGCTTACCAGGGTTTGACAAATGATCAGCGTGTTATCGATGCAGCTAAGGCTGCTCTTGACAAGTACGGCTCAGGCTGTGCTGGTAGCCGCTTCCTCAATGGTACACTCGATTTGCATGTGCAGCTCGAAAAAGAGCTTGCTGAGTTTATGGGCAAGGATGAGACATTGTGCTTCTCTACTGGCTTCTCTGTAAACCAGGGCGTGTTGGCATGTGTTGTAGGCCGCGGTGATTATATCATCTGTGACGACCGTGATCATGCCAGTATCGTAGATGGCCGTCGTCTTTCATTCGCTACCCAGCTTCACTACAAACACAATGATATGGAAGATTTGGAGCGCGTGCTCTGTAAGCTTCCTGAGGATGCAATCAAGCTCATCGTTGTGGATGGCGTGTTCTCTATGGAGGGCGATTTGGCTAACTTGCCAGAGATCGTAAAGCTGAAGCATAAGTACAACTGCTCTATCATGGTAGATGAGGCTCATGGCCTTGGCGTGTTTGGTAAGCAGGGACGTGGTGTCTGCGATCATTTCGGTCTGACCGATGAGGTAGATCTCATCATGGGTACCTTCTCTAAGAGTCTGGCATCTATCGGTGGTTTCATCGCATCAGATAAGGATACCATCAATTTCCTCCGTCACAACTGCCGTACTTACATCTTCAGTGCATCTAATACTCCAGCTGCAACTGCTGCTGCTCTCGAGGCACTCCACATCATTCAGAATGAGCCAGAGCGTTTTGAGAATCTTTGGGATGTTACCAACTATGCTTTGAAGCGTTTCCGTGAGGAAGGTTTCGAGATTGGCGAGACAGAGAGTCCTATCATTCCTCTCTACGTTCGTGATGCAGAGAAGACATTCGTTGTTACCAAGCTGGCTTATGATGCAGGTGTGTTCATCAATCCTGTTATCCCACCAGCATGTGCTCCTCAGGACACATTGGTGCGTTTTGCTCTTATGGCTACTCATACAAGAGAGCAGGTAGAACGGGCTGTTGAAATCTTGAAGAAGATTTTCGTAGAGGAAGGCATCATCAAGGCGTAATGGCAAAACAATGCGGTTGCTGAAAAATCA